>Ga0182021_10001500_pt1 | contig 26849 bp, 26 predicted proteins | sample 612E3MmetaG_FD_120493 | JGI IMG/M metagenome (GOLD analysis project Ga0182021, IMG submission 120493) | Permafrost microbial communities from Stordalen Mire, Sweden - 612E3M metaG (Illumina Assembly) | ecosystem: Environmental > Terrestrial > Soil > Wetlands > Permafrost | place: Sweden...
CGCCTCCGAGTACCATCCGCTCTTGGCCGAATGGAGACAGGCTATCGATTCAACCCGTGCGGTCCAGAAGCTGGAGGATCTTCGCGACGCGGGATCGATCCCGTACAGGTTTTCGGATGGAGTTATTCGCCAGGCCAGGGTCGGGGAAATTGCGAAGGATCTGCTCCATCCGTGGGAGCTATTCTCGCGGAGCTACGCCCAATTCATCTCGGAGGACTCTGGCAGCACCAAGATTGCATCCCAGATTCAGGGGTTTCGTAACCCCAAAAACCCCAGTTCCGTGGTGCCACAGTTCTGGGATGAGGATGACTTTAGGGACATATCGGAGGCCTTCAGAAGTCTTATAATCAAATTGGGATGGAAGAAATGAGCCTCACTCGCGAGCAGGAAATCGAAGCTGTGATGGGGATATTCGGCGGAGACCGAATGACGGCTGAAGCTCTTGTCGCTCGCCAGCACGGAGAGTCGGCAGGCTCTTGCGTCGCTGTGGATGAGAACGGGAAGGAAGTCCCCGCACCTGTGGCCGTCCGCGAGAAGAAGCCGGCCGCCTAGTCTCCTGACCTTTTAGCCTTCCGGCTGCTGCTAATATGTGAGAGGTGGCTCCCGACACAAAACCGGAATCTCCGGTCGAAACCGCGGCCGAGCAGCATCCCGCCTGGCGGCGGGTTAAACTAGCGCGGCATCCCCAGCGGCCTCACTCGCTCGATTACATCGGGCGTCTTTTCACGGATTTTCAGGAGATCCACGGCGACCGCAATTTCGGCGACGACCCGGCCATCGTCGCCGGCATGGCGCTATTCGAGGGCCGGCCGGTCATGGTGGTGGCCGAACAGAAGGGACGGGATACCAAGCAGAAGCTGTACCGCAATTTCGGGATGCCCAAACCGGAAGGCTATCGCAAGGCCCTTCGCATCATGCAGATTGCCGGGAAGTTCGGCCGGCCCATCATCACCATGCTGGATACTCCCGGCGCTTATCCCGGCATCGACGCCGAAGAACGGGGCCAAGCCGAGGCCATCGCCCGCAATCTGCGGGAAATGGCGCGCCTGCCGGTGCCCGTGCTGGCGGTTTGCATAGGCGAGGGCGGCAGCGGCGGGGCGCTCGCGCTGGGCGTGGGCAACATCGTACTGATGCTGGAAAACGCGGTGTATAGCGTGATCTCACCGGAAAGCTGCGCGGCCATCATCTACCGCGATGCGGGCAAGGCCGAGCAGGCCGCCGCCGCTCTGCGGTTGACCGCCCAGGACCTGCTATCCCTGGAGTTGATCGACGACATTGTGCCGGAACCCGCGGAGGGGGCTCAGACGGACCACGCCGCGGCGGCGGAAAACCTGCGCGAATATGTCAGCCGCTATCTGCACCAGCTCTCAGCGCTCGACCCCGGCCAGTTGGTGGATCACCGCTACGCGAAGTTCCGCAAAATGGGCAACTTCTTCGCCTGACCCGGCCGCGCGGCGTTAACTTCCGCGGCCTTGGCACGTCTTCCATGTGGCACAGCCGGTGGGGTGTAAAATAGGATTGAACTCCCGGTCGACAATTTGCGTCTAAAGCGGGTGATAGGAAAAAGGGAGACTTTGCGTCGTGAAGCGTAAGTGGAAGATTATCATAACGATTGCGGCACTCCTGATCGCCGCGATCGGAGTCTATGCGAGTACGGTGTATAGCAAGCGCGGAGTAATCTCCGTACAGACAGGAAAAGTTGTCCGCGGAGATCTCACTAGTCTGGTAACCGCGTCCGGCGAGATCAAGCCGAAGAACTACATCAATATCGGTGCCAACGCCATGGGTGAAATCACCGGGCTGCTGGTGAAGGAGGGCGACCGCGTCCGCAAGGGCCAGTTGCTGGCCAAGATCGAGAACACCCAGCCCGCCGCCACAGTCGAATCGCAGAAGGCCAATCTCAGCTCCGCCGAGGCCGATGCCACTGCCGCCGAAGCCGGTGTGAAGGCCGCCGACGACAATCTGGCCACCTTGCGGGGCGCCATCACCCAAAGCAAGGCCGATCAGGACCGCATGAAGGCCGACTACCAGCGGGCCGAGTCGCTCTTCAAGGAAGGGTTGGGCGCCAAGCAGGACTTCGAGGTCAAGAAATTCACGTACGACGCACAAACGGCGGCCGTACAGCAGACCGAGGCGCGCCTGACACAGGCGCAGGCGCAGCGCCAGCAAACCGCGGCCCAGCTTACGGCTACCCAGCGGCGGATCGCGGTAGCCCGCGCCGACCTGGCCAGGATCAGCGACATTCTCCACAAGTACGACTCCTACGCGCCGCTCGACGGGGTGGTGACCAATCTCCCGGTGCGCGCGGGGGAGACGGTGGTGCCCGGCCTTCAAAACCAGACCGGCACCATTATCATGACCATCGCCGACATGTCGCTCATTACCGCCGAAGTGAAGGTGGATGAGACCGACATCGTCAACGTGAAGCTGAACCAGACGGCCGAAGTGACGATTGATGCGATTCCCAACAAGACGTTCAAGGGGCACGTGACCGAGATGGGCAATACGGCGATTCTCCGGTCGACTGGAGTGGCGGCCTCGCAAAGCGCCATTTCCAGCCAGGAAGCCAAAGATTTTAAAGTAGTTATCGCCTTGGACGATCCTCCCGACGAAATTCGGCCCGGACTTTCTTGCACGGCCAAGATAACCACAGCCACCCGTCAGAACGTCCTTACTATTCCGATCCAGGCGTTGACCGTCCGGCAGAAGGGCGACCTGGAGTCGACACCCGCCAACGGCGCCACCGGGGCCGCGGCGGCCAGCAAGCCCGATCCGGCGGCGGAGAAGGCGCGCAAGGAAGAGCTTCAGGGCGTATTCGTGGTTAGCGGCGGCAAAGCCGTTTTCCGCAAAGTGACCACCGGGATCACCGGAGCCACCGATATCGAGGCGCTGGAAGGCCTCAAGGAAGGCGACGAGATCATCACGGGGACCTACCAGGTGATCCGGACCATCCGCAATGAAGCGCAAGTGAAAGTGGATAATAAGAGTCCGACGCAGCAAAAGACTTAAGAAACGAGAATCATCCGATGGCAGCGGTGGCAGAAAAGGAAGCAGCGGTCAAACTCGGCGAGCAGCTCAGGCGGGATGGCATCGTCATCCGCACGTACGATCTCTGGAAGACCTATGTAATGGGCGACACGGAGATTCACGCCGTTTCAGGAGTGGATATTGAGATCAAGCGGGGCGAGTACGTCGCCATCATGGGTCCCTCGGGGTCGGGCAAATCGACCCTGATGAACCTGATTGGCTGTCTGGATACGCCGACCAGCGGAAGGTACTATATCAACGGCAACCTGGTCAGCGACATGAGCGACGACGAGTTGGCCCGCATCCGCAACAAGGAAATCGGGTTCGTGTTCCAGACGTTCAACCTGCTGCCGCGCGCCACGTCGCTGCACAACGTCGAACTGCCCCTGATTTATTCGGGCATGCCGGCCGACAAGCGGCTGGAACGGGCGCGCATGGCCATGAAGGCGGTGGACCTGGAATCGCGCATGTACCACAAGCCCAACGAGCTCTCCGGCGGACAGCGCCAGCGTGTAGCGGTGGCGCGCGCCCTGGTCAACAACCCCTCGATTCTGCTGGCCGACGAGCCCACCGGGAACCTGGATACCGCCACCGGCAACGAAATCATGGCGCTGTTCGAGCGGCTGCACCAGCAGGGCAACACCATCATTCTGGTCACGCACGAGCACGACATCGCGCTGCACGCCCATCGTGTGGTGCACGTCCGCGACGGCAAAGTCGAAAAGGACGAACGCATCAAGTAAGCGGCCAGTTCAGCAAACCGCTCTCTGACGTTCGCGGCTCGGAATGAGGCTACGTTCGGAGCCGCGAACGTCAGAGAGCGGTTTTGTCCCGCCCGATTCCCGCTAAACTGGATGTTTACCGCGTCCGACTTTTTAGAGACGTAGTGCGTCTTTTCACCAGGAGCCAGATTTGATCTTTCGGGCGGTCGAAGATGCCGATCTGATCCAGCAGGCTGCCCGGGGCGGTGTGGAGGCCTTCAACCTCCTCGTGTCCCGGTGGGAGAAACGCGTCTACAACTACCTGCTGCGCATCACTACCAACCGGGAAGACGCTCTGGACTTGACGCAGGACGTTTTCTTGAAAGCCTATCAAAACCTTCGCAAACTGGACGATCCAGGGCGGTTCGCGCCCTGGATCTATCGCATCGCGCATAACGAGGCCTACTCGATGTTCCGCAAACGCAGGCCGGAAACCGATGTGGAAGACGTCCAGCCGGAGGCTACCGGAACGGGAATCGCAGTGGGCGGAAGCTCGGTCTTCCCCATCGAATTGAGCCTGGCGGTCTCGAGCGCGCTGGAACGGCTGTCGCCGGAACAGCGCGAGACCGTGGTACTCAAGATTTACCAGGGATTCAAATTCGACGAGATGTCCGAAATCCTCGACTGTCCGGTTTCCACCATCAAGTCGCGTCTGTATACGGCCCTCGACCTCCTCAAGATAGAGCTGGCTCCGATTCAGGCACGAGGTGTCTCATGAATTGCTCACCATTCGATTTGCGGGATTACTTTCTCAAGGAGCTGCCGGATTCCGGGCGGCGTCAGGTGGAAGCCCACGTCAGGAACTGCCAGCCGTGCCACGAAGAGCTGGACCGGCTGCGTCTCACGGAGTCCGCATTGTTGGCGCTACGGGAAGAAGAGATTCCGCGGCGCATCGCTTTCGTCTCCGACCCGGTATTCGAACCGTCGCCCTGGCGGCGCGGGTGGGCCGGGTTGTGGGGATCCACGGCGCGGCTGGGCTTCGCCTCGGCGGCCATGCTTTCCATTGCGATTCTGGTCGCCGCCCTGCGGCCGGTGGGGCAAATCGCCGTTCGGCCCAGCGCTCCGCCAGTAGTCGAGGCCAGCATCTCCGACACGGAAATCCAATCCCGCATCGACACTGCGGTCGCCAAAGTGGTGGCCCAGGTGGATGCCCGTCAGACCGAGAAAACCAAACAACTGGTGGCCGATCTGGAAAGCAGCCGCCAGCGCCTCTTGCTGGCAGCCGATGAATTCGACTATTACCAGAGGCGTGTGAACGCGATCCGGATATCCGCCAGTAACTACGGTCCGCCGCGCGCGGACAATGGAGAATTGAAATGAAGTCCGCAGCCGTATTGTTCGCATTGTTTCTGGCCCCGGCGTGGGCCCAATTGCCCCGGCCAACCGCCGCGGCGCCGACAGCGGCGCCGGCCACGGCATCGGCGGCGGCACCCGCGGTGGTAACCCCCACGGAGAAGCCCCGCGTGGCGCGACCAGCCATCTCCGATCTGGAAAGACGCTTGGACACCAAGCTCACCGGTTTGGGAGGCGCCAACGATCCCATCGACCTGTTGGGCGCCACGCGCGGCCTCTATCTGGACGGCTACGGCGTGGTGCTTACGGCCGAAGCCAGCCTGATCGTCGTTCCCGGCATCAACCCCTTCCATTCGGCGATGACCGGACCGGAAAAGGAAAAGATACGCCAGCGAAAACTAGACCGCATGCCCATGCTGCGACAGGCCATGCGCGACGCATGGCGGGACTCGGCCGCGGCGTTGACTGCCATGCCGGACAACCAGCAGGTGGTGATCGCCGTCCGTCTGCTGTACCTTTCCTCGGAAGACACGCGCGGTCTGCCCGCTGAGATCGTCATGAAGGGCGACCGCAGGACCGCCCTGGCCGGAGCCCCCCAGATGGAAGAGCGATAAGTGATCCCCACGCTTCCCTCCGATTCCGGGAAAGAGGCCACCGCGGAGGCGATGTCCGCGCCAGGACCTCGCTCGATGCGCCTGGGCGAAATTCTGATCGATCGCAAGAAGATCGAGGCGGAAGACCTGGAGCGCGCCCTGGAGATCCAGAAGGAGCGCGGCGACAAGCTGGGCAAGATTCTGGTGGACATGGGCCTGATCGCCCAGCGCGACGTGCTGGCGGCGCTTTCCGATCAACTCGGCGTGCCGGTGGTGACACTGGACAATCCGCCGCCGTCGGCGCCCGAGATCGACGGCCTTTCGCACCGCTTCCTGCGGCAGTGCCGCGCCTTCCCGGTGGCGCTGGCCGATTCCACGCTGACCCTCGCCATGGCCGACCCGCTGGACTTCGAAACCATCGCGGCGGTGCGCGCGTTCTCCGGCCTCGAAATCCAGACGGTGCTGGCCGCGGAGCAGGAAATCCTGGACGCCATCGAAAAGTACTACGGCGAAGGCGAGCGGCAGGCGCAGTTGGGCGAGGGCGAAGACGAGCAGGCCCTGGCCGACCTGGAGCACCTGCGGGACATGGCCAGCGAAGCGCCGGTCATCCGTCTGGTAAACGCCATGATCGCGGATGCCCTCGAAAAGCGTTCGAGCGACATTCACATCGAGCCGTTCGAGAAGGAATTCCGCGTACGCTTCCGGGTGGATGGGGTGCTGTTCGCCCAGGAACCGCCGCCGCGCGAGCTGAAGGCCGCCATTATTTCGCGCCTCAAGTTGATGGCCAAGCTCAACATCGCCGAGCGCCGCCTGCCGCAGGACGGGCGTATCAAGATCAAGGTGGTGGGCCGGGAAGTGGATCTGCGCGTTTCCACCTTGCCCACGCTCTACGGCGAGAGCGTGGTCATGCGCCTGCTGGACCGCTCCGCCGGCGACTTCTACGACCTGCAACGGCTGGGCTTCGACGACCGCATGCTCGAGCGCATGGAGCATTTCACCAGCCTGCCGCACGGCATCTTTCTGGTCACCGGGCCGACCGGCAGCGGCAAATCCACGACGCTCTATTCGGCGCTGAAACGCATCAACCTTCCGGACAAGAAGATCATCACCATCGAAGATCCGGTGGAATACCAAATGGACGGGATCAACCAGATCCACGTCAACCCGCAGATCGGCCTGACCTTCGCGGCGGGCCTGCGCCACATCGTGCGCCAGGACCCCGACGTGATCATGGTGGGTGAAATCCGCGACCGGGAAACCGCCGATATCGCCATCCGCGCCGCTCTCACCGGCCACCTGGTGTTTTCCACGCTGCACACCAACGACGCTCCCAGTGCCATCACGCGCCTCACCGACATGGGGGTGGAGAACTACCTGATAACCTCGTCGCTGGTGGCGGTGCTGGCGCAGCGCCTGGTGCGGGTGATCTGCCGGCATTGCAGAGTGCCGGCGGGCCCGGCCCTTTCCCCGGAGGGTGAAAACGTCGAGACGTTCCGCGGCGCCGGATGCCCCGAGTGCAGCGGCACGGGCTACAGCGGGCGCATGGGTATTTTCGAGATGATGGATGTGAACGACGAGGTCCGCAAGCTGATCATGAGCAACGCGGACGCCTCCGCGCTCACCCGGGCCGCGCGCCGCCAAGGCATGCGCAATCTGCGCGAGGACGGCTGGAGGAAGATCCAGGATGGCGTCACCACCGTACAGGAAGCCATGCGCGTAACTCAGGAATTCTGATGGCGACCTTCTTTTTCAGGGCGGTGGCCTCCGACGGCAAGGTCCGCAGCGGCAGGCTCACGGGCGAGAACGAAAGGATCGTGGCCCGCGAGCTGCGCAAGCAGGGGCTGACTCCGGTGTATGTGGGGGTGGCTCCCAAGGGAACGTCGTTCGAGATCAAACTGCCCTCGTTCGGCAAAGGCCGGCGCAAAGACGTGCTGTTCTTCACCCAGGAACTGGCCACGCTGCTCACCGCCGGGATTCCACTGGACCGCGCCCTTTCCATCACCAGCGAGCTGACCGAGCGGCCCTCGTTCCGCTTCATCGTGCTCGACGTGCTGCGCGTGCTCAAGGGCGGCCGGTCCCTGGCCGACAGCCTGGCCACTCATCCGGACTACTTCTCGGACCTCTACATCAACATGGTGCGCGCGGGTGAAGCCTCCGGCGCGGTGGCCGCGATCTTCGAGCGGCTGGCCGATTTCGAGCGCTCGCGCGACGATTTGCGCAACTATATCATCTCCTCGATGATCTACCCGGCGCTGCTGGCCATGGTGGGGCTTAGCTCCATCCTGGTTCTGCTGACCTTCGTGGTGCCGCGCTTCGCCGCGGTCTTCGCCGATTCCCACTTGAAGATCCCGGTGCCCACCAGGATCATGCTGGAGGCCAGCGCCTTCATTCAGGCGTACTGGTGGATCGGCGCGGCCGGTCTGGTGGCCTTCATCGTTTTCTGGACCACGTACACGCGCACGCCCTCCGGCCGCCTGTGGTGGGATGGGACGCGGCTCAAGATCCCGATGCTCGGCGAAACGCTGCTGAAGGCCGAGACCGCGCGGTTCGCGCGCGCCATGGCGACGCTGGTGGCCAACACCGTGCCGCTGGTGCAATCCATCGCCATCGCCGCCGCCACGCTGAACAACAGGATCGTTTCGCGAGCGCTCGAGGGGGTGGCCCAGGGGGTGAAGCGGGGCGAGGGAATCGCCGCCCCGGTGCGCAAGTCGGGGGTCTTCCCACCGCTGGCGTCGCACCTGCTGATGGTGGGGGAAGAGACCGGGCGGCTGGACCAGATGTTCGCCCGCATGGCGGATATTTACGAAACCGATACCAGGGCTTCCATCAAGCGTTTCACCGCGATCTTCGAGCCGCTCGTGATCCTGGTGATGGGCGTGATGGTAGGAGCCTTGATTTTGAGCATGCTGATGGCGATTACCAGCATCAACGATGTGGCGGTGTAACCATGTTCCAACGAAAACGCAGTAACCGGAGACGAGGTCGGGCGGGCATTACGCTGATCGAAATGCTCGTGGTGATGACCATCATCGCGCTGTTTGCCGCGCTGGTCGGACCTTCCATCCTGAAGCACGGCGACACCGCCCGAATCACCGCGGCGCACGCCCAGATCCACAACTTCATGACCGCGCTGGGCTCCTACAAGCTGGACACGGGCACGTTCCCCACCAGCGAGCAGGGCTTGCTGGCCTTGCGCATGAAGCCGGTGGACCTGAATCAGTGGGCGGGGCCCTACATGCCCCAGGACATCCCCAAAGATCCGTGGGGGCGCGACTACCTGTACAGGTACCCGGGCGAGCACGGCGACGAACCGGACGTCGTCTGCCTGGGCGCCGACGGCCAGCTTGGCGGCGAAGGATTGAATGCCGACATTGTCAGTTGGAAGAGCCAGTAGCGGGGGCCGGCTCGCTTCGCTCGCGGGGCCGGGGGCCAGGGGCCAGGGGCCAGGGAAAGCCGCTCCTGCGTGTGACGCCAAGGGTTGGTGGCCGCGGGCCGCGGGCCAGGGAACGCGGACCGGCAGTTCTCTTCCCCCGGCCCCCGGCCCCCGGCCCCCGGCCCCGCGAGCGAAGCGAGCCAGCGGCGTGACGCTTGTCGAGATGATGATCGTGGTGGCGATCATCGGGCTGATGGTGGGCATCACGTTTCCGGCTGTGTCGACCGGCCTGGATAGCGTGCGCCTGGCTTCCGCCACCGATTCTCTGGCCAGCTTTCTCAACGCCGCGGTGAATCGCGCGGAGCGCCGCGAGCAACCCATGGAGCTGATTATTTCCCCCAAGGACAACCTGATCGCGCTCTACTCCAACGAGCCTGGATTCACGCGCGAGCTGAGGCTTCCGGCGGGCGTTTCGATCGAGGCCGTGCTGCCGCGGAATCCCGACGATCCTCAAGGGGTGCGCCGCCTCATTTTGATGCCGGGCGCCACGGTGCCGGGCATCGGGATTCAGATCGCCAACCAGCGCGGTACGCGCCGGATCGTACGGTTGGACCCCATGACCGGTTATCCGCGCGTGGAAAGTGTGAAGGCGGAGTGACGGGAAAGCGCGGATTCACGCTTCTGGAAATGGTGGTGGCCACGCTGATCATGGCGATCGCGGTGGTGGGGCTGCTTTCCGGCATTTCGGGCGCCACGCGCAATGCCGCCCGGCTCCGCACCTACGATCGGGCCGTGCAGTTGGCGCGGCTGCGTATGAACGATCTGCTGATGGATTACACCATGCCGCGCGAAACGCCGGTGAGCGGCACGTTCGACCCTGTCCTGACGGGCGGCGTGGAAAGCGGTTGGCGCGCGCGTCTTTCCAATTTCGAGATGCCTCCCGTGCCCGCGCCCGGCCAGCTTGCCCTGGACCGCATCGAACTGGAAGTCTGGTGGGCTTCCGGCAACGGTCACCGCTCCCTGACGGTGGATGCATTTCGCTCGCGCACTTTGACGCCCGGAGACGTGGCTATGGGGGCGCCCCAATGAGACGCGAATCCGGCACGACCCTCATCGAAGTGCTGATCGCCGTCACTTTGCTGAGCCTGCTCTCGGTTGGCATGGTAACCGCCATGCGGGTGGGCCTGATGGCTTTCTCCAAGACCAGCAAGAAGCTGATGGACGATCGCCGAGTGGTGGGCGCGCAGCGCGTGGTTCAAGAACAACTGGAGGGCATGATGCCCGTGGTGGCCGCTTGCGGAGACGCTCCCGGACCTACCCCCGCGAAGACCGCGTTTTTCGAGGGCAAGCCCCAGACCATGCGGCTGGTGTCCAGCTTCTCGCTGCAACAGGGATGGCGCGGCCAGCCGCAGATTCTGGAGCTCTTCGTCATTCCCGGAGAAGAGGGCCGCGGTGTCCGCCTGGTGGTGAATGAAATCCCGTACACCGGCCCAGCCGGCACCGCGCAGCTTTGCACGGGCCGCACGCGGGACCCGGTAACCGGGAACAACCTGGCGCTGTTCGCTCCGGTCCAGGCGGGGCCGGCATCTTTTGTGCTGGCCGACAAGCTGGCTTACTGCCGGTTCACCTACTTCACGGTTCCCCCCGTACGCAACCAGCCGCCGCACTGGGCGCCGGAGTGGAGTTATTCGGGCTGGCCTTACGCGGTGCGGATTGAAATGGCGCCGCTCGACCCCGACCCTTCGCGGTTGCAGCCGATCACGGTCACCGCGCCGATTCACATCCATCGCGCCCCGGAGATTCAGTATGTGGACTACTAGGGATCTTTGTGGGGCAGGCAATCTTGCCTGCAGCCGGCTTTCAGGCGGCGCGCCGGCTGAAAGCCGGCGGCAGCCAGGATTGGCTGCCCCACACCACAGCCGCGGGAGCGCACTGCTGGCGGTGCTGTGGCTCTCGGCGGCGCTGGCGGCCATTGCGTTTTCGCTTTCCAGTACGGTGCGCGGCGAAACCGAGCGCGCCTCCACGGCGGTGGATGGGTTACGCAGCTACTACCTGGCCTCGGGGGCCATCGAGCGGGCTTCCCTGGAACTGTTGTGGACCATCGCGAATCCGAATCAACGCAAGATTGCGCGGGGCTCCGCGTCCGTGGACTACAACTTCCCGAGCGGCGTGGCGCATGTTGAGATTGTCCCCGAAGCCGCCAAGCTGGACGTCAACAAGGTATTGCCGGAAGAGTTGTACCGCCTGGTAACGGCGCTGGGCATCGATCCCGAGCGGGCTCAAGAGATCACGGTGGGGATTGTCGACTGGAGGAGTCCCCTGGGGCAGGGAACCAGCGCGGTGGACCAGTATTATCTATCGCTCACTCCGTCTTTTCGGGCGCGGCATGCGTCCATTGAAGAGATCGAGGAATTACTTCTTGTGAAAGGCGTTACGCCAGATATTTTTTACGGAACATACGTTCCCGTGCCGGACGCGGAGCTGGGAGGAGGGCCTCGCCTGGCGCCGCGGGCCGGGCTGGCGGACTGCCTCTCGGTATTCGGCTCGACACGGGAGGTGGACGCCAATACCGCCGCCCCGGCCGTCCTGGCCGCCGTTGGCCTCGCTCCCTTTGCCGTGCAGGCACTGGTGGAGCGCCGGCGCAGCGGGGGGCCTTTTACGCAGCCGCAGCTCAACGACTTCCTGCAATCCATCGGCGTCGGCTCGGGCCGCCTGCGAGTGGAAGGCCACTCCATCGTCACGATTCGCGCCACGGCGCGGTTGCGGCTGGCCAACGGACAACTTTCGGACCTCAGGCGCACCGTGGGGGCGCAAGTGAAGTACATGCCGGTGGGATACGACTCCCCCATCCACATCCTGCGGTGGTACGACACGGCTTGGAGCAATTAACCCCGCCATGCCCTTCCAGATTCCCATTTCCACGGACCTTCGCAAGCTGTTGGCATTCGGCTCGGGGGTCGGCATCGAGATAGGCTCGACGGACCTCGAAGTGGCGGCAGTCCGGGTGCGGCCGACGCGGATCGGGGTGCTGGGCCGCGTCACCATACACGATTTCGCCGGGCGGCCGGCGGCGGAATGGGGCGCGGAATATGGGCGGTTCCTGAAGTCGTTGGGGGCGGGCCGCATGAGCGCGACGGTGCTGCTGCCACGGCGGGAAACGATTGTGCGCCAGGTGGCGCTTCCCGGGGTTGGCCGCAAGGACATCGAAGGCGCCATCCGCCTCCAGTTGGACTCGCTGCATCCGTATGGCGAAGACGAGGTCTCATGGGGCTGGTCCCGGCTGGCGTACGGCGCGGTTCTGGTGGGGATTGTCCGGCGCTCGACCGTCGAGCGATACGTCCAACTCTTCACCGAAGCCGACGTGGCGGTCCGCAGTTTCACCTTCTCGGCCGCCGCGGTGCACGCCGCCATCCGGGCGAGCGGCGCCGGACCCAAGGGGCTCCCCGGGGAGGGATTCATCGCACTGAGCCGGACCGCTTCGGGCGCGGTGGACGTGTACGGGGAAAGCGCCGCGCGCCCGGTTTTTTCGGCGGAATTCGAGTTGACGCCGGAACGCGCGGCGGGGCTGGCACTGGCGGAGTTGCGCCTGCCTCCCGGGACCAGTCCCCGCACGCTCGAAGAAGTGCTACCCAAGCCGGACGCGAATCCGGTGGAAAACGACCTTTCCCGCAACGCACTGCCGTACGCCACGGCGCTGGCTGGGGCTTGTCCCCGGCTGGCGCCGGCGGCCAACGTGCTCCCCCCGGAGCACCGGCGCCTGAGTTCCCGCGCGGTCTTCATTCCGACGCTGATTTTGGCGGCGCTGGCGCTGCTGGTGGCCGGCGCCGTGGTGGTCTATTCGAAACTGGCGGAGCGGCGGTACCTGCGCAGGATCGATGCCGAAATCGCCCAATTGGAACCACGGGCGCGGCGCGCGGCGGCGCTGGACCGCGAAATCGCGAGCGTGCGGGCGCGCGCTCAATTGCTCGACCGGCTGCGCAGCCAGACGCGCGGCGATTTGGACGTACTGAACGAGCTGACCAGACTGGTGGAACCCCCGGCCTGGACGAACTCCATCAACCTGGCGCGCGATTCGGTGCGCGTGACGGGCGAAGCCCCGCAGTCCGCGCTGCTTCCGAAGATTCTCGATTCCTCTCCCCTGTTCGAGAATTCGGCACTCGACATGGTCAATCGCGGCGCCAACGGCGAGCTGTTCCAGATGCACACCGCCCGAAGGAGCAGCCGATGACCGTGGGAACACTGGACCGGCGCACGCTTTTCGTCCTGCTAGGCGGGCTGCTGCTGATCGCCGTGCTGAGATTCGGCGTGTACGGAGACAAGCAGACACCAGTGGTGGCGCCTTCGGAATCCATACCGGTGGCCGAAGGCCGCCTGGAGCGTTTGCGCCAGATCGCGGCCACGGTTCCCGGCAAGGAAGCGGTGCTCAAACAGGCCTCCGCCGAACTGGAGACCCGCGAAAAGGGCATTTTGAAGGCCGATACAGCCGCGCAAGCGCAAGCCCAGCTTCTGAACACCATTCACACCATCGCCGCCGCCAATGGAATCGATGCGCGCGGCGCCGAAGGATTTCCGGCGCCCAAGCCGCTGGACAAGGACTACGGCGAGGTTTCCGTTCCCGTGACCTTCGGTTGCGGCATCGACCAGCTTGTGAATTTCCTGGCGGCTTTGGCTAACGAGCCTGAAGTCCTGGCCACCAATGAGATTCAAGTGATGGGCGGCAACGACAAGAAGAAGAACTTGCAGGTGCGCCTAAGCGTTTCCGGAGTAGTGCCCAAAAAGCTGGTGCCGGAAAAGAAAGGGCTGGCCTCGTTTTGAACCGCAAACTGTTGATCCTCGACGTGGTGCTGGCGGCGGTGGCGGTGTACGCCGGTTTCCAGTTTCGCGGCCAGTGGCTGGCGGCCAAGGCGCGTGAAGCCGCCATCGCTAATCGCAAACCGAACCCGCTGCCGGCGCCGCAGTTCACCCCGCTGGCCACGGCGCCTCCGGTGCTTTCCGCCGGCTATGCCGAGATCGCGCAGAAGCTGCTGTTCGACCGGTCGCGGAACTCGACGGTGGTGGTGGAGGTGCCGCCTCCGCCGCCTCCCAAGCCCATGCCGCCACTGCCGGCCTATCACGGAATGATGAATATCGGCGACGGCCCCGCCGCCATCCTGAGCATAGGGGCCGGCTCCCAGCAAATGGAAGTCCATCCCGGCGAGATGGTCGGCCCATTCAAGCTGGTAGACATCGATACGCAAGCGATCACTCTGGAATGGGACGGCAAGACCATCCGCAAGACGCTGGACGAAATCCTCGACCGCAGAACGCAGCAGGTGGCTGCGGACCCGAGCGCGACGGTAACCGTGGCGGCTCCCGCCCCGGCGCCTCCGGCCATCAAGTCGCTACTCGGTCCCGGCGAAGATACCGGCAGGGGCTACAAGGTTTGTATCCCGAACGACAGCACGCCCGACGACACGGTAGTGGACGGCTTCCGGAAGATGTCGATCCGGACGCCGTTCGGCAGTGCGTGCCGGTGGGACCCGGTAGGACGGTAATGCTCCCAAGGACTAACGAAATGCGCCCCTTAACGTGTGTTCGATTGATTCTGGCGATGTGCGCCGCGGCCGCCGTGCTTTCGGGCCAGCGCATAGTCCAGATACCCCAACCGGAAGAGCCCCCGCCGCAGCAGCAGCAACCGGCGACACCGCAGCCAGCGATGCCGCAGCCGGCGCCGGCGCCGGGCGCGACGGCCACCGCCCCCAGCAGCCCTGCTCCGCCGCGCCTCACCGAGAACGGGGGGTTCATGCTTCCCAACGTGTCCCTCACCGAGATGATCGACATCCTCGCCAAGCGAATGAAGATCAACTACATTCTCGATAAGGGCGTGGTAGGGTCGGTGACCATCTACACCTACGGCGAAGTGAAGGCGGTGGACCTGATGCCGCTGCTGGAGACCATTTTGCGAGTCAATGGCGCCACCATGGTGCAGGTGGGCGACTTCTACCGCATCGTGCCCATCAAGGCGGTTTCGCAGCTTCCGCTCTCACCGATGACGGGCGTCGACCCCAAGACCCTCCCCGACGACGAGCGCATGATCCTGAACCTGGTGTTTCTCAAGTACGCCACGGTGGCGGAACTGGCCAAGCTGATCCAGCCATTTCTGGGCGAAGGCGCCTCCATGTCGACGTACGAACCCGCCAACCTGCTGCTGATCCAGGATAACAGCCGCAGCATGAAACGCACCATGGAACTGATCGGCATGTTCGACAGCGACACTTTGGCCGGCCAGCGGGTGCGGCTCTTCGACGTCGCCAATAGCCGGCCATCCGAGCTGGTGAAGGATCTGGAATCGGTATTCAAAGCGTACTCGTTCTCCGAGAAGAGCGCCTCGGTGAAATTCCTTCCGGTGGATCGCATCAATACGATCATCGCGGTGGCGCCCAACCCCGGGGTCTTTCCGCAAGTAAAGGAGTGGATCGAGAAGCTCGATATTCCCGTCAAGATCACGGCTGGCGCGATCAACAACTACGTCTACCGCTTGAAGTACGGCCGGGCCGAGACCGTGGCCATGGCCATCATGGCGCTGTATACCGGCAACGTTTCGGCGTTGATGAGTCTGGCCGCCATGAGCAGTGGCATGGGCATGGGTGGCGGCCTGGGTATCGGTGGTGGCATGGGCGGCGGCATGGGCTACGGTGGCGGCATGGGCTACGGTGGCGGCATGGGTGGTGGAATGGGCTACGGCGGCGGCATGGGTGGCGGAATGGGCTACGGCGGTGGCCTGGGAGGCGGCGCCTACGGGGCAATGGGAGGCGGATACGGAACTATCGGCAGCCCGATGGGCTCGACCGCGGGGAACTTCGGCGCGGCGACGGGTATTCCGACCTCGACCACGCCGGGCGCCAGCCCAACCCAAGCGGGAGGGTACCCTCCCGACCTCACCGGAAGCTACCTGGGAAACATGGGTGGCGCGCCGGGAGCCCGAATTCCGCACGTCATACCGAATCCTTTCGACAACACCCTGCTGATTCAAGGCACGCCCCAGGAGTACGAGCAGATCAATTCCCTGCTGCGGCAGCTCGACGTGCCGCCCCGCCAGGTTCTCATCGACGCCAAGATATACGAGGTGGACCTGAGCGGAGCGTTCTCGGCCGGCGTGAGTTCGTACCTGCAGGCGAGGACGGCGGACAGTACGATCTCCCGGGTGCTGAATGCGACCGCCGGCTCGGGCGGCCTGGGCCTCTCCGTGGGTGCGCTGGTCTTGAACAGCCACCAGTTGCTGGGCGTGCTACAAACCAGCGAGGTCACCCAGAACGCGCGGGTCATATCCGCTCCCAGTATCATCGCCACCGACAGTGTTCCGGCCATGATGAATGTGGGTCAGTCCGTCCCCATGCTCACCTCGCAGGCGGTTGTCGGCGGCGTCACTTCGGGTGGATCGAGCCCGTTCGCGAGCACGGTGAGCAACGTCAGCACGGGCGTGACGCTTTCCATCACCGCGCGGGTGAATTCGAGCGGCGTAGTCACCATGATGATTAACCAGCAGGTGAGCTCGCCGATAGCGCCTTCCTCGGGCGGAATTCAATCGCCGTCCTTTTCGAACCGGTCTTTCAGCACACAGCTCACGGTGCAGGACGGCGATACGGTAGCCATTGGCGGCTTCATCCAGGAAACCTCCGGGATTACCTCCAGCGGAGTGCCCTTCCTACACCGCATTCCCATACTGGGAGCCGCGTTCGGCTCGAAAAACACCAACAGAGCCCGGACCGAGCTGATCGTCTTCCTCACGCCGCGCGTGATCTACGATACCAACCAGATTACGGACGCCACCGACGAGATCAAGAGCAGCCTCAAGCACATCCAGAAGCTGGACCGGGACCGGTAGGATGTGGGGCGGGTCCCCTGGCCCTGGGGTCCGGCGCGGACGTGGGCGTCCGCCCCACATTTCAATCGGCCTGCCTGTCGCGCCGGTGGCCTTGCCGACGGCCTCAGCCGGCCTTCATTAGTTCGCGCAGTTGGGGTTCGGTCAGCACGGCGACACCCAGTTCCCGCGCCTTGGCCAGCTTGGAACCGGGATCCTCGCCGGCCACCACATAGCTGGTCTTGCCGCTCACCGAGCCGCTCATCTTTCCGCCCGCGGTTTCGATGAGCCGCTTGGCCTCGTCGCGGCTCAGACCTGGGAGCGTGCCGGTCAGCACGAACGTGAGACCCTGAAGCGCCCCGCCCTTGGGCCGCGCCGATTGGTAGGTGAACTGAAGCCCGGCGGCGCGCAGGCGCTCGACCAGCTCCCGGTTGCGAGGCTCCGAGAAGAATTGGGAGATGCTCTGGGCCACCTTGGGCCCCACTTCTTCGGCCTGCTGCAACTGCTCGAGGCCGGCCGAGGCGATGCTGTCCAGGCCGCCGAAGGCCTCCGCTAGAAACACCGCCGTGCGCTCACCCACGAAGCGGATCCCCAGCGCGGTGAGCACGCGCGGCAGCGGATTCTTCTTGGAGTTTTCGATGTTGCGGACCACATTCGCGGCGGATTTCGCGCCCATGCGCTCCAGCGACGCCAGGCCTTCGGCCCGCAGATCGTAGAGGTCGGCCATGCTTTTCACCATCCCGCGGTCGACGAGTTGATCGACCAGCGCGTCGCCCACGCCGTCGATATTCATGACGCCGCGCGCGGCGAAGTGCAGAACCGATTCCTTGAGCCGCGCGGGGCAGTCGGTGTTGATGCAGCGGGTGGCGGCCTCGCCCTCTTCGCGCACCACGTTGCCGCCGCAGACCGGGCAAGCCGCGGGCATGCGAAACTTCTTGCGCTCCGCCCCCTGGGAGTCGACGCGCACGACTTTGGGGATCACGTCGCCGGAACGCTCGATGATCACCTGGTCGCCGATTTCGAGGCCGAGCCGCTCGATTTCGTCCTCGTTATGCAGCGTGGCGCGCGAGACCGTGACGCCGCCCACCTCGACGGGCTGGAGGTGCGCCACGGGGGTCAGGGCGCCGGTGCGGCCCACCTGAACCTCGATGCCCTCGACGCTGGTAACGGCTTGCCGCGCGGGGTACTTGTAGGCGATGGCCCAGCGCGGCGAGCGCGCGGTGAATCCGAGCAGCCGCTGCTGCTCGACGGAATCCACTTTCAGCACCACGCCGTCGATCTCGTATGGCAATTCTTCGCGCCGCGCCTCCCACCCGGCGCAGAACGCGAGCACTTCTTCCACGCCCCGGCAGAGCTGGCGGTGCGGGTTCACCTTGAACCCCATGCGGGAGAGTTCTTCGAGCGAGGTCCAATGGCTCTCGAATGCGGGTTGCCCCGCCGCCAGCAGGAAGTAGGTGTAGTAATCCAGGCGGCGCGAGGCGGTGATCTGGGGTTCGAGGAGGCGCAGGGATCCGGCGGCGGCGTTGCGCGGGTTGGCGAAGCGGGAAAGCCCGCGCTGGTCGCGCTCGGCGTTCAGCCGTTCGAAGGCGCGCCGGTTCATGACCGTCTCGCCGCGCACTTCGAAAGCCCCGAGCGGGGTTTCGACGCGCAGCGGGAGAGAGCGGATGGTGCGCGCGTTTTCGGTAACGTCTTCGCCCACCGAGCCGTCGCCGCGCGTCACGGCTTGTGCCAGCCGGCCGTCGCGGTAGAGCGCCGCCATGGAAAGCCCGTCGAGTTTCAGCTCGACCGCGTAGAGGTACTCGGCGCCGCCCAGCAGTTCACGCACGCGGCGGTCGAAATCGCGCAACTCGCCTTCGTTGAGGGCATTATCCAGGCTCAGCATGGCGGAGCTGTGCTGGACTTTGACGAACCCCTCCCGCGGCTTGCCGCCCACGCGCCCGGTGGGCGAATCGGGCGACGCCAGCTCCGGATGGCGCGCTTCGAGGTCGCGCAACTGGCGCATGAGGGCGTCGTATTCGGCGTCGGTGATCGCGGGCTGGTCGAGCACATAGTACAAATGCTCGTGGCGGCGGAGCTCGCCGCGGAGCTTTTCGATTTCGCGCGCGGGATCTGGCATGGGCTTCTCATCTATAATCTAACGAGGAACCCGGAGAACACGCCATAACCATTTTCAAGAACACCGTCCTGATTTACAATTCCTACGCGGGCAAGTTCGGACGGAACGGGGACTCGCTGGTGGGGCGCGTGGCCGGAATCCTCCGGAACAATGGCCACAACCTGACAGTCGTCCCCACCAGGGGCCGGGGAACCGCGGGCGCGATAGCGCGCGAGCACATCGGCCGCGGCGCCGACCTGATTGTGGCCGCCGGCGGCGACGGCACCATCAATGAGGCGGCTGAAGGCATGCTCGATTCCAGCGTGCCGCTGGCGATTCTCCCCGGGGGCACCGCCAACGTGCTGGCCCAGGAGACCGGGCTCGGAACCAAGATCGAGCGCGCCGCCGCGCGCCTGGAGGAGTGCCGCCCGCGGCGTATTTCCGTCGGCCACCTGATGTGCGACGGCGGCCGCGTGTCGCGCCATTTTCTGCTGATGGCCGGGATCGGTTTCGACGCCTACGTGGTGCACCACGTGGACGGCGAGCTGAAATCGCGGACCGGTAAGTTCGCGTATTGGGTGGCCGGCATGAGACTGCTGGGCCGCCGCCTGGAGGAGTTTCAGGTGGATATCGCGGGCGAAAGACGCCTCTCCTCTTTCGCGCTGGTGAGCAAAGTGCGGAACTACGGCGGCGATTTTCAGATCGCGCGCAGTGTGCGCCTGTCCGACGACCGCTTCGAGGTAGTGCTCTTCGAAGGCCGCCACACAGCGCGGTATGTGAAGCATTTCGCCGGGATGATGCTGAACCGCCTGAGCGTCATGAAGGGCGTGACGGTGCTGAGGGCCGATCGCGTGACGCTATCCGACCCCCAGGACCGCTGTGTCTACGTGCAGATCGACGGCGAATTCGCCGGGCGCCTGCCGGCGGAGATCCGCATCGTGCCCGATGCGTTGACGCTGCTGGTGCCGCCCGGGTACGGAGGGTAGGCGAGCACTCACGGTCCGGCGCGGATGGCTGTAACGCGCCGTTCGAGCCACCAGCGGCGAAGCGCGACACCAGACCAGACAGCCTCGACCAGGCCGAATGGCCAGGCTCCTTGCAGAAAGCCATACACCGAAGCCAGCACGCACGAGCCCGAGAACGCCAGGATAAACCAGGGGCTTCGCCTTTCCATGGCGTAAAAGACCAACATCAGCGTCACTGCCAGCAGTCCGAACAACGTCAAACCATTCATTTCCCGCTCCCGCTCGCGAATCTTATCATGACCTGGTACGTGCAGAGGCATTAACGTCCTTTCCAGTATGAAGCGTTTTACAGCCTGCCGGGGCCGCAGAGGTGAAACATCGCCCTTCCTGTCTCTGCAAGCGTATGATAAGGGACGTTATCATACGCCTAATTGGGCGGCGGCGCGGGTATCGCTTCTATTGCGACAGGGTCGGATACCTCTCCCCCCGTGCTTTGAAGCTCGTCGATTCGAGCGCTAGCCTCGCGCCGTTTGAAATCGAATGTCCAGATTAGCCTCTTCCACTTTTCAACGGGATAGATCCCGTGACACGCCCATCACGTTCTTAACTACGGCGAACATCCGGGAGGTCCACAAAAGCCGCATTCAGGCCCTGGACCGTCGGGGGCCAAGCGCCTCGCGGCGCATCCCGTGGTCAATCCTCTATAATTAGGGCGTGCAAGCACAGTGGAGAGAGACTACAGTCGGCGAGCATGGCGAACTCGTTTTGGAGGGCCTCCCTTTTGAGGCCGGCCAGCCGGTTGAAGTATTGGTGGTCTCGAAAACCGCGGGATCACCGACCGCCGGGGGCCGAAGCCTTCGGGAGTCGGTTCTCGAGTTCCGTGAGCCGTTCGAGCCTGTTGCCGGCGAGGACTGGGACGCCCTGCAGTGATTCTGCTGGACACCCACATCTGGGTCTGGTGGGTTTCTCGCCCGGATCGGCTGCAATCGAGGCACCGCGACCTTCTCGAATCTGGCGCTGACCGCGTCTTCGGCGTTAGCATCATCTCCTGCTGGGAAGTCGCGAAACTTGTGGAGTACGGAAGGCTGAAGCTCGATCGGGCCGTCGGGCTTTGGATAGAGAGCGCCCTTGCGGAGCCGGGCGTGTCGCTTCTGCACCTCCATCCTCAGATCGTGGTGGAATCCACCCAACTGCCGCAACCTTTCCATCGCGATCCGGCCGACCAACTGCTGGTCGCAACGGCCCGCGTCCTTCAGTGCCCAATCATGACTGAGGACACCAAGATTGCGGCGTATCCCCATATCCGGCTTGCCTGACTACAACGGTCTTGAATGAACAGAGACCTACTCAATCCTCGACCGCCGCCCCGCTGCCGCCGTCCTTCTCCGTCAGCCGCATCAGCTCGAGCCGGATGGCGCCGACTAGCGCCTTCCAACTGGCCTCGATGACGTTGTCCGAGACTCCCACCGTCGACCAGGTCCTTTGATGACTGCTCCACTCGACCAGCACCCGGACCTTCGCCGCCGTCTCTTTTTGCGAATTGATTACCCGTACCTTGTAATCCTTGAGGTGTACCCCCGCGATCTCCGGGTATTGCTTCGAGAGGCACTTTAGGAGGCACAGGTGCAGCGCGTTGAAAGGGCCGTGGCCCATGGCGGTCTCGGAGATCACTTCGTCCTTCGCGAGCAGGGTGACGGCGGCGGTGGTGCGCGAAGCCGACGCGCCGAATTCGCGCGTGGCTACGTCGTAGCTCTCCACTTCAAAGAAGCGCAAGTCCGGGTGCAACGCTTCGCGAGCCAGTAGCTCGAACGTGCCTTCGGCGGCCTCCAGCTCGTAGCCTTCGTGCTCCATCTGCTTGATGCGCTCGAGCAACCGGCCGCGCGCCTCTTCGTTCAACTGGTCCGCCAGGCCAAGCTGCTTCAGCTTGTAGAGAATGTTGCCGCGGCCCGAGAGATCGCTCACCAGTACGCGCTGGTAGTTGCCCACGGTCTCGGGCGGGACGTGCTCGTAGGTGGCGGAATCCTTCATGACCGCGCTCACGTGCACACCGCCCTTGTGGGCGAAGGCGCTCTGCCCGACGAAGGGCTGATCGTTGCGCAGCGGCAGGTTGGCCCGCTCGGCGATGAAGCGGCACGCGGAAGAAAGGCCGGCCAGTTTCTCAGGCCCCACGGCGGTGTGTCCCAGTTTGATCTCGAGGTTGGCGATGACGGAGGCCAGGTTGGCGTTGCCGCAGCGCTCGCCGTAGCCGTTCAGGCAGCCCTGCACGTGGGTGGCGCCGGCCTCCACCGCGGCGATGGTGTTGGCCACCGCCATGTCCGAATCGTTGTGGGTGTGGATTCCGACGACGCCATCGAATCGCCGGCACACTTCGGCGACGATCCTGGCCAGCCGGCCGGTGAGCATGCCGCCGTTGGTGTCGCACAGGCACAGCACGTCGGCGCCGGCCTGGTGCGCGGCGGCCAGCGTTTCGAGCGCGTACTCCGGGCTTGCGGCATAGCCGTCGAAGAAGTGTTCGGCGTCGTAGACCACTTCCTTGCCGTGGTCCTTGAGGTACTTCACGGTTTCGGAAATGAGCTTGAGGTTCTCCTCCGGAGTGATGCCCAGGGCGCGTTTGACGTGCAGGTTCCAGGTCTTCCCGAAGACCGAGACCACGGGCGTGCCGGCTTCCACGAGCGCGCGCACGTTGCGGTCCTCCTCGACGGGATTCCGGGCGAACCGCGTGGAGCCGAAGGCCGTCAGCCTGGCGTGCTTGAGCTTCAGCTCCTCGACGGCGCGGCTGAAGAACTCCTTGTCCTTGGGATTGGACCCGGGCCAGCCGCCCTCAATGTAGTCGATGCCAATCTCATCCAGCCTCTGCGCAATGACCAGCTTGTCATCCACCGAGAAAGAGACGGATTCGCCCTGCGTGCCGTCCCGGAGAGTGGTATCGAACGTAAAGATTTTCATGCGTCACCAGTCGCGCCGGCGGCGTCCGGGCCCGGTGCGGGCCTTGGCCGCCGGCAAAGCGGCAGCCGTGCCTTATTCCGTGGGCACGCCCGCTTCCTTCTTCTTCTTGAGGAACGGCATCATCTCGCGCAGTTCTTTCCCCACCGTTTCGACGGGCTGGTTCTTGGCCGCTTCGCGCATGGCCAGGAAGTTCTTGCGCCCGGTGCGGTTCTCTTCGATCCACTGCCGCGCGAACTCGCCGGACTGGATCTCGGAGAGGATCTTCCGCATTTCGGCGCGCGTCTGCTCGTTGACTATGCGCGGGCCGCGTGTGTAGTCGCCGTACTCGGCCGTGTCGGAAACCTAGAAGCGCATGTAGGCGAGGCCGCCTTCCTGAATGAGGTCGACAATCAGCTTGAGCTCGTGCAGGCACTCGAAGTAGGCGATCTCGGGAGCGTAGCCGGCGGCCACCAGGGTTTCAAAGCCGGCGCGGATCAGCTCGCTGGCTCCACCGCACAGCACCGCCTGCTCACCGAAGAGGTCGCTCTCGGTCTCTTCCTTGAAGGTGGTTTCGATGACGCCCGCCTTGAGGCAGCCGAGCGCCAGCGCATAGGCCAGGGCGCGTTCGAGGGCCTGCCCCGTGGCGTTCTGCTCCACTGCCACCAGAGCGGGCACGCCCACACCCTCGGTGTACAGCTCGCGAACGCGATGCCCCGGCGCCTTGGGCGCGATCATGGACACGTCCACGCCCGGGGGCGGCGCGATCTGTTTGAAGTGGATATTGAAGCCGTGCGCGAACATGAGGGTCTTGCCCGGGGTCATGTGCGGCGCAATGTCCTTGTTGTAAACCGCCGCCTGGACGTGATCGGGCACCAGGATCATGATCACGTTGGCCAGCTTGGCGGCTTCGGCGGTGGTCATGACCTTCAGCCCGGCGGCTTCGGCCTTGGCCCAGGAAGGGCTGCCGGGGGCTTCGCTGACCACCACGTCCACGCCGGAATCGCGCAGATTCAGTGCGTGCGCGTGGCCCTGGCTCCCATAACCGATAATGGCGACTGTGCGCCCGTTCAAGTATTCCAGACTTCCATCTTTTTCGTAGAATCGTCTCGACATTATGTATGCTCCAGATGTGGGGCGGACCCCCTGGTCCGCGGCCGACGCCCTCGTCGGCCTTTGCCGGTACCACCAGGGAGGCCGGCCAGGGGGCCGGCCGCGGACCAGGGGGTCCGCCCCACCATGCTCTTCTCTCAGTCAACTATCTCTTCCAACTTGGTCCCGGCCTTGGTTGGTACGGGGGGCTGCAAGCGCAACTTCTTGGTCTCCAGGCCGATCGCCAGCGCGCCCGAGCGCGTCACTTCGATCTCGCCATAGCTGCTCATCACATCGATAAACTCGCCCAGCTTCTCGGGAGCGCCGGTGGCCTCGATGGCAAAACCCTCGGTAGAGGAATCCACTACGCGCCCGCCGAAAATCTCGGCCTCTTTCAATACCGCCGTGCGCGACTCCTGCGGCATTCGAATGCGCACCAGCACCAACTCGCGCACCACCGCCGGCAAATCGGTCAGGTCGGTGGCCTGCAAGACGTTGATCAACTTGTTCATCTGCTTGATCACCTGCTGGCGCTGTACCGAGTCTACATCCACCGCGATGGTCATGCGCGAGATTTCGGGGTCGAGCGTGCGCGCGACCGTCAGGCTCTCAATATTGTAGCCGCGCTGGCTCAGCAGCCCGGTGACCCGCATCAGGGCCCCCGGCTTGTTTTCCAGAAGTAGGGAGATCACTTGCAGCACAGTTCATTCCTCATTTCGCCGGCACGGCCACGGGTTGCGGCGGCCCCAGCACCATTTCCTCGAGCCCGCTGCCGGCGGGCACCATGGGGTACACGCACTCGAACGGCGTGACTTTCACGTTTAGCAGATACGGGCCGGGTTCCGCCACGGCCTCTTCGAGCGCGGGCGCCAGCTCCCAAGGCTTGTCGATGATTCTGCCCTTGAAGCCATAGGCGGCCGCGAGTTTTTCCACGTCGGGGAAACCATCCAGCTCCACCGCGCTCAGCCGGTTGTTGTAGAACAGCGTCTGCCACTGGCGCACCATGCCGAGGTGGCCGTTGTTCATAACCACGATCTTGATGGGCAACCCGTTGCTGACGATGGTCGAGAGCTCGGGAATGGACATCTGGAACCCGCCGTCGCCGACGATGGCGAAGACCAGCTTGTCGGGACACGCGAACTGCGCGCCAATGGCGGCGGGAATTCCGAAACCCATGGAGCCGAGACCGCCGGAGCTGAGCCAAAGACGAGGCTCGTTGAACCGGACAAGCTGCGCCACCCACATCTGGTGCTGCCCCACGTCGGAAGCGACGATGGCATGGCCGCCTGAGAGCCGGTCGATCTCGGCCATGAGGTGTTGGGGCTTGATCTCGGTATCGGAGGTCGGCGAATCGAACGGATGCTCCTGTTTCCACTGCCGTATGCGATACCACCAGGCCCGGCGGGCGGCGCCGAGCGTGTCATCGGGCGCATCCTGGTTTTCCGCCAGCAGCTTATTCAGCTTGGTGAGCACGCGCTTCACGTCGCCCACGATGGGCACGTCGGGGGCGCGGTTCTTGCCGATTTCCGCGGGGTCGATATCCACGTGGACCACCTTGGCGTGCGGCGCAAATGCCGCCAGGCGCCCGGTGACGCGGTCGTCGAAGCGCACGCCCAAGGCGATCAGCAGGTCGCACTCGGTCAAAGCCATGTTGGACGCGTAGCTGCCGTGCATGCCCGGCATGCTGATGAAGTTGGGGTGCTCGGAAGGGATGCCGCCCAGACCCATCAGGGTGAGCACGGCCGGCAAATCGGCCAGTTCGACAAACTCACGCAGTTCATTCGCCGCACCCGCCGCAATCACGCCGCCGCCGCCATAGACCAGCGGCCGCTGGGCTTCCTGGACCAGTTGCGCCGCGCGGCGAACCTGGCCGGTGTGGCCTTCGGTGAAGACGCGGTAACCGGGCAGGTGAACCGCCGTCACCGGCTGATAGTGGCCCTGAGCTTGAAGGACATCCTTGGTGATATCCACCAGCACCGGACCGGGGCGCCCGCTAGCCGCCACGTAGAACGCTTCGTGGATGATTTGCGCCAGGTCTTCCAGTTTCTTGACCAGGTAATTGTGCTTGGTGCAGGGACGCGTGATGCCGAAAGTGTCGGCTTCCTGGAACGCATCGCTGCCAATCAGCTTGGACGTAACCTGGCCGGTGATAGCCACGATGGGGATGGAATCCATCATGGCGTCCACCAGCCCGGTCGTCAGGTTCGTGGCGCCGGGGCCCGAGGTGGCGCAGCACACCCCTACCTTGCCCGTCGCGCGGGCGTAGCCCTCGGCGGCAAACGCCGCATTTTCCTCGTGCCGCACCAGCACGTGGCGGAGGGGGTGGTCGTAGAGGACGTCATAAAACGGAATCGTGACTCCCCCGGGATAGCCGAACAGGCAATCCACACCCTCCCGAACCAGACACTCCACCAGCATTCTTGCGCCGCTCATCAACGTTGGCATATGTTTCGCCTCAAAAAAAAGTCAATACCTAACAAAAAAGGCCATCAGCCGGGCTGCTTTCCCCGCCGATGGCCTTGGAGCTTGCTCCGGCTGGCCTTCAAGCGGGGCCGGCTACGATGACCACGATAATAATAATGCCGACGGAAATAGCGATAAGGGTGGAGGGATTGAAAGACACCAGCCGGTTTGGAATGCTATTGAGCATCGCTGAACTCAATCTCAAGTTTAGCCCGCCAGTCGAGTAAATGCAAGCGGGGCGATCGATAAACTTTATTTATACTGGTATAGCCCGTCGCGGCGCAGGCACTCCTGCCTTGCGGGGCCGGGGGCCAGGGGCCAGGGGCCAGGGGCCAGGGGCCAGGGGCCAGGGGCCGGGGGCCGGGGGCCAGGGGCCGGGGGCCAGGGGCCAGGGGCCAGGGGCCGGGGGCCGGGGGCCGGGGGCC
>Ga0182021_10001501_pt1 | contig 26847 bp, 25 predicted proteins | sample 612E3MmetaG_FD_120493 | JGI IMG/M metagenome (GOLD analysis project Ga0182021, IMG submission 120493) | Permafrost microbial communities from Stordalen Mire, Sweden - 612E3M metaG (Illumina Assembly) | ecosystem: Environmental > Terrestrial > Soil > Wetlands > Permafrost | place: Sweden...
AATGTTGGACATCAGGCTTATCCGATCGAGCCCGGATATAATCCGGGCAGATTTACTAAAACGCAATGAGACTGAGAAGCTTGTATGGATAGACGATCTGTTGAGGGAAGATGCCCGGTCGCGTGAACTTAAAATTGAAGATGATATCCTGCGGCAGCGTCGCAATGTGATAGCCAGGGAGATTAACGCAGCCCGGAAATCCGGACTGGATACAACCGCTCTTATGGCAGAAGCTGCAAGCCTCCCCTTAAAAATTAAGGATAATGATGAGGAACAGGAAAAAATTTCTGAAACAATACATGCTTACCTGATGCGTTTACCCAATATTCTGCATGAAAGTGTTCCTGCCGGTAAGGATGATACAGAGAATGTCGAAATTAAGTCCGCAGGCACGATAAAAAAATACGATTTTGAATTAAAGAATCATGGTCAGCTGGCGGTAGAAAAAGGATGGGCTGATTTCGAGCGGGCAACAAAAATCTCCGGTGCAGGGTTTTACTTCCTGAAAGGAAGCCTCGTCCTCCTGGATATGGCCCTTCAGCGGTTTGCATTGGATCTCCTGGTACAAAAAGGTTATATCCCGATAATACCCCCCTACATGATCAACCGTTCATCGTATGAATGCGTCACCGATCTCGGTGATTTTGAGAAGGTGATGTATAAAATTGAAGGGGATGATGCCTACCTGATCGCGACAAGCGAGCACCCTCTTGCTGCAATGTACAGAGACGAGATCTTTGAGGATCATGACCTCCCGCTCCGTTTAGCTGGCATATCTTCCTGTTTCAGGCGTGAAATTGGAGCTCATGGCCTTGATACCAAAGGTTTGTTCCGTGTCCACCAGTTCACAAAAGTTGAACAGTTTATTTTCTGCAGACCAGAAGAATCATGGCAACTGCATGAGGAGTTGTTAACCAATGCTGAAGAAGTATTCCAAAAGCTGGAGATTCCCTACCGGATCGTAAATATCTGCACCGGAGACATCGGGACCGTTGCTGCAAAAAAATATGATATTGAAGCCTGGATGCCACGCGAGAATGCTTATAAGGAAGTTGTTTCCTGCTCAAATTGTACATCCTACCAGGCAGTACGGCTTAACGTTAAAGTTCGTGATAAGAGTAACTTTGAATTGAAACGGCATGTCCATACGCTTAATTCTACGTTAATTGCCACATCGCGGGTTATTCGTGCAATTCTCGAGAACTGCCAGGATGAGACCGGTTCGGTGGAAATCCCCCGACTACTCCGCCCCTACATGAATGACAGGGAATATCTCTGATTTTTCAACAGCCTGATTAGTATCCGAATCGTTAACAAATACTTATTTGCTGTTGCTAACGCAAGTATAGTTAAGAAAGGTGTATTATGGCTTATCCTGATCTTGAGCGTGAAGAGTCCATTATTCTGGAAACGCGCAATATTAAATTTAAATCTATCCTGTTTGATGCGATCTTAACTTACCGGCGCATTATTCTTTTTGACAGGAAAAAGGATGATATTCCCTCACAGGAGATCAGTCTGGGGACAATCCTCAACGTTGAAACCGGGGAAAATGCCATTCGTGACAATTTTTTAATTCTGACCGTAATGACGGAGACTGACGGGAAACATGACATTGTCCTCACATTCTTACGTCAGTCCGGCGGTGAAAGAAAACGGGAGTGCAATGAGTGGGCAAAGAACTTAATCAGCTTCATCCCCTCTACATTTTCGGAGGCTCCTCCTGTTGAAATTCCGGTACCTGACGAGAGTCCTTTACCCCTCCGGGGATCGACGATACCTGCCCCTTTCAACAGCACTATAACCCGTCCTGAAAAAAAGAAGATAGAAATTGCCCGTCCTCTGGGAAAGATCAGAGAGGACAAACCAGTATCCCCCGTTCCTGTGGAGACTTCCTCTCTCCCTTCCGGGACATTTTGCTCACGATGCGGTAATCGTGTTCCTTTTGAATCCTTGTTCTGTAACCACTGCGGTATACCGATTACCCATAAACCCGTGAATGGTGCCGCTCAAAAATCCGTTGTTCCTCAGGTTCAGATTCCTGTCCCTCCCTCTGTGGGGTCCCTTTCAGAAAGACAAGGCCGCCCTATTGAGCAGATAATCCATTCCATTGAACCGCTGATTGAAGACTCAGTGCCACGGACATATCCTTCACCGCTTTTCCAGAAACAGCCATCTCAACCCCCTGCTGAATCAGCTCCCCCGGAACAACAGCCAGTTCAAACACCTGCAGTGATCTGGCCGGTACTCCAAAAGACCGAAGCCCCGGCATCAGGTCCCAATGAATCCGCCTCCTCAGAACCGGGTGGCTTCCCCCCTCCACTTTCCTCGCAACCCCCCCCGTTAAAACAACCGAATTATCTTGCTATCGGAATTCTTGCCCTCGCAATCCTGGCGGTTATCGGGGGTCTGTTGGTAGTGGCAAATCTTCTCCCGGGACCGGGAGGCGTGCCCGGGGTAACCACGACCATTCCTGTAACGAATACCGTTGTAATAACAACAGCCTTACCCACTCAAACTTCTCCTCCCACGGTGATAACAACAATCCCGGAACCAACCCCGACCCAGATACTGATACCACAAACCGGTGTATGGGTGAGAGCGTTGTATAATGGCACGTACATCGGGTTGATTGGTACACCGGGGAACCAGATTGAAGTAACCGACACCGGCGATCATTTTTATCAGGTATCTACTATCGATGGGACTGTAGCTGCAGTCCTCCAGAAAAAAGACGGTTCCGCGGATAAAATCGTCCTTGAAGTGTATAAAAACGGCGTAATGGTAAGGCGTGAATCCACCGGCACTCCAAAGGGGATAGTCGAAGTTCAGGTTGATTTGAAAACAGTGCCCGCAGTCAACGGTAGTTCGATAAGTTGAAAACCAGGAAAACAATGATCTTTTTTTTAACTAATTTATTAGGGATATCTCCATTCCAGCGACTAAAAAATATTCGTTATTTTAATGATACCTGCTTGCTTCTACGCGCCGGGAAACTCGTCATGGTTCATCCCCGCCATTTCGAGGTCCCAAAATTGCGACAATCCCATTAAGGGAAATTGAAAGCGATCGACAAAATCACCAGGCAGGTATTAGAGTTATCCCGGATCGTGGTCCGGGCAGGGAGGGACAGGCATTTTGTCTCCTTGATTATTAACCCGTTTTTTACTTTTGACTGATCCGGTAACGTGAATTTTTTTCACGATAAATTTGGGACATGTTATTTAGTAATTTTCTCTCGTTAATACAGAACAATTCTGGGGGTTAAAATGCCATGAGACCTTTTTTTTCCTTATCACGGATCTTTTGTCTCTATGCCATTGGTTCCTATATGCTGGTTTAATAATTCGAGAGCTTCCAGTTCCCGTTTTCCCCCACATCTCCGCACAATGGACTCGTGATAATCAATCAGGTTCCTGAGTTGGGGATCTTTTGTAATCAAAAACCGTGTTGCGTGCACGGTTGCGTCGATGATGCTGTTAAATCCCCGGTTTAACGGGTGTACTGAAATTTCCTCGATGATCTCTTTTTCCAGCTTGAGACTGACCAGCATCGATCCATGAGTCTTATTTATAATGGTTGCCGAAAAGGCTGCCCACGCATCGGCCCCCGTTAATCTAAACATTATCTTACCGGCAACAGGTTCTTTAATAAAAAAATTATCAGGAAGATCTTCAAATGCTGTTTTGACGTAGAGGAGTGGATCGTGCACAAAATTGGCAACAAGACATCCGTCCCGCTCAACATTTTGTGCAGTATGGCTTCCGGAAAAAAGCACAACACTTGCTTTCCCTTCCCGGTAATGAATACCCATTGGTGCAGCATTAAAAAAAGTTGTAGCAATCACTTCGTTTATTCCACCGCCTATAAGTCCCATTGCCACCCCTCCCCGAGAGCGATAAAAATTGAGGAGATCGTAAGATCGGCGATTGAACCCGGGTTGATATCCCTTTCAATACATTCCGCATCAAAATCCTCCAGAGAGCGTTGATTATCCATGACTTCACGAGCTTTGTTCATGGTCTCCAGAGCTGCCGCGGAACCGTGTTTCTTAATGATGAAGGTATCCGGTTCAGAAGCAAGAAGTGTGAGAAAAGTTTTGACAATTGCCTCTCTGCCCGACCCGAATTGTTTAAGATGATCTGCTCCCCGTCGCGTAAGAGGAAATCCGGTCACCCATTCCCGTGCGACCATATCGTTTGCAGCTGAATGCTTCATAATGTCGAGGAGGGTCATATCACGGTTTCTTATAAGGGTCAGCGTGTGAGGATTGTTCACATCCAGCTCATCCTTATCGTTTATCTTAACTTTTGTCATAGCAAAAGCTTTGTAAAATGCCACGGCATCTGAAACATCTGTCTTTTCTATTGCGTTCAATGCGCCGGAAATACCCTTTCCATATATCAGGGGGATAAGAAGGATGAATGCACCAAAATGGGTATTTCCACCTTCATGGCAATTCGTGTCCCGGACGGCATGTTTGATGATCTCGCCTATTCTCCCGGTCCCGGTGTCAGCTTCTTCAAAAGCACCCCGGGCAAAAATTGTTGAAGCAAGGAAATGCTCAAGCCGTGTGTCAGGGTAATCATGGCAACGGTCCACATTCCCTGGTTTTGGGTATGCACAGACTTCCAGCATCATTGCCAGCTGCGCCCTTTCAACTACTTTCATAAGAAGGCATGTCATGGAATACACGGCTCATTATCTTACCTGACAGCTCGCGCTTGAGGCGCATATATTCTTTCCTTGAAAGTCCCATCTGCTGAAGGGTCATATCGCGGAACATACAGGGAGAAGATGTTTTGCAGCACCAGGTAAGACTCCCAAAACAAGTCTGTTTACCCTCTTCAAGTGGAGTGTTTTTTACGGTGTCAAGTTTCATCCGGATATATTCTTCTTTGGCCATACCAATCCGGGTAAGTGTCGGGACAAGGGGGCACTCTTTGACCGGCATACAACAAAAGGTGAGTGCGCGGATGTCGCCACCCCGGCAGAGCTGTTTTGGCGAATTATACCATCCTTCTTCAGAGGCAAACCGGTTAATTGCTGCATCCAGTCCGGATAATGTTCGCATATCGGATTTTCTTGCCAGTGAAACCATATCAGCTCCATGTGATAACATTTCCCTCATCCTGTCAAACGAGTTAATTGAGTTATTGGCTATAAGCATGAGGGGACAGCTGTTCCGGATCTGCCTGAGCTTTGCCGAACCCGCATCCATAAGGTCAATATGAAGGATATCTGATCCTGATTCCCACAGTTTTTTTGCAAGGAGACGATCATCTGATGCTACACCGGCACGAAATTTTACTGACACCGTCACACCTTCAGATTTTAGTGCCCTGATAACCGCCATCAGTTCTTCGGGTTTCCTGAGATAATATTCCCCACAACCGGCAGCAATCATTGCCGGTTGCCGGCAGTGGGCATCGATTTCGTATATGACACCATCGCCAAGCGATTCTGCAACACCTTTGTAAGATTCAGGTGCACTGCCCCGGAGATTGAGTCCAAGAACCACAGAACTTTTTTCAGCGAGTGCCATTTGTTTTTTGAGTTCTGTTACCGGGTCATCATATAAAAATTCCTTACGATTCCCATCTAAAGCTATTTCCTTCGATGCATCCAGGGTCGGCTGATCGATTGCATACCCGCCAATGAACGCAGCACCGATATGTTCAGCACGCTCGAGAATATATGCTGCATCAACTATCCCGGCCATCGATGCAATTGCAACTGGTGTTCGCACAACACGGTTGTTCAACCGCAGCCCGTAACGCTCGAAGGCATCCATCATAGATTCTTATCTGTTGAGACTTATCTGCCTAATTACTTTGCATTTGTCTGATTGATATTATTCCCTGAACGATTTCCTCAAGATATTATTGAGTCCGGAGATTTATTACAAAAAACAGGTATATCTGAAAATAGTGCAGTGAAATCCCAAAAACAGATTTGATGGAAATATATACCGCCATATCACAAACTCATTTTTATGTTTACCCTTGAATGATTCATTTTCAAAAAGCGATTGGTAAGAATTTTTAATAGTGGGAGTAATACTATTTGTTATATGGGTAAGAAGGGAATGTTACTTGTCGGGCATGGTAGTACAATGCCTTACAATAAGGAACTTGTTGAGAAAACGGCGTCTTTGATTAAGGAACAAAACATGGATTTTATTGTAAAATGCGGTTTTATGAATATTAATACTCCGACAATCAGAGAATCACTCAATGAATTCCGGCATGAACCTATAGATGCAATGGTGGTTGTCCCGCTGTTTCTCGCAAAAGGCGTTCATATCGAAAAAGATATCCCCGGAGAGATTGGACTAGCGGAAGGCACAAAACGGGGAATATTTGCATTAAATGGCAGGTCAGTACCTCTTGTCTATGCAGATCCTATCGGGAGTGATCCCCTGCTTGCAGACCTCATGGTTAAGAATGCGACAAAAGCGCTCTCTCTTCTTTAATTTTTTTTATGCGCATCCTTGTCCTGGATACTATCCATGGGGGAAATGCAATAGGTGAAGCTTTTTCCCAGCGGGGAGATCCTGTTGATTGCGTTGACGTGTACCGGGGTGAAAGCATTGTCGATATAACGACTGCGCTGACAAAAGAGTATGACCTGATTACAGCCCCGGTTCATCTGGACCCTGACCATCCTCTCCTCAAATTCTCTCCTGCACCTGTCATTTCCCATCACGAGGCAGTTTACCTGCTTGCCGGAGAGGATCGGCCAGAACCTATGATCGAGATCACCGGGGCACGGGGAAAGACAACAACCGCCCACGCACTCGCTTCGCTTATGGGAGGAAAGGGAATCCTGCATACATCGACCGGTACTTACAGGTTCCCGGAAAAGAAGTTAATATCGAAGTCAAGTATAACTCCGGGATCGTTAATCGCAGCAATAAAAATGGCACGTGAAACGGGAGGTTGGCTGATCGCCGAGGAATCTCTGGGTGTCACTGGCATCGGATTGCTTTCCCTTATTACCTCATCCACCGACTATTTTTTTGCGGCCGGAAAAAAATCCGCTCTTTTGACAAAAGTTGCCTCGACAAAAAAGAGTAAATATTGTCTTCTTGCGGAAAATATTGAGGAGGTTGACCGGGAAAATGTCTTCCATATAGAAGATATTGCCTCTTGTGACAGTAACGAATGCTGTCTGACATTTAAGGGTAAAACCGCCAGGTTTTCAAATCCTCTTCTTTTGTTGCCCGGATACCATACTCCTCTCATTCTTGCAGCGGCTGCAGCGATGATCCTGGGAATCAATCCTGAACCATTGTCTTCGTTCACCGCGATTCCTGGCAGGATGTCGGTGTCGTATGAAAATGGTCTGCTAATTATCGACAATGCAAACAGCGGAACCAATATTGCTTCAACCGTTGAAGCAGCGCAGTACGCCCGGAATAACACAAAAAACCTGTCTCTTACACTCGTTATTGGACAGGAAGAAGGTGATGGGGCAGTTTGTGAGGGTTTTTCTTATGATCAGATCAGGACTGCGATCAGTCTGATAAATCCTTCCCGGACCATCTGGGTAGGACCATTTCCCGCAAAAAAAATATCAATTCCCGATCAGCTGGCACCAGAAATATCAGCCCGGGCAGCGACACTCGAAGAAGCATATGAAATTGCTCTCCAGAGTACCGATACCGGATCAATCATACTTTCTGTTAAAACATGGAGATAACGACTAACCATGAAATTCATGCACCCGCGCCCCAGTTCAATTGTTGCTGCACTTTATACAGCGCGCGATTTAAAAGTCGACGTTGCGATACTTCACGGTCCTTCTGGTTGTTCGTTCAAGCATGCCCGTCTTCTTGAAGAGGACGGAATGCGTGTGCTGACAACATCGCTTGCTGATAATGAATTTATTTTTGGCGGCCAGAAACCCCTTGAAGACGTTTTGCGTTATGCAGAGAATCATTTTGCCCCAAAGAGGATGGCAGTCATTGGAACCTGTGTTTCGATGATTATTGGAGAAGATCTTCAGTCAGCGATTGATGGTGCCGGAGTAACAATCCCAACAATTGCGATCGATATTCACGCAGGATTCCTGGAGAATATCGCAGGGGTAATCGCAACACTTGAATCTGCATGTGAAGCCGGCTGGATCTCTGAAGATGAACTTATCCGCCAACGGTATATAATGGAGAAAGCAAATGAAGTGGAGCGTCTGAGAGGCGCAGCCAGCCAGGCATATATTGAACCCTCGCGGGGTGATCTGAAACATACCACGGCACAGCGCCTGATAGAACTCTCGCGAAAGGGGGAAAAAGGTATTGCCATCCTGAATGCCAAAAAAGAGACAGCATATATGTTTGCTGATGAACTGATCGCTCTTCATGATGTATGTCCGGATGCCGATATCACGTACATCGCAAATCTGGAGCAGCGTGGACTACCCAAGACACGGATTGATGCACAGCGGATTCACCATGAGATCACGAGCCGCGGTGTAAAAATTGAAACAATCGGCGCTCTGGATGAGTACGGAGCGTAGTGCGAACTGCTGGGGAAGAAGTTGCAGGAAGCCTCTCCTGCATTTCCTCTGATTGCCGGTGTCCCCCATGCAATCCCTCCGGAATATACTAAGGGTATCGAATGTTTCTCGGTGACCAATGGACCCCGCCAGGTAGGTCCGCTTCGAGCCATCGGGCACAAGCATGTAATCGTGGAAATCGATCTTCATCCCAAAACACTCGGTGTGCGGGACATTGTTGAGAGCGAATTTGGTGCGATCATCAGGAGTCTTGCATGAAGCAGGTCCTGATATCCGGCGATCGATCAGGGAGTGGAAAAACAAGCATTACCCTCGCACTGGCGGGACTCCTTGCGAAAAACAACCGGGTCCAGACTTTTAAGGTGGGGATGGATTACATCGATCCTTCGTACCTTTCAGCGGTTTCCGGTCGTCCATGCCGGAATCTGGACAGTTTCACACTTTCAGAAGACCAGATAAAGGATATATTTCAGTACGGGTGCCGGGATGCCGGAATAGCACTTGTCGAAGGGGTCCGGGGCTTATTTGAAGGGGCGGAAGCGCTTACTGACTGTGGAAGTACCGCATCGGTTGCAAAAATACTCGATCTGCCCGTAGTTCTCGTAGTTTCTGCACAGAGCATAACCCGGAGTGCCGCCGCTCTGGTAAAAGGATTCCAGGAATTTGACGATGGGATCAATATAGTCGCTGTTATCCTCAATAACATAAAAAGCGGTTCTCACCGAGAGAAGGCTGTCACCGCCATTGAGCACTATTGTAACGTGCCCGTTATCGGGGCAATACCCCGCATGGAAGAGATGCAGCTTGCCATGAGGCATCTTGGGCTGGTGCCTTACCGTGAAGGAGCCGGACGCGGGGACTTTGATTCCCGCATCGCCATGATCACCCAATTAATCGGGAAATACGTAGACCTCACCCAATTTCTTGAAATAATGAAAGACGTTCCCGAGGTCCCCCGGGGAAAAACACTCCTTGATTATGAGATTAGCCGGGATGTAAGGATTGGTATCGCGTTGGATGAAGCGTTCAATTTTTATTATGCCGATCTTTTTGATATTCTTCATTCGGCAGGTGCGGAGTACATCCCTTTTAGTCCAGTGCATGACCGGCTCCCTCACGCAGATGGCTACATCCTCGGGGGGGGGTACCCGGAACTTTTTGTCCGGGAACTTGAAGCAAATGATCAGATGCGGGAAGCGATACAGGAGGTTTCGCGGGATGGTCTGCCAATTTATGGGGAGTGTGGCGGGCTCATGTATCTTACCGATCAGATGAACATTAAAAAGGACTGGCAGGGGGCACCGGCAGATCAGTCATTCGAGATGTGCGGGGTTTTTTCCGGTGAGACACAAATGCCGTCAAAACGGGTCGTCAGTTATGTCGTAGGCACGAGCTCGGGTAACTGTCCCTTGGGAAATGCCGCATTCCGGGGTCACGAATTTCATTATTCGGAGGTAAAACTCGCACCGGATACCCAATACGCCTACAGGCTGTCCCGCGGGGTTGGCATGCATGACAATCTTGATGGTGCGGTCATCCATAACACACTCGGGAGCTACACTCATCTGCACCCGGTAGCAAGTGCCGGAATGTTCCGGCATTTTACTGACCTGTGCCGGGATCTGGCCCGGCATTGAAAGCACATTTTTCCAGAACAGATGTTTTTTTAAGAGCCATCTTTTTGAAAGGAATCCGGGAGGGAAATATATTCTCAATCCAGCGGATTGGTGGAATAAAAGCAATTACACGCAAAAGACAGATTCATTCCGCTCTTCCAAGCGACCATAAAAATAGTCGGATAAAAGAAAAAACTACTAAACCCTGAACACCCCATGAAAAACTATGATAATTTACATTGACGGTCAGTACCTTCCCGATGAGGAGGCAAAAATCTCGGTTTTTGATCACGGTTTTCTCTATGGAGATGGCGTTTTTGAGGGTATCCGTGCCTATAACGGCAAAATTTTCCGATTAAAGGAGCACCTTGACCGATTGTTCGATTCGGCAAAAACGATTGACCTGCAGCCACCGGTTTCCAAGGAGGAGATGACCGAGATTATCTGCGAAGTACTAAAAAGGAATAAATTAACCAATGCCTATATCCGGCCTATTATCAGCAGGGGAGTCGGAGATCTCGGACTTGATCCCCGCAAGTGTCCGAAACCTGCATTTATTGTCATTGCCACTTCCTGGGGCGCGATGTATGGAGATCTTTACGAGAAAGGTCTGAAAGCCGTCACGGTTTCCGTGAGAAGGAATCCTGCTGATGCACTCCCTCCGAACGTAAAAAGCCTGAACTATCTCAATAATATTCTAGCAAAGATTGAAGCAAATTATAAGGGCGGAGATGAAGCTATCTTCTTTGATACCAACGGGTACGTTTCGGAAGGGTCTGGAGACAACCTGTATGTTGTTAAGAATGGAGAGATAATAACCCCCCCGACAATCAACAACCTCCGGGGAATTACGCGCATGGTCCTTTTGGAACTTGCAAATTCCCTTGGCATCTCAGTAAAAGAACAAAATATGGGGTACTTCGACCTTTATTCAGCAGATGAACTGATATGTACGGGAACTGCCGCGGAGGTTGCACCGATTACCTGGGTGGATGGACGAACTATCGGTACTGGCAAACCAGGTCCTGTAACTCGGCAGCTGATGGCTGCGTTCAAAACAGTAACTGAAACCGAAGGTTATCCTATAGAGAAATAATTTTTTGTCAAGATAGTATCACCCTCAGGGATATCCTTTTCCATAATCTATTTATGAGGTGCCGAGAAATTAGATAAAGCAACGCGCTGCTATAGTGTAGTCCGGCCAATCATGCGGGCCTTTCACGCCCGCGACTGGGGTTCGAATCCCCATAGCAGCACTTTCACTGACAGTCTGATTCCTGTTCTAAAAATGTTGTACTGATAGTACAACCACGGCGGGAGGGGCTCCGCTTTTCACATCAAAACCCTTCTCTAATTAAATTGTCGTTGTTTATTTACAGATGTAACAGCGGCTCTCAATCGTAATAATCCGTATAACTGCGTTCTTCGCGATACTCGTGGTTCTCGTATGGAAAATTGCAAATCTTCGAAGGTTGTAGAGCCGAGATCAAAAATGATCGGTCTTTACATTATAATTTTTATAATCGATAGAAGAGGATAAAAAGAAGGAGGACATTGAGGTGATTGTTGGAGCACGCCAACCAGTGGAGAATAAGTATGACAAAAATAACTAAATTGGCAAGGATATTAGCAGTAATCGTTGGAGTGATTGTGATTGTGTTATCTGTTGCAAAGGTTTTCCCCCTATCTAATGAAGGACTTGTATTAGCAGGTTTCCTTACGTGTTGGGGACTCGATGCATTAATTTAAACTCTAACATCTTTCCTTTATTTTACTTCAATTGGCTGTCGGAGCACTCTGCGTTGACGTTCCAAGGGCGCTTATTATTTTTGGGTATATTGTCATTTCAACTACCAACTTTTTCAAAAATCTCGACGAAAATATTGGATAATTGAATGACCAGAATAAATCTCAAAAAAGTGAATCACTCCAGCAAATTAAAGTGAATATAGAATTTTTTATTGTGTCCGTTCAATCGCAATTTTGGGACGCTACAGCGGCGGGGACAAGCCGAAGGCGAAGTCCCCAGGAGCGTACGAGTGATTAAGATCATTCAACAAAAACGATATTTTTTTTAGTCGCTAGAATGGGACTATACTCTCATTTTTTTATTTGGCAAAGAATCCCTGATATTTCATTCAAATCATCCAGACCTGACTGACTTATGATGATCTTAGCCTTAGGGACGACGAAATTTCAACTTTTTATGATAAATTGCTGTTTGCTTATTGGCAAAAAAGATTTGGTTAAGTCTAGATCAAGAGCTCCATTTTAACCACAGAATTGTTCTGTATTAACACGGGAAAATTACTAAAATAACTGGTCCCGGATTCAAAAGCTTCACGTTATTTAGATCAGTCAAAAGTAAAAAACAGGTTAATAATCAAGGAGGCAAATGCCTGTCCTCTCGTTTGACTCACCCCTTAGCCTTGGATCAGCATACCCGGGGAACCGGGTCTCCCATCGGTGGTTCGATATATCTTTCGCCACCGATCGTCGTTTCCATAACCACATGCGCACCCGGTGTAACCCTTCCGACTACGGCCGCGTCCTGCCCGTATCTGTGCAATCGCAACGCGGAAAGAATGTCATTCACATACGCAGGTGGCACTCCCATAACGACTTTTCCCTCGTTGCCACTTCAAGCGGGTCGATACCAAGCATAGCTGCCGCGCTCCTTACGCTTTTCCGGATCGGAAGTTTTTCTTCCTGGATCCGGACAGACACTCTGCTTTTTCTTGCCATCTCGTTGATGGCACTGGCAAATCCCCCCCGGGTCGGATCTTTCATTGCATGAATGGGACCTGCTTCAAGCACTTTTTCCACCATTCCCCAGAGGGGAGCAACATCAGATTTAATCTGTTCGCCAAGGTCGAATCCTTCACGATGTGCCATGATCGCTAATCCGTGATCTCCGATCGTTCCTGAAACAATAATCATATCACCCGGCATAAGACCGTTGTCACGGACAACCTTTTTTGCAATGCCAATACCTGAGGTATTAATGGCAATACCGTCAATTGCTCCTTTTTCCATTACTTTGGTGTCACCAGTAACAAGATTTGCACCGGCTTCACCGAGGGCATCATCCATGGAAGCAACAATTCTTGCGAGATCATCAATTTCGAATCCTTCCTCAATGATCATACCACAAGATAACGCCAGCGGTTTCCCCCCCATCATTGCAAGATCGTTGATGGTCCCACAGATTGCTATCCTCCCAATATCCCCTCCGGGGAAAAAAATAGGGCGGACAATGTGTGAATCTGTCGTAAAAACGACGTTTTCACCGTTCAACGGGATTACAGCCCCATCGTCCATTGCTTCAAGCCCGATCCCTCCGGCATTGTTGTGCTTGAATTTTGTCAGTGTCTGAAGGAGCTCTGCCATGACTTCCCCTCCGGCACCATGCATCATGTTGACCTTCATATTAGTCGTCAACCTCGATTTCTACGCTGGTAACAACAATCTCCCTGCCTTTGATCAGCTCGGGAAGCGAACCACATTTCGGGCAAACAAAAATTTCACATCCGGTATAACCACACGGACAGTTAGTTTGTGGCGGTATCTCGGTGCATTTGAGTATCGCGGTCTTAAAAAGGGGGTCATCTTCCTTAAGGGTATCAAAAAGAAAAACTACCTGCTCCGGATTCACCATTGCCATCTTTCCGACTTCGACGCTAATTTTTTTAACATGGCTTGCATTATTCTCTATTGCTGCTTTCCGGGATGTTGCGTATAAGTCATAGGCAATGGCGTACTCGTGCATCATCCCTCCATTGCAGCGTAGACCTGTTTAAACAATTCCCGTGTCTCGAGTCCTTCCTCACGGGAAAGTTTCTGGATTGCAAAACCTACATGCACCAGAACAAATTCACCGATTTTCACATCAACGAGATCGAGTCTGACTTCTTGTCTGAGATCGCCATAGTCCACAACACCCACATTTCCCTCTTTTATCTCCAGCACTTCCGCAGGAATTGCAACGCACATCGATGGTTCACACTCTTGACTAACCTGTACTGTTGTCATTCGGAACACATAAAAATAATGATGCGATACCTGAACCAAGGAAAACCTGTGGAATAGCCAACCCGTTAGCTATGGGGAAATCACGAGATGCCAACACGCTGCAAGCAGGTCCCGGGGTTCTGTTTTCTTCAGTGTCTCGAAATTTTAAAGAGTGATTCGTGAATCCTCCTTGTCAGAACACTTACTAAAATGAATTAGCCCGGACTAAAGAACGATTGCTGTTATTTCCCGGACCTGAAGGTTACGACAGGTCAATTTGAAAGCGCAGCCTCCAGGGAACGTCTTTGACAATTTGTTTTATTGATTCTGAAAAAAATTGGTGGCTGGAATAGCGCAATACTCTTAACTACATCAACCCGTATCTCTTCGTCAGGTTCCTTAACAGAAAACTGCGGAGGACTTTTCTTACGCCGGGGAAGAGATTTGAACTCTTGAGGTGCAGGGCACCAGTAGCTTTCAAGGCTACCGCCTTCCCGGACTAGACTACCCCGGCAATGTTCTATAGGTTGGGTGTTCGATATAAAAAAGTCTTCTTTATTCAAAAGAGATTGAATATCCTTGTTATTTATTTTCTGTTCCTAATTGCAAGTATGATCGACACCGCTATAACACCAAGTACCGGCATGATCGAAGCCTGAGGTGTTTTTGTCGGTGTAGGGGGAGTAGCAGAGGCAAAGGGAAGAGGTACCGCCGGACTTAAAACGATCGAACTGGCATTTTCTGCATAAACGAAAACTTCGCTGTTCACATCGGTCCGGTATGGGTAAACCTTTATATAGATTGTTTTCCCGGTTCCCAATATCTGAATTTTTTCGGGATTCTTATCCATCTGGTTATTTACACTTCGTATGGTACCGTTATCATCGACGTACTCAATTATCCAGTCAACCGAAGACGATGTTTGAATGTTAACCTGTCCATATCCGGTTTTTATTGCAAAATATGCAGGATTCACCTGCGAAGCTTTGGTATGAGCGGAAACGATGGAACTCTTTGTTAATGAAGCGGTTGGCCCTGTCGTAAAATACTGGGGTCCGGTAACCGTAATGATTCGGTTTCCGACATACCCTGTCGCATCAGTAAAACTTACCTCGTAATCTCCTGAATCAGTAACCGGTACATCTATTGAAAAACTTCCCTGGTAATTCGTGTTTACATATTGAGGGCCGAAAATAGCTATGTTGTCAGGGCCGAATACCTCTACCTGAACCCCGGAATTTTCGTCGCCTTTAATCATGCCGGCGATTAAAATCTTCCCGTTGAAATTTTGTGAGAGTGAAGAACTCAGCTGGAGGTCCTCAGAACGATCAATCAGGTTTACGACCCGCATAGTGACGGAATTACCATTGCCGTTGGTAGGAACTTCAACTTTATACATACCGGTTTTCAGTCCGGTAGTATCAAAGACCGTCCTGAACGTATAATCAGACTGCACATAAACGATTTTACGTTGGATCTCGGTCGTCGTTGTCAGCTGGTAATAGAGCACTATATCAATTGGAGTTCCGATACCAAATGTGGTCGTCCCATTCACTATGAGGGGTTTTCCTACGGGAAGTGTATCCGGAGCGTTAATGTTTACCTGGTATGCTGAGGCTAATCCCGAGAGAAAGAGAAGTCCCATCAACAGCAGGACGAACTTTTTCATCTATATACGTTCAACTAGTATGATGTTAATGATTTCTGAAATGACAGAACGTCCCGTTGCGCACTGGAGAGGACAGGAACGGTATGGCAATGAATTACTGGAAAGTCTGACTATTATTTTTAAGAGTGGTGGCTGTTCATGGTCAAAATGCAGGATGTGCAGTTATCGTCACGAACGATATTCAGGTCAACAACCTGCAGATATTCTCTCCAGGTACCTCAGTGCCCAACTGTCCTGGGTGTTGAACCATTATAACTTCGAAGAATACCAGATGGTTAAGATCTTTACTTCCGGGAGTTTTTTCGATCCTCAAGAAATACCCCCCGGGTTTCTTTATGAGGTAGCAAAAACCTTCAAAGGAAAGCTGATTATCGCAGAAACACGTCCTGAATTTATCGAAACTGAAGTCATTTCGCGTTTTATTGATACAATTGATAATGGTAACTGGAAAATACCCCTTTATTGCGCGATCGGACTCGAAACAAGTAATGACCGCATCAGGGAAAAGAGTATCAACAAAGGTTTTACTTTTTCTGATTTTATAAAATCTGCCGAAATATTACATTCAGCAGGCGCTGGAGTCAAGGCATATCTCCTCTTCAAACCGCTTTTTTTAACTGAATCAGAAGCCATGATCGATATGAAAATTTCTATAAAGGAAGCGATGACCTACGCAGATATCATTTCCATGAACCCTTGTACTGTCCAGCGTTATACTGAACTGGAATATTACTGGAAACGAGGTGCGTATCGTCCACCTTATCTCTGGAGTGTACTCTCTCTGCTTATGGATGCTCCTGTTCATATTACCTGCGATCCTCTGGGGGGAGGTCAGAAACGGGGACCTCATAACTGTGGCAAATGTGATTATGAGATTGTCAAAGCTATCCGTGACTATTCTCTTAACGCGGACCGTGACCTGATCCGGACCATGCTTGAAATTCCGTGTAATTGTAAAAAAGAATGGGAATATGTTCTCTCGTCAGAAAAAAATTATTGCTTGCCATTGACCCTATGAAAGGTAATGAAACTGATTCATCCCGATGATAGATAACCAGTCTCTGTTTTTACAGGATCCTGACCGTTTGATCGGGAAATTTATCGTGTTTTGTGAGATCGGAATATTGTGTTGTTGCACTCCTGAGAATGCTGATTTGCGGTAGTAAATCATTTAACAAAGCCATTGTATTGTAAAGTAGCAGTATTTTGAGTTAATTTAACCATCATGTCCTGACACCGGTTTAGTGGTGCAGGGAAGAAAATTTTATTTTTTTGCTGTTTTGCATTGAAGCTCAAGTTGTTTTACCAAAAGGGGGAGAAATGTTCCCGCATCAGATACAATGCCAATAGCCTGGGTCGTACCACGATCCATAAGTTTGGTAAGGGAAGTCGGATTAATATCAACACAGACTGTTTTTACATTTGAAGGCAGGCAGTTGCCTACTGCGATAGAATGCAGGAGCGTCGCAATCATAAGCACCATGCTGCAGCCTTCGATATGAACTCTCATGGTATCCTGCGCTTCCATAACATCTGTTATAACATCGGGGAGCGGACCGTCATCTCGAATTGAACCCGCAAGAACAAACGGGACATTATTCATGATGCATTCATACATAATGCCTCCTTTAATTACACCTTTTTCCACTGCTTTTTTTATAGAACCGGCACGTAAAATTTCGCTGATCGCGTAAAGGTGATGTTTGTGGCCTCCCATGACTGGTTTCCCTGTAGAGATATCCATCCCTAAAGATGTTCCATAGAGATTGTATTCAATATCGTGCGTCGCGAGAGCATTTCCTGCAAACAGGACATCAATGTATCCTTTGCGGATCATTTCAGCAAGCGCAGTATCCGCCCCGGTATGAATTATGGCAGGTCCTCCAACAATGGCAATCCTCCCTCCTTTCCTGCGGACATCAAGTATTTCCCGTGCGATCTGCGCAATTAATGTCTCGCTTGGGCGTTCAGGGGAAACAGTACCATGCATGAATTCAAAGGTGCTACTTTCTCTCGGGCGTTCAGGATAACTGACACTCACTCCCTGCTCTCCAACAACGACTAACTCATCTTTCTTTATTTTTCCAAGCGCCACTGACCGGGCAATCTTATTTACCGGATCGACAACAATCAGAAAATCCATCTCAATTGGGAAGACCGGGAGCCATTTCCCGTCAAATTTCACCTGGGTGGGGTTGTTGCTTGTTGTGTAGAAGCCCCGGGGTACGACGCGATCCCATTCTGCCGGAACAAGACAGACATCTTTTATTTCAACAGGTCTGGCTCCGAGCCGGTGTAGTTCTGATAAGATCGAAAGAAGTTTTTCCCTGCTGGATGCGGCAATACGGAGGCGGGCATAACTGGGGTCGGTTTTTTTCTTACCAATATCGAATACGAGAATCTCGAAATTCCCCCCCATGTCCATGACCCTGTCAAAGAGCTGGGTCATAACACCGGAATCGATGATATGACCCTTAAGCTCTATCTCCTGCGATTCGCCCATAATATACTGATCTTGGGTGATGCCCCTTAATATGCATTCCTGCCCAATATTGGCAGAATCGCGCTTGAATTGAATACTACGGGCTAAAATGGGAGGTTTGACCGCGGGTCAGATCCAGATTTTTATGTTCTAATTCCGGTGAATTATTATTTTTTCTTTTTAAAAAATCTTCAGCTGCGGCCAGATCAGCACGGGTATTTACATTCAGAGCAAGGCCGGGATCATGGATGAGGAGACATACTTCCTGTTGAGGCTGCTTTATTATATCCCCCCGGAGGATGTTCACTCCAGCCGGATAAGCCTCAATTCCGTCGATTGTTCCAAGATATGGCAAGTCCCGACTGAATCCGGGAAAAAGATAGGAGGGAACCCACGAGGAGCATGCTTCTTTTCCCGACAAACGATATGATTCAGCAATGAACTGGATACTTTTGCAGGTTACACAGGGTATGTCAGATACGCAAACAAAAACCGGGTGATGTTCACCAAGGGTTTGAACCGCTTGAATCGTATCTTCAATAAATCCTCTTCCATCTGCATGGCAGCGTTCGATTCCATTCGCCTTGCACCATTCAAATGTCATCGGAGTCTGGGGTGAAGTCACAACAACTGGATCAAGTCGAGCTGCAGTCAAGGCACGGTGGACATAGGAAATCATTGGTGCACCGTAAATCGAAACCAGTGGTTTTTCACCTTTATTAAGCCGGGTCCCCCGGCCTCCTGCCATGATTAAAGCAAGCATGCTGTCAGTGCCTCAAGAAGAACCCGGTTTTCATCCCGTGTCCGTACGGCTATCCGAATACATGATGGCAGACCGAAAGAAGAGCAGTTGCGTACAAGTATATTTCCGGATGACAGTGAGGAACAGAGTGATGCGACATTCTTTCCACAATCTACAAGAATATAATTAGCGGAAGACGGGTTACAGAAGAGGCCAAGATGGTCGACTTCAGATGAAAGCCATTCCCGTTCCCGGGCGATTGCAGCCCTCGATTGAACAAGTTCGCCAAGATGATCGAAAGCCTCCATCGCGTAGGCTTCGGCAAAGGCATTTACACTCCATGGGGGGCGGGCGACTTCGATCATGTCAATAAGATCAGGATCACCAAAACCGTATCCGAATCTGATTCCGGGAATTGCAAAACTCTTGGTAAGTGAATGAAGTACAAAAAGATGTGGATCGTCGACATCTACCATACTCTGTGCAGGATCAGATAATTCTATAAAAGCTTCATCACAAAAAAGCAACCCATCCTGCAATGTTATTTCCTCAAGAAGATCCTCTATCTCACTTTTTTTCTGCAAAATCCCTGTCGGGTTATTGGGGTTGCACTTAAATATTACATCCGCATCGTGAAAATTTCCAACCCTTTCCGCCCCGGCCAGGTTAGAGGATAGTTCATATTCACCAAATGTTGGAGTTTCGGTAAAAAACTTTTTTTTACAGCCTTTAAGAAAAACCGAACAGAAAACCCTGATTAGTTCAATGGATCCATTACCGACGCATATCTCCTCAGGAGTCCGGTGGAAAGTTGTCGCAATTTTCCCTTTTAATTCATCATATCTATCGTCAGGATAGAATGCCAGGTACTCAGGATCACAATTCCATTCGAAGAAAGGTGGAAATGGATTAATGCTCGCGCTGAAATCAAGTACTTTTTTTCTGGATTTTTCGTGCTCCCGCTTACCGGTGCCCCCATGAACCTCGCGTTGTGGAAAACCAGTGACCAAAATAATCCCTATTTCTCTGAAATATTTGGATTAGATGTTTTAAATGTGTTTTGAACGTGTCAGACAAACAAACAAGAAGGTTTTTATAGATTAATGTTTTATTTTGATGCATCTGGTTTAGTCAGACACAAGCATTCTCTTTGTCTGACATATGAGTGACAAATGTCAGACATATGTCAGAAAATTGGAGAACAAACGATGATGCAACGAATCACACTCCGATTGCCCGAACAGCAAATCAACTGGCTCCAGCAGATGGTAGACTCGGGTGAATACCCAAATTTATCAGAAGCTGTACGCGCTGCGGTCCGTGAATTAGTTGAAAAACGTGCAAGCCGTGTCATGAAGGATAGCGACCAGGTTTCATTCAAGGTATGAGAGGGTTTACATGCAGAGCATAATTAATGATGCGTTAAAAAACGCCGAACTCGAAAAAGAGCTGAACAAACCAGGTTCAGCAAATGCAATGGAAGATGACTTTGTCGGTCAGCCGAGAATTGTTATCGTTGGTTGCGGTGGTGCCGGTAATAATACCGTAAACCGAATCCACCATATGGGAGTTTCCGGGGCAGAAACAATTGCAATCAACACTGACAAGCAGCACCTGGATATGATTCAGGCAGACAAACGTATCCTGATTGGCAAATCCCTGACAAAAGGTCTCGGAGCCGGGGGTTACCCAGACGTCGGCAAAAGGGCTGCCGAGATGGCACGGCCAACACTCGAAGCAGTCCTTGAATCAGCCGATCTGGTTTTTATCACAGCAGGTATGGGAGGAGGTACAGGAACTGGTTCTGCACCTGTCGTAGCATCGATTGCAAAGGAGCAGGGTGCGATCGTTGTCGGAATGGTAAGTTATCCGTTCCAGGTTGAAAAAGCGCGATTGATCCGTGCTGAAGAAGGTCTTGAGGCACTGGCATCAGCTTCAGATTCGGTAATTGTCCTTGATAACAACCGGTTGAAGAATTTTGTCCCGAACCTCCCGCTTGGGCAGGCATTTTCAGTTATGGATCAACTTATTGGTGAAACCGTTAAGGGTATTTCAGAAACAATTACGGAACCCTCGCTAATTAACATTGATTACGCCGATGTCCGGGCGATAATGTCGAAGGGCGGCGTCGCGGTCATGCTAGTTGGTGAAAGCAAACAGCAGAACAAGGCAGAAAGCGTTGTTCGTGAATGCCTGAGTAATCCCATGCTGGACATTGATTACCGTGGTGCAACCGGAAGCCTGATCCACATCACTGGAGGAACTGATCTTACGCTTCAGGATGCAGAAGAGGTAGCAACGTCACTTACTTATGAACTCGATCCGCACGCAGATGTGATATGGGGCGCACGTGTCAGGAATGATATGGAAGGCAAGATCCGGGTTCTCGCAATCATGACCGGTGTAAAAAGTGCACAGATTCTGGGAACTCGCCAGTCATACAAAACGATGATTGCTGACATTGAGAACAAGCGTTCAAATCCAAAGGCAGTTGAGATGCCCCAGAACAGAAGAAGCGGCAAGGACCAGCCCAGCGGTGGTGGAGTCCTGGAATGGGTCGGTTAAATCTCGATCGAAACTTTCAAAATCACAATAAACCTTCCTAAAAGGTAATTCCGCTGATCCAGGGAATGTTGAATTTTCCAAAACCAGCGGTCATCATAAACTAAGAAAAGATTCATTCAGGGAGTTAAAGGGAACTCCTTAAAGCAAACCCCTTTTTGTCAGATTTTCCAAATATATTCTGGTTAATTATTCTAGAGCGGATTGTTTACAAAATATTTTTATCGAATTCAACGGCGAAACGCTTAATAATCCTACCCGCCTTTAAAATATAGTACATTCGACCAATCCTTCGTTGGGAGGATGGGGACGACACCATGGGAACTGGTGTCTCCCGGTACCGGGAGTTGAACATCATGAACAGTGTGTTGAACAAAGCCTCCTTTCCGGAGTCTTATCAGAATTCCGCGCTTGTCTCCTTTTCTGGTGTTTTCCGTCCTGCATCCTGTATGCAGAGTTGTCCTGTGAGAGATCAAAGAGTCAATACAAAACTCTTTTCGAACGTTTTACTCCAACACACGATATCCTGCTCCCTGCATTGGAATCGATGAGGTGTGGTAACGCATGTTGAACGACCTGATGGAAAAAAGAAAGAAGATACTTGCCGAGTCTGAAGAACATAAAAACCGCCGCAATGAACTGAATGCTTCAGCAAGTAAGTTTGCACGTGAACGAAATACCCTTAACAATCAAACGCGGGAATTTGTGGAAGATGCACAAAAAAACAAAGATCTCCGTGATAAATCTAATCAGGATGTTCTTGATTTAAAGGCACAGCGTAATGAGCTGAATGATAAGGCAAATGTCCTTTTTGAAGATATCGAAGGATTTAAAAAAGAACATGGTACCCTGAAAAACCGGGGCATCAAGGAACTTCAGAAGCAGATTGAATATATGGAGTACCGCCAGCAAACTGAAGTCTTTACTACTGATAAAGAGCGGGAGCTGATTGAGAAAATCAAGCAGATGATGAGCCAGGTGCGGGAACAGGAAGCAGAACTTGAGCAGAACAAGGAGATGCGGACAAAGGTGACGGAAGCCCGTGATTTTCGGAAGCTCGCATCCGATATTCACGCAAAAGTAACTGAGTTCGCCGAACTTGCCCAAAAACACCACGATCTTATGGTTGAATCCTACCGGAAAGCAGACAAATCCCGTGAAGCAGCCGATGCAGCACACAAGAGTTTTGTTGAGGCTCAGGAATCTGCTGATTCCGAACACAAGTCCTTTATTTCCTGCCAGAAAGAACTCCGTGATTACGATAAGGTAATTTCAGGACTGCGTAAGAAGACGAAGAAAGTCAAGGTAACAAAAGAACAAAAAGCGGTACGAAAAGAAGCAGAAAGCCTCTTTAAGAACTTCAGGGCGGGAGAAAAACTCACGACCGATGACATACTGCTCCTCCAGCGTTCAAAACTTATCTGATATTTTTTTTAATTTGCAGTGTTCGTATTTTTTCCGTTAATGAGCATTAAGCATTGGCCCCCAGATATTCTATTATTTTGTCAGTGGTTTTATATCCAGATTTAACCAACAATTAAATCATTAGCAGCAAGGCTGGATTGGATAACCTTTATCGGTGAAAATTTTTGCAAAAAAAGTATTTTGGGTGAATCTACAATTATTGGGGAGACAATTCTGATAATGACTATGGGTCGCACATTAGTCCTGAGTGTTGACAGGGACGATGATATCGGGTGGAAAGCAAAAGTTGAAAGTCCGGTGATAGGTCGGGCTGCATGCCTGAAAGCTGCAAATACCCTGGCTCTCGCCGATCCCGAGGATTCAGATGTTAATGCTATTTTTTCTGCAGTCAAGATTTTCGACGAGTTGACTGAGAAAGGAGAGGACACAGCAATAGCAGTAATTGCGGGAAACCATCTCCATATGATCGAAGGTGACCGCAGGATTGCATCGTCACTTGAACAGGTAATCCAGGAGACCCTGGCAACAAATTGTATTCTGGTGACAGATGGGGCGGAAGATGAATATGTTATTCCTATTATTCAATCTAAACTCCCTGTATCAAGTATCCGCAGGGTCATAGTAAACCAGATGCCCAATCTGGAAGGCACCTATTATATTCTGAAAAAATTTTTGGATGACCCTAAGGTTTCCCGTATGGTATTTATCCCCATCGGACTTGCGATGATGCTTTATGCCACCGCATACCTCCTTGATTATCCGGGTGTCGCGACGATCATTGTTGTTGGTGTAATCGGATGTTATCTGCTTTACCGGGGATTTGGTTTTGATGAAATATTTCACAGTATTATCGATGCACTCCGGATATCTTTATCCAGAGGAAGATTCTCATTTGTCACCTACACAACCACGATTCTTCTCATTATCATCGGATTTGTCATCGGTTTTATTAATGTTCTGAAATTTTATTCAGCGGACAGTAGTCTGGGGATTCTCCTGTACCTTGCGACATTCCTGTACGGGGCAATTGAATGGTTAATTATAGCAGGTCTGGTTACCTCAATTGGTGTTATCATCGATGTGTATGCAAATGAACGTGAAGGGCTCGGCAAAGTGATCGTTTTCCCGTTTTTTGTTATTGCTGTAGGTCTCATCCTCTACAGTGCAAGTGTTTTTATTATTATGGCATTAAGTGGCGGAGTACCCGATTCACCTCTATCCGCGGATGTCACGACCAACACGATCCTCTATTCTACCATCATCGGTATAGTATCGGCAATTGTTGGTGTAATTGTGCAATTTTTTATCAACAGAAAGATAACGGAACTTCGCAAACAGGAAATTATAGAAGTTATGTAACTTTTCGGGAAAATAATTTCACTATGTTATTCCTCCCTCAATCTTTTTCTGAACAATAAATTTCCCCGATCAATTTTCTGGAGCCAGCTCCTTGCAGATCCCCAGCTGAATGACTGGTCCTGAACTCATGACTAATCCTTATGAATTCGCTTCACAAAACCAATCCAATAGACCAGAAAAAAATCAGAATTCTGCAGAAAATTTGATATTCTCGGTATATATCCCTTTATCGGAGACAGAATGGTCTTTTACCTCTTAACCCCATGTCGTTTTTGCAAAAATGTGTATAATCTGATATCCGTCAATCCAATCGGTGTGAATTTCTCACTCATTGGAGAATTTTTCTATTATGAATACATATCTGAAAAAAAATTAAATTGACTTTACCAGAACTTATGAAATCCGGTAACTGAGATTATCTGATAGTTTTTCTTTCGGAAACTACATTTGCCTTTGCGGTTTCCTGCAAAACCCGGGAATCCGTTGCGAAATATCCCATTCCTCCGGGAAACTCTTTTGCGGTGGTAAAATTTCTTGTTGCCTGGGGTGTCGTGACAGAAAGAAGGGGAATTGCCACATTAAACGTGTGAGACGGGTACCAGAAGATTCCATTTCCATAAGAAACGGCAGCATTTTCAACTGTAAAATCGGCACTGGAAAGATCGATACGATTCATTTGTGCATCATTATAATTAAGAATCTTCATTAGCTTATTCTTGAGATCCTGCTTTCCCAGGAGAAAGAAAATGAAACGTGTCCCTTCGTCTACTTTGTAATTTACATGAATAATAGCACTTTCATTATCGAGTTTAATCCTGACATCCTGAACAGTAATATAACTATACCGCTCCTCCTGCGCAGCAATAACAGGGGCCGCCATGCCGACAATAAGAAGAAAAAACAACACAACAGCAGAAATTCTCATTATAGGGTACTTTTGTGAACGCCCCATAAATTGTTTTGGGTTATATCCTTAATTTTTCCGAATATTTACACAGTTTGTTTAAATTCTCTCTCAAAAGAGATTGAAAAAAGGATTATTTGTTATTTGCAAGAACAATTTCGATCGAAGAAACATTTGTTTTCCCCGAATCAGTATCAATAATTTCGGTTGAAGTAATAATTTCTTTTTTCGTCACTCCGTCAAGAAATCGGTTAAGAGCTATCTCTGCGGTATCAACAGCACGTGATATTGCCTTTCCTCTCGCTTTGATTGCAACCTCCTCAGCCCCGTTGTTAAACTGCGTGATAACTGCAAGGACGTAGTTCATAACGGGTTTGTTACCCACGAATACTGTATTCTCTTTCAGCTGTTGCATTGTATGTTCCCCAGGTTATAGATATTTCTTTTTCGTTATCAGCTCTGCATTCAGTATACTTGCCCCGGCGGCACCGCGAATCGTATTATGCCCCATTGCAACAAACCGAATGCCTTCCCGAAGCCTGCCTACCGATACAGTCATTCCATTTCCACGCATCCGGTCAAGGCGAGGTTGCGGACGGTCTTTTTCGTCGTCAAAAAAATGTATGGATTCTTTAGGTTGTGTAGGAAGGCCTTTGATAAGAGGTTTGTAATTATAAAAAGCAGATTTCAGTTTCTCCACCGGCTCTTTAATGTCGATCCAAATCGACATTGTATGACCATCAATCACCGGGACACGATGGCAACTGGCACTTACATTAAAGGAAGCATCGGTTATTTTGTTATTCTTCAGAGTTCCCATGATTTTAAGAGTCTCGGTCTCCATCTTCTCTTCTTCTTGTCCGATATAGGGAATAACGTTGTCATAAATTGCCATCGCAGATACCCCGGAAAATCCGGCACCTGAAATCGCCTGCAGAGTTGCCACCCGGATATCCGAAAATTTGAATATCCTGAGTGGTGCGAGAGCGGCGACCATCATGATTGTGGAACAGTTTGGATTGGTTACGATAAATCCATCTTTACCCGAATCACGCTGGACGTCAATGAGACCAAGATGATCAGGATTGACTTCCGGTACAACAAGCGGTATGGAAGGCTCCATCCGGTGAGAACTTGCGTTACTGCAGACAGCAATGCCTGCATCGGCAAATTCAGTCTCCACATGTCCTGCAATATCTGCGGGAAGGGCCGAGAAAACCAAATCAACGCCTTTCATCGATTTTGGAGATATAGGCGAAACTTTAATTTTTGCGATCTTTTCCGGGAAAGGCGATTCGAGACGCCAGTTTACGATTTTTCCATAGGGCTGTCCCGCACTTCGTTCAGAAGCGGCTAGCGTTGAAAGATTGAACCAGGGATGATCCGCTAACAGTTCAACAAATCGCTGACCAACCGCACCCGTAGCTCCGAGCACTCCAACATTAATCATATAAGTCATGTCCTGTGTGTCTGCATTCCCGTAGAAATATGGCGGGTTGTAAAATCCCATTTCTCCTGCGATGATAAAAACGTTGTTTTTTTAATTTTTATTCTCAT
>Ga0182021_10001502_pt1 | contig 26846 bp, 16 predicted proteins | sample 612E3MmetaG_FD_120493 | JGI IMG/M metagenome (GOLD analysis project Ga0182021, IMG submission 120493) | Permafrost microbial communities from Stordalen Mire, Sweden - 612E3M metaG (Illumina Assembly) | ecosystem: Environmental > Terrestrial > Soil > Wetlands > Permafrost | place: Sweden...
CCCACCCCGCCCGCCACCAGCTCCACCCACAGTTCCACCGCCCATGCTTCCGCCTGCGCCAGCGCGCGACCCAGCCCAGCCGGCGTCGTCCGGCGATCCCAAATGGCAATTCGGATCCGCATCGGAGCAGCTCTTCGAATGCCGCATGGCCGACCGGAAACAGCCGCCCGACGCGACGGCTAGGCCGAAAAGCCACGCCGCCAGAACCAGCTTCGGCGACCGCTGAATCCGCATACTGGCCACTAGGTTACTTCCTCGGGGGAATCCTGTCCGAAAAACTTAAGCCTGCCACCCACCACTATTTTCCGCCAGCACCAACATAGAACCCCTCTTCCACGTTTGCCGCACTTCCCCAGGCCTGCTTCTTCCAACGATTCTCGAAGAAGACCAGCGGGCCGAGCACGTTGCGCATCTGACGAAGCGCGATGGGCCGCTCGCCGGAAAGATCGTGCTGCTCGCGCGGATCGTCCAGCTCGTCGAACAGCTCCATGCGTGCCACGCCAGAATGAATTAGACGATAGCGGCCGCTCTTGAGCCCACGCGAAACGGCTTCGATCTGAGTGAGGCCCGTGGCTGGGCCAGTTCCCACCTCGTCGAAGACCAGCGCAATCAGCGACCGCCCCTGCATGCTTTCGGGGATGGGCAGGCCGGCCAACTGCAGCAGCGTGGGGCTGAGATCCATGGCCTCCACATCGGTGTCGACCACCCGGCCAGCAGGCAGCAGGCCGGGCGCGCGTATGATGAAGGGCACGTGCACCAATTCCTGGTGCGCGCCCTGGGCATGGCCGCAGTCGCCGTGGTCCCAGAACTCGTCGCCGTGATCGGAAATCACGATGACCGCGGACGTGTCGTAGAGCCCGGCGGTCTTGAGGTCTTGGATGAAGGCCGCGAAGGCCGAATCGCTCTGAGTGATCTCCGCGTTGTGCAGCGCCTCGAGATAGGCCTTGTCAGTGGCGTTGACCTTGAGGGTTCCTTGTTTGATCTTGCCGAGCTGGATGCCGGTGAGCACCGGCTTGATGGGACCGTGGTACGGCTTGTCCCAGTATTTGAGCAAAAACTCCTTGCGGGGATTGTAGATGACATGCGGCTCGATCACGGCCAGGTACACGAACTGCGGCTTGGCCTTTGCAGGCACGATCCACTTCTTGGCAATTCCCCAAAGGGTCTCGGCGTTGTTGGGCAGATTCTCGCGGATGAGGTTGCGGTTCTCGTCCCAGCCGCGGTCAAATCCCCACTTGGACGAAACGTAGCCGTTGGCGGAGAACATGGCCGTGCGAAAGCCGGCCTTCTTGAATTGCTCGGCCACAAAGGGCACCTCGCGCGAGATCTTGGACTCCTGCACGGTGGCCTTATGCACACGCGGGTACACCCCGGTGAGCATCGACGCCTGCGACGGCAACGACCAGGTCCCTGCCACCTGCGCCCAGGCGAAGCGGGTGGCATCGGCGGCAAAGGCATCGTAGTTGGGCGTCAGCACGTTGGTCTTGGGGTTGTAGGCGTGCATCTTGTCGGCGCGAAAGGTGTCGATCATCCAGACGTAGATGTGGTCGAACTTGCGCGAACCTGCGGCAGCCGGCGCGGCAGCCCGCACCACCAGGCGCGGCTCGCCCCAGTCCACGCCACCCCCATGCGCGCAAAGATCGAGGCGCACCGTTTGGCCGGCAAAAGGCGTCAGATCCCAGGCCCCCTCGCTCCAGCGGCCGCTGGCTGGCCCCTCGAAAAGCGTGGTCAGGGCTGCACCGTCGCGCGCCACCCGCACCGCTACCGAAGCCGACGGCGCACGCGAGCCATAGGCCAGGGCCAGCTTGGCCTGCGCAGGAACCTGCAGATAGAACGACAGCCGCGAGGCCTCGGGTTCGACCAGCGCCCGGCGACGGGTGCCACCAAATTCAGATTCAGTTGCACCAAGTTCCGAGGGCACGGCTGGTTGGTCGACCGCTGCCTTGGCTGGCCTGGGCGCGCCGATCTCGATGGCGGCGATGGACGCGGCAGCGTGCTTGCCCCCGGCGATTGCGCCCGCCGAACGAAAAGTCAGCCGGATGCGGTTGTCACCCGCAACCAGCATCGCGGCCGGGACCGCGACGTCATACGGTCGCAGGGTTTGCTCGACGTCCAAGGTGGCCAGCGGCTTCTCGTTGACGAACACCGACAAGCGCTGCTTGGGGACCACAGAACGCATGGTCAGCGTCAACTGCAGCTCGGACCTGCCAGGGGCCAGCACGCCGTCTCCATCCGCGTCCACGGGGAAAGAAAAGGCAGCCGAAGTCCCGGACACGTAGGCCACCGGCGTGGCGCCGTCCTTCTGCATGGGCAGCCACGATCCCTTCCATCCACCGTCGATGAACTTGAGAAACCCGACGCCACCAGCAGCCATCACTAGGCGACCAGCGCGATGTTCCACCGCGTGTACGCGATTCGCCACGAGATCGAACCACGGACGATAGCCTGACAGGTCAACCAATGGATGGGCCGCGCTGGCGGCTGACGACTTGTTCTCGGGACGCCCGGTGGCGGCGTGCGCGGGCGCGCGCCGGCCACAGCCACTGGCCAACAACAAACACGCGCCCCAGCACGGGACAGATTTCGCAATCAGACGCATGGAGGTAAACACGAACACGGAGGTAACCGGCTCCAAGGCAAAAATCAAGATCGCAGCGCGATTAGCAACCAATTCCGATAGTGCTACTCTCCGCTGCCGAATGTCAGAGCAGCCTTCATCCCGTTTTCATTGGCCGAGCGGTGCGTCTGTTTTCGCAGGAACTCTCGGCGCTGGAATTCTGGACGCATGCTTGGTCCTCGCGCGCGGCAGCGGCGGCCGGCCGTTCGAAATCCTGGCGCTGGCTGCGGGTCTCTACGGAACCGCTGGGTTGTTATCAGGCGCCTTTGTCGGCTGGGCCGTGGCCACCGCGATAGCCGCTGTCCCTGGCGGCTGGCGCGCCCTACGCGAAGATCGCGACTTGGACGGCCGCGCGGCAGCGGCCCTGCTGGGAATTGCCGCCGCGGCCCTAGTCATGGCCGCAGGCGCCGGCGCAGCCCACGGGCTCTTCGTGGCCGAGATGGCCAGCCGCAAGCTGGCGGTAATCGCCACGGCTGGGTTGGCCCTGGCATTCTTTCCGGTGGCCGCGCTGGCTGGCGTCGCCTGCGCGCGCCTGGTCGCCCGACGCACGCGCCATCTTCCCGCGCCCCCTGGCCTGGGAGCCACGGGCCTGCTGCTCGTCGGATTTGCGACGGCGGGCATGCTCGCCTTTGTCGCGGCCCTGTCGCGCGCCGATTGGCGCGTGCTCGATCTCGGGCCCCTATGGTCGGCGCTGGCCGCCCTGTTGCTGACCGCCGGCCACGCCATCTTCTGGTACGGCTCAACGCCGGGCCAGCGGCTGCGCGCGCGCCTGCCCAGGCGAGGAGTGCGCGTGGGCGTGGCAGTCGCGGTACTCACGCTGCTCGTGCTGGGCAGCCAGATCGGCGAAACTTCGCCCAGCTACGCCGCCATCACCGATGCGAGCTGGGGCCTGCGTCTGGCCCTCAAAGTGGCGCGCCACTTGACCGATCGCGATCACGACGGATATTCGGCCCTTTTTGGCGGTGGCGACTGCGACGACTCACGCGCCGACGTCTTTCCCGGTGCCGAGGACATTCCCGGCGACGGCATCGACCAGGACTGCCAAGGCGGCGACGCCCTCGCAGCCAGCGCCGAGCCGGCCCCTGCCAACACGCCAGCGGCGCCCGCCCGGCATGGCACCTTTTCCGGCAACATCCTGATCATTGCCATCGATGCCTTGCGCGCCGATCGCCTGGGCGTGGCGGGCTACGGCCGGCCGCCCGGCCACTCGCTCACCCCGACCCTGGACGCGCTCGCCCAGCGGGGCGCGCGCTTCACGCACGTGTGGGCCCAAGCGCCCAACACCCCGCGCTCGTTCCCATCGCTGGTGACCTCGCGCTATCCCTCCGAGATCGCCTGGCAGAAGCAATCGCTCAACTACTCAAATCTGCTGCCCAGCAACCACACCTTCTTCGAGCCGCTGGCGGCTGCGGGTCTGCGCCCCATCGGGATCTTTTCCCACTTCTTCTTCACCGCGGATCGGGGCATCTCCAAGGGCTTTGCCGAATGGTCCGACGACGGCGCCAAAAGCATCGCCGATTCCAACAAGGACATCGCCTCGCCCCGCATCGTCCCGCGCGTGATTGCGCGGCTGCGCAAGGCTGCCCAAACCGGCGAGCGCTTTGTGCTGTGGACGCACCTCTTCGAGCCGCATTCCAGCTATATGGAGCATCCCGAATTCCCCACCTCGCTGTCGGGCGTGCAGGGACTGGAGGAAAAGTACGACTACGAGATCGCCTTCGCCGACCTGTGGGCGGGCAAGATCATCAAGACTCTCGAAGAAACCAAGCTAGACCACAACACAGCGGTGGTGGTGTTCGGCGATCACGGCGAGGCCTGGGGCGAGCACAAACGCTACTTCCACGGCCAGGATCTCACCGAAGAACAGTTGCGCGTGCCTCTGCTCGTGGTCGTGCCTGGACAGAAGCCTGTGGTGGTCGACGACGAGGTCGGGCTCATCGACCTGGGACCGACCCTGGTCGATTTGGTAAGCGCCGCGCCCCTGCCCAGCTTCCACGGCCGCAGTTTGCTGCCCGCTATCGAGGGAAAATCGCTGCCCAGCCGAGCCATCTTCGCCGAGCTTCTGCCTTCCACCGCCACACCCTCGCACGAGGTGACCATGATCGACGGCGGCAAGAAGCTCACCCACAAGATCAGCGAGCGTCGCTGGGAGCTGTTCGACCTGGCCAACGATCCGCGCCAGCAGAAGAACCTGGCCGACCAGCCCGCCTCACGCGCCCTGCTCGACGAGCTGCGCGCCAAGTTGGTCCGTTTCGAAGAGCGAAAACGACAAGACTAGCCAGCTATTTCACCACAGAGAGCACAGAGCACACAGAGGCCGGAAGAGAAGAAAGGGGTCGGACCAGGCAGGCCAACCCCTTGTTCTTTCCGATCCGACTCTGTGTCCTCTGTGCTCTCTGTGGTGAGAAAGCTCGCTACCCGGCGGCGGCGCGAGTCGCGGTCGTGCGGACGTCGCGGTTGAGCAGGCCCTTCAGTTCCCGGCCGGGCGAAAAAACCACGGTGGACTGCGGGGGCAGAGGAATCGGCTCGCCGTTGCGAGGGTTGCGCACGATGCGCGCACCCCGACGGCGCTTGGTGAAGGTGCCGAAGCCCGGATAGGAAAATCGCGGCGGCGCCGTTCGCGTGGGCCGCGCCCTGATGAAGTAGTCGCCGATCTCGGTGAAAACCACGTCGACGATTCGTGCGACTGTCTTCTTGGTCAGATCACGAGGAAGATCCTTCTTCGAAGCTACACGCCCGATAAGTTCCGCCTTGGTCATCGTCTTTCCTTCTTCTCGCCGCTGGGCTGAACCCGGGAGACTACGAGTCCTGGCGTGTGGGTGTCAACGACCAAGAGCACGATCCAAATCAGCGCATTTCATGCACCAATCCACCGACGTTGTCCCACGCCGCGGGTGCTTTCCCTACCCAGCGGCCCTGGCAGGATCGCTATTCTGCGTCGATCCGCTCGGTCCAGGCCGTCTTGATGAATCGGTCGCCCGACAAAGCGCTGAGGGACTGGGAGGTGATGGGCTGGAAGTTTTGGCCGAAGTTGTCGGTGGTTGGACTGGGAGTGGTGCTGTTGGTGCCAAAGGTGATGAAGATCGTGGCGCCCACGAACTGAACTCCCGTCACGTATTGGTGCGGGTACTCTCGACCCGCGATCTGTGCCCAGGTTCCAGTGGACAGGAACTCGTGCAGCGTGACGTAGCTGTTGCCGCTGGTCGCGCTTTCCGGGCAGGTGTCCCAGTTGGCCTGGGGCGGATCGTACCAGGTGGTGAAGAGCTGGAAGCCAGTCCCGTCGGTGCGCACCACTGCTACCGGAGTGCCCGTGGGCCGAGCCGTGGCAGGCAGCCAGCTTCCGCCCGAGCCGCAGTCCGAAGCCGCGCTGGTCTTGCCGACGGTGGTGACGCCACACAGCCGATTCGAATTGCCCAGACTCGCATCCCCCACAACCTTGATCAATCCGCTGCTGCCAAAGGTCTGGTCCAGCGCAGGCGGGGCGCTGCCAATCGATGTCAGCTTGGCCACCACCAGCATGGACGCCGGGAACGACGAGCCCACGGTATTCGGGTCGAGAATGGAGTTGGTTACCTGCCCGAGGTAGACGGTGTTGTCGTCGTTGTTCGAATTGTTGCGGTTAAGCTGCACCACCGCCGGCGAGAAGTGCAGCGGCTGCGTACAGCCCAGCGATATGGGCGCCCCGCCCTTGTCCAAGGCCGGGCCGTAGCTGGGCGCGTACTGGTGCACCTTGCCCCAGGTGTCCGCCACATACGCGGCCAGCAGGTTCTGGTCAGCCGGGCTGGTCCCGTTGTGGAAATTGTCACGCGCCACCGCCACATCCGCCACCACCGCGAATTCTTGCCCGGTGCTCGAGTCGCAGCCGCCCGACCCGCTGATCGTCGCCCCAGGCCCCGCCGCACTCGGCGTCGAGCCATCCCACAGCATGGCGTCGACCAGCTTGGCGGTGGTGCTGCTCCCGGTAAAGGGATAGCCCGAAGCCATGAGCACGCGGTTGTCGGTTTGGTTGGTCGTCCTGTGGAACGCGAAGGCAGGCACTGAATCGGTTTCGCCCAGGCCAGCGGCCGAGATGCCCGACGCATTCTTGTAGCCCACGTGCCACAGCAGCGAGGCGTCATTCAGCGTTGGGTTGCCCGACTCCACTGGATCGGTGATGTCCAAAGCGAACGGGTGGTTGCCGCCCGGGCCCTCGCCCATAATCAGGACCGTCCTCCAGTCCGGACAACCGGAATCATAGGTCCCTGTCTGATCGTCGCTGCAGGTCAGGTTGCTGGCCACTTTGCAGTTGGCCACGCACAGGTTCTTCACCTTGGGCGACCCAGCCAAACCGTAGATGTGGTCGCTGGGACTGTAGCGCTGGCCCCCCTGCGCGTAGAGCTTGGCGATCACCGGAACCATGTCAGCCGGAATGAAGGCGAAGGCCTCCTTGCCGTTGCTGGCATAGAAGGCGTGCATCATGCCATCGTCGGCGCCCAGGTACACCAGCTCGGGCCGGTTGGCGTGGTCCCAGAAGAAGCGGTTGCCGCCAGGGAGCAGATTAGTCCCAGGCGCGCCCACGTCGATGGGCATCGAGTTCACCACACTGCCCATCACCGCAGGGTTGAGCGGCTTGTGGTACACGGTGTCGCTGGCGTCGATCTTGCCCAGCATCCACTGCACGATCCGCTCGGTCTCGTCCGTGTTGCCGCCCATGCCCAGAGCACCGAGGGCGGTCTTGCTGCCGGAATCGACCTTCCCGTCGCTGCCCACCGCGATCTGGTGGACCGCCCCGGTGGCGTCCGAGAAGAAGACATGGCGCTGCATCCACAGTTTCTGCTGGTCATCGCTGAGAGCGGATCCGCGCACCGTGAACGCGTTCACTGTGGCCGCGTCCCAGGCCAGTTGCGTGGTGTACACGCTGGCCGTGGCCGTGGTGGTGGTGGTGGTGGTCGCTGTCCCTATGCCGAAGGCCACCAAGCTGCCCCGCCATTCTGGCAACTCAGCCGTGGTCTGGAACAGCATGTTCCCGGCCGTCACGCCCGCAAGGCTCTGTGACCCGCTCGCTGCCGAGGCCGGCGTGGTCGCCACCATGACGCGCAAGGCTTCCTTCATCTCGTAGTTCAGCCAGTAGTACAGCTCGTCCTCACTGGCCGCATAGCGCGGAATATTGATGAAGCTGGGACTCGTGCTGCCCGCACGAGCCACATTGTTCAAGCTCGCTGCCGCATAAGTGTTCCGGGTGCCCAGATCCGTGGTGGCCGCGATCACGTGCACGTTGATACCGTTGGCCGCCAGCGCGCGAGCCTTGCTCACCGCCGGGCAGTTGCAGCCGCTCAGGGTCGGGTTGGCCACTGGGTCGTACACACACGCGGCGGCCGAGCAGTCGACACCGCCCACCGCCACGTCGCCCGGCCCGCGCGGCAACCCGTCCACCACCAGCAGCACATGGTTCTCCCAGCACGGGCTGGTGCCGCCGTTGGCAATGGTGTCATTGCCCTGCACGATCGACATGTAGTTGTCGATGCTGTGGTACTTGTCGTTCTGCCCGTCGTTCTTCAGCGCGCAGGCTATCGGCTCCAGGTTGCCAGTGGCGTAGAACCCGCCGTACGACGCCTTGTCCAGGCGAGCCGCGTTCAGCAATGCCTTCTGCGTCGGCTTCAAGTTGCTGTTCCCGCCCAGGCTGGTGTCATTCACCATCGGCACCACATTGTGGTCCCACTGCGCTCCATTCGATGCGCTGCAGGTCACTGACGTCGACGTCGGATCGCCACTCGCGCCGGTCAGCTGCAGCGGATACTCGTCGCCCGTGGGGGCGTAGCCTTGGCTCCAAGGCAACCCAGCGCCGCCACTGCTCAGACCGCTGAACTCCCGTGCCCCGTACTTGTTTTCGTTCAGGAACTCAGTTCGCTCGGCGTCCATCAGGTACCAGTAGTTCCCCGCCGAGCCGTACGACTTGCCCAAGTAGGTGGTCGAGTACTTGGGCGCGTACAGGCTGCCCGTCCCCGCCGCGTCGCTCGGGCTACCCACCACCGGCGCGCCGAAAACGTAACTGAAGGTGTAGTAGCTGCCCTCGTAGATACCCTCGCCCCCGCTCGGGCCGGCACCTGCGAAATAGCACATCCACCCGCACGAGCTCCACGCGGCATCCTGCCGATAGTAAATCTTGCCGTCACCGCTCGGCACGGCGTAGCGGCTGTCGTTGCCACTGCTCAGCAGCGCGTAGGTCACTGTCGGCGTGTTTACCGAGGCGCCTCCGCCACCGTAGTCGATGGTGCAGGTGCTGCTCGGTCCTGTGCTGCTCGAGAAGCACGCCTTGCCACTTGCACTTACCCCCTTCAGCAGTTCGCTCCGCGGCAGGAACTTCGTGTCGACACGCGTCGACGTCAAGAAAGATGTCCCAGTCGATGTGGTGTTCAGCTTGACATAGGGGAACAGGTTGTCGGTGCTGCCGTTGCCCGCCTGGTAGGTGTGCATCTGCCCTATCTTCACCACCGCTGTGTCGTCGTAGGCATGCTCCAGCACCACCCGGCGCACGGCGTTCTTCACCATCATCATGCGCGAGGTAGCCGACACGCAGGCGTCCCCGTCGGCTGTGGCGCAGGTCTGCCCGTCATCCGTGCACCACAGGCCTGTCTTTTGGCACATATTGGCCGGCGTCCCAAACACACAGTAGTCCCCCTTTCCGCTGTCGCACTGGCTGTCATTGTTGCAAGGGGTCGTCGGCTGGTAGCGACAGGTCTTGGTGGTACCGGAAGCGCAGAAGTCATTCCTGAGACGGCCCGAGCCATCGCCGGTGTCGATGTAGCGGCAGAAGTCCCCTTTGGTCAGACTCTCGCAGTCGCTATTGGAATAGCACGGAGTCCGGCTGTTAAGGTAACAGTACGAACTGCTCACCCCGCTCGACCAGGTGCAACTCGACGGCGTGCAATTGTCGAGATCGGGAACCGCCTTCAAGGCCAAAGTCGTGGTCCCTGTCCCGGTCAGGGTGTCCGTCCCGCTCAGGGTCTCGGTGGCGCCTAGATCGGTGAAGGTCACAATCGAGACTACAGTCCCCGACGCGCTCACGGTGCCAGTCGCAGTCGCTGCCTGAGTGGTCGGCCCGGTTGAGTACGCCGTGGCGCTGCCCAGCACCGTGGTGGTCGAGTAGGCGCTCTGGGTGCCTGACATTGTGCCGGTGGAGTTCGTCGACTGGCTGCCGGTTACGGTCGCGGTCGAATTCGCCGACTTGCTGCTGGTCAGCGTCGCGGTCGCATTCGAAGACGAGCTGTTGGTCAAGGTCGCGGTCGAATTCTGCGATTGGCTGCCCGTCAGGGTCGCCGTGGAGTTCGTCGACGAGCTGGCGGTCACCGTGGATGTCCCATTCCCGGACTGACTGGCGGTCATGGTCGAAATCGAACTCACCGATTGACTGCCGGTCACTGTCGACGTCGAGTTCTGCGACCGGCTGCCAGTCAAGGTCGCGGTCGAATTCTGCGATTGGCTGCCCGTCAACGTGGCGGTCGAGTTCTGTGACGAGCTGCCGGTCAAGGTCGCGGTCGAATTCTGCGATTGGCTGCCGGTCAAGGTCGCGGTCGAATTCTGCGATTGGCTGCCGGTCAGGGTCGCTGTCGAATTCCGCGATTGGCTGCCCGTCAGAGTCGCCGTCGAATTCTGCGATTGGCTGCCCGTCAGAGTAGAGGTTGAATTGGACGAACTACTCGAGGACAAGGTGGAGGTGGCGTACGACGATTGACTGGCGGTCACCGTGGTGGTCTTCCACTGGGACGAACTGGAACTCGCCGTGGTGGTGTTCCACTGCGATGAACTGGAAGTGGTTGTGGATGTGTTCCACTGCGACGAGCTGGAGGTGGTTGTGGATGTGTTCCACTGCGACGAGCTGGCGCTTGCCGTGGATGTCGACCACTTCGAAATGCTCCCAGTGTACGTCGTGGTCGCCGAGCTCGTCGAGCTAGAGGTTATCGGCGCAATGTACGTGCAATCCGTCCGGTTGCACGCGCACAGGTTCTCCATGGAGATCTCGGAAATCACAGTATTCCACATGTGCAGTTCATCGAGGCTTCCGAAGAAACCCCACGTCCTGTTGGAGCTACTGATGCCGCCCGTACCCACTCGCCACGAGCCCCCTGTCGCGATTGTCGCATTGACGGCGCCCGTCTTTGCGCCGACGTCCCCGTTAACGGTTGTGCACGCCCCCTGGTGGTATCGCCGCACGGTCCAGCTGGCCCCCGCAGCCGTAACCACAACCAAGTTCCATTGGTTGGTCATGTTGTAGGTTGACGTTGGACCGCCGGCGTTGACGTAGTCGTGGGTGTTATCCCCATTGGCGTCGGCCCAGAGATGGCTGTTGCCGTTGGCTATGTTTTCGAACATCAGCCGGAAGCCGTTGTTGCTATCGCCATGCACACTATCGTCACCATCATAGCCACCCGAGGGAAGGTAGGTGATCAATGCCTGGTTGCCGACTACAGTGTTGGGGTTGACCCAGATGGCAACGGTAAATCCATTTCCCGTTGGGTTGAAGTCGGGGATGGCTCCTAGACGCGCATAGATGCCGGTATTGTTGGTGGAGGTGCTGGTGGATGTATTTGCGCCTGTGCCAGCATTGAATTGCGCAGAATGGGCGCCAAAAACAGCCGCGTCCGTGCCGACACCAAAACCCGTTGCCGTGCTGTTGCCCCAGTCGTCGCTAGCAGCGTTCTCGTTACTTTCATCGAAACTGTAGTGCACAATCTCATAGGCTGTGTAGGAGTCGTACAGCGAAGTCGTCACGCTGGTGGTGGTCTGGGTATCGGTTGTGGTGCCCGAACTGGACGATGATCGGGTCGTCGTCGATACATAGGTCGTCGTCGGCACTACCGTAGCCGTGTTGGTCGTGCTGCCGGACTTGCTGTTGGAATTTGTGGTGTTGCCTGTGTTGGTGGTGGCCGCAGAGTAGCTGTTGGTACTGGTTGCGTTGGCTGTGTTGGTGGTGCCCGCGGAATAGCTATTGGTGCTGGTCGCGTTCCCAGTGTTGGTGGTGCCCGCGGAATAGCTATTGGTGCTGGTCGCGTTCCCAGTGTTGGTCGTGGCCGAGGACTTGCTTTGCGTGTTCGTGATGGTGCCAGTGTTGGTGGTTCCTGCCGACTGAGTCTGAGTGTTGGGCGTAGTCCCGGTGTTGGTCGTCGTGCCAGAGTAACTGTTCGTATTGCTGATGGTTCCGGTGTTGGTCGTGGTTCCCGAATAGCTGTTGGTATTTGCCGTGGTCCCGGTGTTGGTGGTCGTTCCGGATTGACTGTTCGTGTTGCTCGTCGTCCCGGTATTGGTCGTGGTCCCAGAGTAACTATTGGTATTGGCCGTCGTTCCCGTGTTCGTGGTCGTTCCCGAGTAACTGTTGGTATTGCTCGTGGTGCCGGTGTTGGTCGTAGTCCCCGAGTAGCTATTGGTATTGCTGATGGTCCCGGTGTTGGTGGTCGCCGCCGACTGACTTTGCGACTGGGACGCCGTCGCTGTGTTGCTTGTGGCTTGCGTGGTCGTCGTGGTGCCGGTGTTGGTGGTCGCGGCGGACTGACTTTGCGTGTTGGTCGTGGTGCCGGTGTTGGTGGTCGCGGCGGACTGACTTTGCGTGTTGGTCGTGGTGCCGGTGTTGGTGGTCGCGGCGGACTGGCTTTGCGTATTGGTCGTGGTGCCAGTGTTCGTAGTGGCCTGCGACTGACTCTGCGTGTTCGTGGTCGTCCCGGTGTTGGTGGTCGCGGCGGACTGGCTTTGCGTATTGGTCGTGGTACCGGTGTTGGTGCTGGCGGTGGATTGGGTCTGCGTCGGGGTCGCGGTGCCGGTATTGGTGGACGTGGCGGTTCGGGTGACGGTCGGCGTGATGGTTTGTGTGCCGCTGCCGGTCTGGGAGGTGGTGAGCGTCGTGGTTCCTGTGGAACTGACGGTCGCGCCGCTGGGTGTGGTCGAGGTGCTGGTCACCACCAAGGTCAACCTATCCGTGAGGGTGCCGGTGCCGGTCTGCGTACGGGTGATGGTCGAGGTGATCACGGTCTCGGACTGGGTCTGGGTTTGCAGGGCTGTTCCAACTGACACGTAGTCGAACTTGTAGCCCTGGCCGCCCATGCCCGAAAACTCGCAGCGATTGGGCTGGCCGTACAGGCGGCAATAGCGGTCGCCATTCTGGCAGTCAGCTCCGACCTCGTTGTAGCGCGTGGGATTCTCGCCCGGAATCCCCTGCATCGACTCCGGACTCTCCACCATGATGAGGAAGTTCGGCCTGCGCAGTTGCTGCTTCACGATCTCCATCGGGCTGACCCGCGCGTACACCGATCCCGGCAGCGACCAAGACACCACCAGCAGGGTCGTCGCTGCACACCAGCGACGAAATGCACGGGATGAGCCATAGGTCATGTGGGTAGTCTCAAGGACTTGCAGCAAGCAAGCCTCTGGCCAGATCTCAAGTCGACGGAAATCGCCGTGATCTGGAGGCAAGACGCCGATTTCCTAGTAGGTCGATATCGTTGCGTGTACCCCCGCTGCCCACCTTGCCCCCGGAACGCCGTTGCGGACCCCGCAAACTTTTCAGGGTTCATCAGATGGAAGTGCAGGGCGACCGCAGGTCGCCCCTACCGGGCAGGTCGCCGCCGACCCATGCCGCTGCCTACGCCGCGTGTTGCCGGAGGTAGTCGAGGCTTCCTGGCAGATCCCGAATGAGCCGAAGCAACATCTCCATTGATTCGGTCTGGACGTTCCGACCGGACTCCCAGCGCGAGATCGTGTTGGCCCCCAGATGCAGCAGCCGGCCGAACTCCCCCTGGGTAAGGCCGAAGCGCTCGCGAATGCCCCGAATCTGGCTTGCTGACAGCAGACCGTGTTTCTTGCGGTAGATGGCAATCGCGTCCTCCTGCAGCCGGCGGGAGTCCTCAAAGCGCAAGACGACCTCGCCACACTTCGGGCAGCTCAGGTGCAGGGCCGACGGCACGGACACATTCTCCCCGTTCAAAGGAAGTTTCAGCTGAGCACGCCGCTCGATCATGCCGGTGCCGCACGAAGGGCACGCTTCATCGGACAGAGTGCGCCGCGCGGGACTGATTGAGGTCTTCTCTCTATGGTTCTTGTTCATCGCGATCACCTTCATCCTCGTGGAACGATATGATCAGGCAGCACTCCCTGAGGACCAGCTTCAGGTACACGGGCGTGCCCGCAACCAGCGGCTTGAAGACGTACATCCATTCGCCGGTACCTTCCGAAACCAGGCGACCGGCAGAATCGCCTGCGCCCAAGTTGGCCAGCACATCGCATGCGTCCTCTTCGTCCAGCCCAGCGCCGAGCATGGCCAGGTCCTGCCTGGCCTTGAGAGTGAAGCGCACTCGTCGCTGGGCGACCCAGTCCATGAACACGCTTCAGCAACTTCGACAGCCAGTTCGGCACGTACTTTGGCTTCTATCACTATTTGGTGAATTATGCATATGGTGAAGCGACCTCGTCAAGCCAGAGTGGCGCAACTGGGCTTCACAACAACAGACGCCTTTCGTTCGGTGCGGCTTGACCCACCAAATTCCGCACCAAGCCGTTGATCCCTGCGAAAAGGGCGACTGCAGGTCGCCCCTACCGCCCTGATTGCACCACCAGGGGTACACGACCTAACGTTGGTCACGCGCAACGTGAAGGAGGTCGCCCGCACCGGCATCGACGTACTCGACCCGTTCGCGTCGACAGCTCCCTAGCGGGACGAGGGCGACCGCAGGTCGCCGCTACGGCGCCGCGGGCGGGGCTGCGGGTTGGGCCTCCGCTGGCGGCGCTGGCTCTTGCACCATACGCGAGATGCGCACCGTCGAGTTCTCCGCGTTCTGGAACTCGAGAACGGATTCCTTCTTCTTGTCGGGCCAGATCTCGAACTCGGGCAACGGCTTCTTGGTGGTCAGGTCAATCTCCTGAATCACGTACACGTCCCGGTAGAGATGACGGGATAGCTCGAACAGCAAATCCGTGCCTTGTTTGGCTACCGACAGGTCCATGGAACCGTAGTCCATGACCGTGAAAAGCCCCGGGCGGTCGGTGACCACCATGATGTTCTTGTCGTGAATCTGCTCGAAGAAGCGCCAGGTCTGCGCCGCCTGCCGGGTGAGGGTGAGCTCATTGATGAAGCGGGCTTCACTGGCCACTGACACGTTCAAGAACACCGCCGCAGCCGCCACCAGCGAGGGCAGCCACAGCGGCGCGCGCCGGCAGAGCAAGGTCACAAGCCACGCGGCCATCAGGGAGAAAAACGCATCCAGGGGCACGAACAGCCGCGCCGAGGCCGGGTGCAGGGGCTTGCCCCAGAAATAGGGGAGGTAAATCACCATCATCACGCCCACCCAGACCACCGCGAAGATGGCAAAACGTTCCTTGACCAGTTTGCGCTCGCGCTCGTGGGCCAGTTTCCACAGCGAGCGTGCCACCACCAGGCAGCCGACCAGCCCCAGTGCCAGCAGCAGGCCGGAGTGGGGATGACGAAAATCCAGAGGATTCAGCAACAGGCCAAAGTAGTTGCGGGTATTTTCCGACAGATGTTTCCAACCGAACAGGGTCGTATTGAGCGGCTGTTCACTGTCGCCGGCCTTTATGATGGTCTGCCAGATGCGAGGCAAGGCAAACAGCGGGGTGAACAAATAGACGAACAGGTACGGCTTCACGTGCTCCCACTTGACCATGCGCAAAGCCAACAAGACCACGGCTGATGCCACGATAGAGGCAGCGCCTTCGTAGCGGACATGCGCGAGCATGCACAGATTCAGCCACAACAAGGCCAGGCGGTTGGCGGTAGGTTCCCTGGCGTAGTCGAGGAAGCACTTGACCGAGAGCAAGGCGAAGAACCCCGCCATTAGGTCGAAGCCGCCGGAACGAGCCGACATCAGGGTGATGGGATGGGCCACGACGAACGCACCGGCGAGCAGGCCGAAGACCTCGCCGCCCAGGGACTTGGCCAAGCGGTAGGCGACGAAGACATAGAAGGGAATGAGAAGGGCGTTGAGGTGAAAGGCGTTGGCGTAGCTGTAGCCCCAGAACGAGTGGAGCAGGCTGACCAGGAAGGGAAAGAGCGCCGGCCGCCGATCCGTGGTGACGTTCAGATTCCAGTAGGCCTCGTAGTACCACTTGCCTGTAGTGGCGAAGTCGGCGGTCTTGTTGAAGTGCAGGTTCTTGGACACGCCGAGCAGGTTGGTTTCGTCGGCCAGCACGCGCAGAGCCGGCTGGATGGCCAGGATGGCCACCAGCGAGACGGCGGCGGCCAGGACCAGGCCCCGCCAGTTGTCCTTGAGCCACGCCAGCAGCGTGTCGCGGGTGGTGCCCTTGAGGGCGATGATGTACGTCGACGCCCAGAACGCCACCATGGTGAGAAGCACGAAGTAGGTGCCGTGCACGAAGAACGGCTCCATCAGGTTGCGCTTGTGCACGGTCACGCCCAGCAGCACCATCGCGGCCACCACCGGCGCAGCCATAGCCAGGTTCCGCCAGAGCGACCGTTTGTCGAACTGAAAAGTCAGAGAGATTTTCATTTTGCTCGGTCCTCAAGAACTTGCGCCCCGCCGTTCGCCGGCGGACTTGCCCCGCAACGACCGCGCCGCGGGTGGAGGCCAGCGTAGCACGGCGCGCCTGTGACTCGCGAATTTGCCCTGTCAGCGTTGGGATTGTGGCCGTCCGCTCCGCTGCGTCATCGGACAGCGACGCGACGATGGACTATTGCCAGCGCAGCTCCCGGACGATGCGGTGGGTGCCCGGATCGAAGTACATCGTCCGGCATTTGCCCCCGGGATTCCCGACGGTGTCCCGGTTCTCGGGCCGGAACGCATCCGAGTGCCACAGTTGCAGAACGATCTCGCCCTCGGGGGTCTTCCTGACCTCGGCGTAGAAGTCGGCGGGCGAGTCGCCTTGGCGGATCAGCTCTGAGGACGCGGCTCGCACAGCCTCGCGCAACGCTGGCTCGAATCCGTCGGGCGGGACCATGGCCACCGCACCGACGGCCTCCGGCGTGATGACCGGCCCACTTCGTGTCCGCCAGCACGCCAGGGTGAACGAGCCAGCGACCACGAGGCCCAGCAGAAGTTCCCGACGCCCAAAAGCAGCGCCTGCAACCGACCTTTTGGTTCCGTTCATCCGCATGAGGTGGCGTCCGAAGCCTGCTGCTATCCGAGGCTGCTATCCTACCACGGTGTCGCGCCGGCCGTGCCACCGGTTGCAAGGGGTTGGGCCGAGACGCGATTTCAAGGGGACAGGGCAGACCGTGGCCTGGTACAGTCACGTGAAGAACATGTCGTGGCTCAGGCGTTCTTGGGTGGGCCCGATCTTCGTATTGGCCGCCACCGCACGGCTGACCCTGGCCTTCGTCAACCGATGGGCCAACGACGATCATCTGGAAGTGGTGTATCGCATCCTGAATGAAGCGGAATTCCCAAAGGCCATGCAGTGCCTGGAGTGCCACCACCCCAAGTTGTTCTACCTGTGCACCGCCGCGCTGGTGAAGGCCTTCTCGCTATCGCCGGGGCTGGAAACGGTTCTGGCGGCGCAGTTCTTGAACGTCACGTTCGGCATCTGCGCGCTGTTCTTGTTTGCCCGTTTCATCTCGGGGCTGACGCTCTCTCCGATGGTTCGCAATCTGGTCTTCGCGACCGTGGCCCTGAATCCATGCTGGTGGGGCATCAGTGCCCAGGCGACCAACGACTCGGCGGTCATCGCACTCAGCCTCGCCGCTTTCCTGGCCTCCTACCGCTTCTTCACCAATCCCAGAGGCACGCGGCTGCTCCTGTGCGCGCTGTTCTGCGCGTTGTCGGCGGTGTCCAAGGCATCCGGCGTCCTGGTGACGCTGCTCTGTATTTTCAACATCGGGCTGAGCCTGCTTTCCGAAAAGAAGAGGGTGGCCCGCTCGGTGCTGCTGAGCGCGTGGGGATTCGGCTCGCTGTTGCTGCTCGCGCCCCTGCCCTTTCTCGGCGGCTATGTTCAAAACCAGCGCATCACCGGCGATGCCTTCACCTTGATCCTTCCCAAGTATCCACCACCCTCATTTTTCGACGAGACCTTCTACGGACGCCCGGGAATCGAGTCGGTCGCCTCTGGCTATCTCACCTTCCGCCTCGGCGACGTGATCGCACACCCGTACACCAGCAACGGCCTGGCTGCGGTGCCCCTGCACCGCACCTCGTTCTGGAGCCACCTCTACGGTCGCCTCTTTTTCACGCGTTTCGAGTCATTTCCGCCTCAGTGGGCGAGCCTGGACAGTCGGGTCTTGTCGGTCGGACGGGCCGCTCTGATCACGGCCCTGGCGGCGCTGGCGGTCTTCTGGCTCGGGTGGGCCAGTAGCATGCGCAACCTCTGGCGCCGCCGAGCGACGCTGTTCTCGCAACCGCTGGGCGAGTGGACGTTTCTTCAGATCTCGGGGCTGGTCAGCACCGGCGCCTTCTTGGCGTCTCTGGTCAGGGTGACCAGCCTGATACGGGATTTCTGCGCCATCAAGTTCATCTACTTGCTCCCGGCGATCTGCGGTTTCGCGTCGATCTACATGCAGGGGTGGAAGGTTCTCGAAGCCCGCCACCACACTTGGCTGCGCATCCTGGCCGTGATGGTCTCGCTGCTCATCGTCCTGCACGCGGTTGATATCAGCTGGCTCATCTTCGATCTGGCCCGGCAAGATTGAAATCATCTCGGCCACGCCACCCTGCCCGCGCGACGGTGGACCTCACACGTTCACTTGCCAGATGTAGTGGGTTTCGAAAGAAGGGCCGCCGTACAGGAACCACAACAGCAGCAGGCCCAGAGGAAGGCACGCCAGCGCCAGAATCTTCAGCAAACGGGGACGTCGGCCGCGACGGCTCAGCCAGAGCGCCAGCGCGCAGAGGGTGGCAAACGCAAACCCGGTACCGACGAGAAATGGCCAGGAGACGAAGAAGAAATCCACGGTGTGAAATCCGGTTGACAGGAAGACCGATGGATACAGGACATCAGCCCTCACCACCTTGGCCAGCAAGCCATCCACCCGGCACATGAATCCTGGCAAGAGCGGCAGGCCGAGCACGAAGTAGCCGTCCTTCGACGCGGCCACCTCGAACTTGAAACGGTTGGAGGTGTTGTAGACCAGAGCCACGCTGTCCTTGTCCGACGAGGCCTCTTGCGTTCTGTTGCGGATGGGACCGTCGATGAACACACGCGTGGCGGTAGCGGTGGCGGCCGCTCTCAAGTGCTGCAGAACCTCATCATCCGATTGCGTGGCTTCCGCGTCGTGAACAACCACGCCCAAGGGACGCGCCGGATTCACGCCACGATGTCGGTACTGGCTCACAGAACGCAGCTCCATCCCGTCGCCCTCGCCGCCCGAGGCGTGGGCCGCTATGGAATTCACCCTGTCGAGGACGATGTTGCTGAACGAGTAGGTTCGCGCCTTGTTCTGTTTCCAGGTTCCGACCGACAGGCACAGCCAACTGGTCACCAGCGTGCCGGCTATGGCCAGGGCCAGGCTATAGCGAGATCCACGTTTGAGCGCAGCCGCGAGCACGAGAGCGAGGGCGGTGGCCGCTAACAGCAAGAGGATGAGCGAGTCGTAGTTCGCCGGTATGCCAGCGGGCAGGATGGCGTGGGGCGAGAACGCTTCGTGGATGGGCAGCAGCTGTTGCGGCCGGAGCCAAACCCAAAGCGCAATCGCGACGGCACTGCATGCGGCGACAAAGAGGGCGCGCCGGCTCGACGGCCGCAACATCCAGGCCAAGATCGGGAAGGCAGCCACCGGCAGCCAGAGCACGATCCGGCCCGGGGTTCTGAAGGACTCGAAAAGGGGAACGTTAGCCACGACAAAGCGGTGCACCGGGGTTTCGTGGCCCGACGAGAACAGCAAGGCGAACGCCCCCAAGGCGTACATCAACCACAGCGACCAGGGAGGGCGTTTGAGCAAGGCCGCCACTGGCAGCAGTGCCACCACCAGGAATAGCGCGGATCCGCCGAAAGCGCCGTGCACGTCGGCGTGGAGCGGAAACAGGAAGTTGCTCAGCTCTCCACGCAGCGAATCCGAGTACGCCAAGGTCCAATCGTAGCTGGTGTTGGCCGCGCGGCTCTCATTGGTGCGAAAGAACTCGAAGAAGAAGGTGAGAACGTAGGGCAACGCGAGCAATACTCCGGCACCGCCTCCGACAAGGATTCGCTTGAAATAGCGCCGCACGCGCGCCCGGGTGAGCGGCGGCAGGCTTGGTCTGATGGCAGAGACGACCCATGGGAAGAGCACCAGGAAGAGCAAGGCACCGGTGGTGCCCAGCAACGCCCACTGAGGGTGGCCGCTGACCACCAGCAGGTAGGTGCTGGCTGCCAGAAAAACCACCTTGCCCTTGCTGCGCTCCTCGAGAAACGCCAGCATGCCGGCGGACAGAACCAGCAGCATGCCGGTGTAAGCTTCCAGCGCCGCTCCATAGCGGAAGCTGTCGAGCATGCGCAGGTTGTAGACGACCGGCAACGTGCAGAGAAAGGCGGCGACCCGAGCCATGCCCAGCCGGCGGCAGACATGGAAGAGCACGAGATGGGTGAAACCGAGCGCGAGGAGACGGAAGAAGGTATTCCACTCGAGAGCCAGTCCCTCCCAGTAGCCGGGCATCAGGCTCGATATCCACGAGATCGGGTGATACAGCTGCCCGAGGGTCATGGCCGCGGTCGAGTGGCCCCCGGCGAAGCCCGGCATGTAGAGCGGGAAGGTTCCCTTGTGGATGGACCACATCAGGTCTAACTGGGCCAGCAACGAGAAGATCGAATAGTCGTTGCCGATGGTCTGCCAGGACACAAAGGGCGCCAGCCACGACAGCATGGCGAAGGGCAGGAGCAGGAACAGCGCCCATGTTCCGATGCGGTTCCACAACCCGGCCTGGCTCAACCAGGCCCATCGGTCTTCAGACGGAACCCGCGGCGCGGAACCCAGGTTGCCCTTCTCGACGGTGGGGGCCAGGTCTGGCGGGGCAGGCATCGCGTCCACCGTGTGGCGGCCCTCACATGGGCCAGGATGGCCGAGAGGACCCCGCGGCATGGCCCGCTCCCCGGCGCACCCGCATCAGTAGACCTTGACCTGTTCCAGGTGCAGGAAGGTCACCCGAGGCACACGCAGACGCACATAGCGCGCCTTGCTGGGCGCGAAGCTGGGCTCCCAGATCGCGAAGGGGGACTCGCGCTGGGCGACCGCCTGCCAGGTCGAGCGATCGTTACTCAGCTCCACGATCAGCGGAACGGCACGCTCCCAGCGCGCATCGGCGCGGTTCTTGATGTAGAGCCGCCGGACCGGTTTGATTTCACCGAGATCGACCTCGAACCACGGGTTCATCTCTTCATTGGTGTGGAACAGGATCTTGGCCGAATACGCCGCCGACAGTGAGCTGCTGGTCCGCCACGGTTTTCCCGCAGCTAGGTCGGTGGGCGTGACCATGGACACGACCATACCGACCAACACTGCCAGGCCCGCGGCCAGCAGCCCGGCCACAAATGCCACGCGCGACCGTCGCCGGCGCACCAGCGGGACCACTCGGCTCGACTCCGCCTGATCCAGCATGGTGCGCACTGTGGTGCGGGTCATCTGGGCCACTTCGCGCTGCTCCGCCGTGACCGGACCGCCAACACCCACCGAGGCGTGCATGGCCAGCAGGTGGCGCACCCGCGCCAGGCTGGCGTCGTGCTGCACGGCCCCCTCGAGCACGGTATCGGGAGCGGTCTCGAACGCGATGATGAGCGCCTTCTTGCCGGGTATGTCGTTGGCCAGCAACAAGAAGAGCGCCTCCCGGTAGAGGCTGAGCACCGGCGCAAGCGGCGCATCGTCGGAGGAATCGAGCAAGCCCTCGGCAACCGTGACGTACTCACTCGCGCGGCGGATCATGGCCACGCGCTCGGGCGCCACTAGAGCTTCGTCCAGCCGCGCTTGCTCCAGGGCGTCGCGAATCAACACCCAGTCGAAGAGACGGGCCCACGGCCCCGACCTGCGGCGCGGCTCCGCAGCAACGGGCACGGACCCCGGCGCGGCTACGACCGGTGGGCTCTCTGGGACTGCGTTGTCGATTTCGTTTGCCACAGCTAAGACACCACCGTCGCTGGAATGCGGAGAGTGCGCTAGCTAAGATAACCCGATTCCCGAAACTTGGAAATCCTTACGCGCTCTGCGTCTGCGTGACGCACTACCGTCGCTCAGGCGCGCGGCCGGATTCCGCGTCGCTGGCCGCGGGAGCACCGTCGACTTTGCGGCGGATCAGGTAGAGCGGCCTGCGTTTCACTTCCTCGAAGATCCTCCCGACGTACTCACCCACGAAGCCCAGACACACCAGAACGATACTGGAGAAGAAAACATTGATGATCACTAGCGAGGTCCACCCGGGAACCGCCCGTCCCAGCCAGTAGCGTACATAGACGGCGTACGCGGCATAGGCCAGGCCGCCCAGCAGGCCGCATAGGCCGAGCAAACTGGCGATGCGCAGGGGCGCGGTCGAGAAGCTGGTCAGGCCGTCGGCGCTCAAGCGCAGCATCTTCAACGGCGGGTATTTGGTCTCTCCAGCCGCGCGTCCCGGCCGCACAAAATCCACGGTCGTGTGCGAGAAGCCGACCCATGACACCAGACCGCGAACCAGGCGGTGGCGTTCGCGCAACTGGCCGAGGGCCTCGACCACAGCTCGGCTCATCAAGCGGAACTCACCGACGTTGGCCTCGATCTCGTGGTTGGTCAGGGCGCCCATGATTCGGTAGAAAGCCCAGGCCGTGACCCGCTTGAAAAGCGACTCCTTCTCTCGGCTTGACCGTCGCGCCTGCACCACGTCAAAGCCCCTCCGGTAGAGAGCGACCATCTCCGGGATCAGCTCGGGCGGATCCTGCAGGTCCGCGTCCATCAGGATGACGGCGTCGCCTGGGCGCAGTCGAGCCCAGCGGTGATGGCGGCCGGGTGGCCGAAATTGCGCGAAAACTGCACCAGCTTGATGCGCGCATCCGCGCGATGCGCCTGCTCGATCACCTGCGCGGTGGCGTCACGGCTGCCGTCGTCGACGAACCACACTTCCGCCCCGCCGGGCAAGGCATCCATCACGGCGCGCACCCGGGGCAAGAGCAGCGGCAAGACCACTTCTTCGTTGAACACGGGTATCACGATGGAGACCCGCGGGTCAGGACGCACGACAGTTTCGTTCACAGCGGCCTTGGTACCTGCTTGTTCTAGTACGCCACGCGCGCGCCCACGGCCACGCTGGCCATGGTGGGGCTGGTGTTGGCGACGTTGAGTTGGGCGAAGAGGCGGAACAACAAGAAGTTGACCTGCGCGCCCAGGATGCCACGGATCTTGGCCGCGCTGGGGTCGGCGTGAGCCGCGAAATTGACGTGCGCCGTGCCCAGATCCAGGTTTTGCCCCGCCGCATGGCCGACCATCCTTGCGTCTACGCCCACGTCCATGTTGCTGCCACCGCTCAGTTGCCAGTCGAAGCCCAGACCGCCATACACGGTTAGCAGGGTCACCAGGCGCAAGCTGGTGGTGACCTCCAGGGGAATGCTCTTGGTCGTCATGTCAAGGTTGAGATGGGCTGTCCCGACAGCGGTGCCGTTCACGTCCGTTATCTGGCCGCTGGCGGCTCCAGTTGTATCCACAGTCACGTCCGGGATGCTGGCATTGGGAAAGGTGAACTTCGAAGAAATGTTCTGAGACAGCCCGAGACTCATGTGCGAGGAGTCGATTCCCGTGGTGACAGCGATGCCACCCCAGCGGACCAGCATCTTGAGCGCCGTCGTCCTGTGGGACGGGCCAAACAGCCGGAGCTGCGCGTGGACCCCCCAGTTGTCGAGGCTGCCCCTCATGGCGCCGTAGCTCTGGGTGGGCACCTTCATCCAGTTGCCAAACACCATGACAGGGATCCCGAGAAAGCCAAGACTGACCCCGCCCATCACCGTGGCATTGAAGCCCATACCTGAAATCGGGAAGCCCTGTGTGTTACCTGGCTGGTAGGTTCTGTCCATGCCCAGCGCAAAGCTGGCTGAGCCGCCAACCTCGAAGTACGTCGCCTCCGAGGCGTAGTCCACTCCCATCCCCTTGCTGGTGAAACTTTGCGCATCACCGAATCTCCGGAGGTAGCCCTGGGTACCCGCCGCCTGGAACAACCCGTTGAGCTTGTTGGTGAGATCCTGTTGGCTCAAACCGGTCAGGTTGAAAAAGGTCTGCGTATCCGGGCCGGGTGTGAAGGTGACCTGGGCACGGGCGTCCATCCCGAAAGCCGCCAGAAACACGAACGCGAGACCGAGAGCGACGACGGTTTTGCGCATGATGCCCAGAATTCTACTCCCTTCGGGCACGGACGTCCTGGCTTACTGCGGTGCTTGCGCGCCGGTCGCCGCGACCCCGATCTCGGCTGGCTAGAATTCCAGGTACGCGCCAACGCGGCCTTCGATGATCCAGACGAACTTGCTGCCGCTCGGGTAGTCACGGCTGCGCGGCAGAACCCCGACTTCACCGAACACGCCAATCGGGCCCAGGCCGAAACGCACGCCCCCGGCGGCGCCATAGGCAAACTCGCGCTTCGCGCCGCCGCGACCGGCCAGATTGGCAATGGCGAAAATGGCGCGGCCGTAAATGGGCAGGAGGGGGGGAACGATGGTAACCATCGGCCGCAGCTCCAGATCGGTCTTGCTGCCTGAGGTATCAGCGAAGTCGCCCACGATGCCGAGCTGCAATCGCAGGAGTGACAGAATGGACACCCCTGGCGCGACCATGAAGTTGATTCGCTCCCAGGCCCGCGGGCTGGAGACCTGGGCGCCCTGGCCCAAAGACCCCTCCACCACCAAGCCGGCCTGCGAGACGGCGGGCAAGAGAACGCTCAGGGTCAACACTGCGGCCATGACGAATTTGCGCATCTTGGATACCTCCGTGGGGCTTGACGTCCGAAGTGGTCACTATATTCGCGAACCCGTCCGGGTGCGAGCACCATACGCTCCCTGGCGCCAAGCCTCGCCCTGGCACACGCGGACGGACGTGATAGCTTGGACCCTGGCGAGCGACCGTCCCGCCGGAGGAACTGGAAGCCATGAATCTCGTGGGAAAGAAAGCACCGGAGTTCACCGAGAACGTCGTGACCGGCGATGGCAAGTTCTCCAAGATCTCGCTGTCGGACTACCGCGGGCAGTGGGTTGTGCTCTTCTTCTACCCGGCTGACTTCACCTTCATTTGCCCGACCGAGATCAGCGAGTTCTCTCGCCGCGACAAGGAATTCAAGCAGCTGGGCGCAGTGGTGCTGGGCTGTTCGACCGACTCGAAGTACTCACACAAGGAATGGATCGCGGGCAGCTTGGGCACCCTCACCCACCCTCTCATCGCGGACTTCAACAAGAAGATCGCGCGCGACTACCAGTGCCTGGATGAAAACTCGGGCTACCCTCTGCGCGCGACCTACATCATCGATCCTGACGGCGAAATCGTGCACGCTGATTGCAACATCATACGCATTGGCCGCTCGGTCGACGAAGTGGTGCGCCTGCTGCAGGCGGCGCAGACCGGCGAACTGTCTCCGGCTGGCTGGAAGGTCGGCAGCAAGACATTGGGCAAGGAGTAGCCACCAGCCCCAGACGCCCAGCAACCAGCAAGGACGAACCATCGTGTCGCTCACGCCCAAAGCCCGCCCCAACGTTGAAAAGATGTCCGCCTACACGCCCGGCGAACAGCCACGGCCGGGCGAGCGCGTGGTCAAGCTCAACACCAACGAGAACCCGTTTCCCCCTAGCCCGCGCGTGGTCGAGGCCATCCGCGGCATCGATCCCGACCGGCTGCGACGCTACCCCAGCCCTAGCGCAGAAGATTTCCGCCAAACCGCGGCGCGCGTGCACGGGGTTTCGCCCGACATGATCGTGGCTGGCAACGGCAGCGACGAGATCCTGGCCATGGCCATGCGGACCTATCTAGGACCCGACGACGTTCTGGCCTACCCGGATCCAACCTACTCGCTTTACCCGGTGCTGGCCGAAGTGGGCGAGGTCAAGGTGGTTACCGTGCCTTGGGCCGCGGGCTGGGATCTACCCATCGATGCGCTCCTGGCTACCGGCGCACGCGCCATCTTCTTCGCCAACCCCAACGCGCCCACCGGCACGCTGGTGCGCACGAGCAGGGTGCGCGAATTGGCGACGCGCTTTTCCGGCCTGCTCTTGGTCGACGAGGCCTACGTGGATTTCGCCGAGGAGAACGGCCTGAGCCTGGTGCGCGAGTTCTCCAACGTGATGATCTGCCGCACCCTGAGCAAAGGCTATGGTCTGGCGGGCCTGCGCTTCGGCTACGCCATTGCGGCGCCCGCCGTGGTGTCGGCCATGAACAAGGTCAAGGACAGCTACAACTGCGACGCGGTGGCCGTGAGCGCAGCCGCGGCGGCGCTCGAGGATCAGGACTATGCGCGCCGCACCTGGGAGCACGTGCGCGCAGAGCGGGTCCGTCTGAGCGAGTCGCTGCGCCAGCGCGGCTGGCAGGTCATTCCCAGCCAAGCCAACTTCATCCTGGTCACCTGCCCGGGCGGCGACGCCGGCGCGACCTACCGCGCGCTCAGGGCCAAAGGCATCCTGGTGCGCTTCTTCGACAAGCCTGGCCTGCAAGACAAGCTACGAATCACCATTGGCACGGCCGAGGAGAACGACCAGCTCTTGGCCGCGCTCTCAGCCTCATGAGCAAGTCTTCTTCCAGCCGCCCCCCCGACGATACCGTCGCTGACACGGAGCAGACGGATGCTCGTGATACCGAGGCCGAGGCTCCGATTGAGCCCGACCTGGTGGAGCGCGCCGCGCCGGAAGTCATTCCGCCGGCGCTGGCACGACGCCTGGCGCCCGCGCGGGATCCGGTCCAGCGCTTCATCGATGAGGCGCGCCGCTACGCGCGCTTGGATGAGAAGCAAGAACGCGAACTCATCCGGGCCGCGCGCGAACGCGGCGACGTCGATGCCGCTCGCACCTTGGTCCTGCACAACCTGCGCCTGGTGGTGTCCATCGCCTATCAGTACCGGCGGGCCTGGCTCAACCTGCTTGACCTGTTCCAGGAGGGCGCGGTCGGCTTGATGGAGGCCGTGCGCCGCTGGGATCCGGACATGGGCACGCGCTTCGGATCCTATGCGGCCTACTGGATTCGCGCCTGCATCCTGCGTTTCCTCATGACCAACTCGCGCCTGATTCACGTGGGCAATACCCGCGCCGGGCGCAAGCTGTTCTTCCGTCTGGAAAAAGAGCGCCAGAAGCTGCTGGCCGAGGGCATTGATCCCACGCCCAAGCTGCTGGCAGCCCGGTTGGAAGTGGATGA
>Ga0182021_10001504_pt1 | contig 26837 bp, 28 predicted proteins | sample 612E3MmetaG_FD_120493 | JGI IMG/M metagenome (GOLD analysis project Ga0182021, IMG submission 120493) | Permafrost microbial communities from Stordalen Mire, Sweden - 612E3M metaG (Illumina Assembly) | ecosystem: Environmental > Terrestrial > Soil > Wetlands > Permafrost | place: Sweden...
TGACTTAGTGAATATTATTTATTTATTTTAAGCCATGGATTTTTTCCATGGTTTTTGTTTTTTTTTAAGGGTGGAATTAAAGCGGTCCAAAAACAGGTATTGCCGCCATTGTGTTTTTGATTATACACAGGTTATATGGATATGATTATATAACCTTTAGCCTTATAACAGACTCAGTAAGGCGAATTTCATGGGTGGTTTTGTATAAAATAACAAATACAGATAATTAAGGCATTTTGCATAAAATAATAAATCCAAATAATTTGGGCAAGCAGCAAGAATGACAGGACCTGGAATAATTAAATATAATTTCTCAGAGGCAGACCATACATATATGAAGCTCGCTATAAAGCTTGCAGAAAAGGCTGCGGGCAATACTAGCCCTAATCCGATGGTGGGAGCTGTAATTGTTAGAGAAGGTAAGATCATTTCCACCGGATTCCATAAAAAAGCAGGAAGCCCTCATGCGGAAATTGAAGCGATAAATGCCTGCCCTGATTTAAGAGTGCTTGAGGGCGCAACAATGTATGTTACACTTGAGCCATGCTCGATTTTTGGACGGACGCCTCCTTGCACTGATACCCTGATAAGCCGCAGATTTGGTGAGGTTGTTGTTGGAAGTATCGATCCAAATCCTAAAATAAACGGCGGCGGCGTTGAGCAGCTGCGAAAAGCCGGGATTAAGACGAGATTTGGACTTTTTGAAGATATCATAGCAAAACAGAATGAAGTTTTCTTTAAATCTGTGGCAGGCAAAATGCCTTTTGTGGCACTAAAGATTGCTTCAAGCATAGACGGTAAAACAGCATTAAAGAATAAAAAATCAAAATGGATCACTTCCGCACCTGCAAGAGAGACAGTCCAGAAAATCAGGTATAGGTATGACTGTATCCTTACCGGTATAAATACTGTAATTGAGGATGACCCCTTGCTTTATCCGAGGTACTCGCAATATAATAGAAAAACCCCATTGCCTGACAAGAAGTTTTTCCGGGTTATCCTGGACTCCGGTTTGCGTATCGGCAGGGATTCAAACATTGTAAAAACAGCTCATGCAATCAGGACAATAATATTTACCAGGGCCGGTGAAATAATTGACTTGGAAAAAGCCGGCTACCTTGAAAAAGCAGGTATCAACATACTAAAGGCCAGTGGGCGCTATTTTCTTACCGGTACAGATGATACGGGCAATACAAGTAAAAAGAGCACATACCTTGACCTTAAGGAAGTGCTGGAAATATTATATACCCGGTATGAAATAACCTCAGTGCTTGTTGAGTCAGGGCCCGCGCTTATGACAGAATTTATAAGGCAGAATCTTGCCGATAAGTTTTATTTTTTCATTGCCCCCAAAATAATCGGGGGGGACAGCCCTTTTGATATGTTTTCAAGCCTGGGCATATCTGCAATGGATGATGCCTTTAAACTGGAATTTGATAAGATAACAAGAGTCGGGGGCGACATTTTTATAACCGCTTACCCAAAAAAAGCCGGTTCTGTAATCGTTTAAACCTGGTTGCAGTTGAAACAGCTGGAAGCAGCAAGCTCGACTGCAGCGGAATAAAACAGGCTAAAAGTAAAGGATTATAAAAGGATATAGATTTAAAAACGTGTATTCAGAAACCGTTGTGCAGTCGCAAAGGAGTTTATATGTTTACAGGCATAATTAAGGAAACAGGAATAATCACTGCTGTCAGGGAAAGTCCTGAGAGCAAAGAGGTTGCGATTTCATGCAGCTCAATACGCCCGGGTCTTTGCATCGGTGATTCTGTTGCGGTGAATGGCTGCTGCCTGACAGTAAAGAAGCTAAGCAGTGAAGGATTTACTGCTGACATTTCTTACAGCACTTTAAACTCAACAACTTTTAAAAATGTAAAATCAGGCAAAGCTGTCAACCTGGAAGATTCCCTGAAGCTTTCAGACAAGCTTGGCGGGCACTTTGTGACAGGGCACATTGATACAACAATAAAATTTCTTGGTATAAAAAAAATCGGAAGTTCGTTTGAGCTGTCCCTGGAATTACCGCTGCAATACTATGCAAATATTGCTCCCAAAGGTTCCGTGGCTGTTGACGGTATAAGCCTTACGGTTGCTGAAACAGGAAGAGATTTTTTTACTGCGGCCATCATCCCCCATACATACGAAAACACCTGCCTGAGAATTAAAAAATCCGGGGAACTTATGAACCTGGAGATAGACCTGTTATCGAGATATGTAAACCGGTTATTAAAAGGACCTGGAGATGAAAACAATATTAATATAAGACAATTGCAATCAGACGCAGTATTAAAGGAGAAGCTTAAAAAACATGGATTCGTTAAGTAATAAAACATTTTACACTGTTGAAGAAGTACTAAAAGATGTGAAAAATGGAAAACTTATAATTATTGTAGATGACAGCTCTGCAGACAATGAGGGTGTTATTTTCCAGGCAGCCCAAAAAGCTCAGCAGGAGTCAGTTAATTTTTTTAATAATCACGGAAAAAGTTTTATCTATCTTCCATGTGAACAGGAAAGATTTGAGAAACTGGCAATTCCTGCAAATGCCATATCTGTTGATGCTTCGGCAAAAAAAGGAAGCGGGGCCTCTGCTGACGATAAGGTGCTGGCCATAACTTCTTTTGTAAACCCAAATTCAAAACCTTCAGACTTTATTGTCCCGGGCCATATTTTCCCTGTTAAATCCCAGGCAGGGGGGGTGCTTGTGCGGGCAGGGCACACAGAGGCCGCTGTCGACCTTGCAAAAATTGCAGGCCTTTATCCTGCCGGCATAATATGTGAAATAATAGAAGATGACGGTGAAATAGCCAGGCTTGAGGACCTTGTGAAATTAACCGGGAAATTTGGCCTTAAAATCATAACCATTGAAGAGATTATAAGGTACAGGAAAGTAAAGGAAGTATTAATTGAAAGATGCTCCGAGATAGCTCTTCCTACAAAATGGGGAGTCTTTAAGACAATAACGTATAGGGCGCTAATTAATTCTGAAACGCATATTGCCTTTATTAAAGGCGAAATAAAAGACAAACCTGATGTGCCGGTGCGGGTACATTCACAGTGCCTGACTGGCGATACCTTCGGCTCGCAGAGGTGCGATTGTGGAGAACAGCTTGATGCGGCATTTAACTTTATCAATAAAAAGGGTTACGGAGTCATACTTTACATGGCCCAGGAGGGACGCGGAATAGGGCTGTGCAATAAAATGAAAGCATACGAACTTCAGGACAGGGGATTTGATACAGTTGAAGCAAACCTGGAGCTTGGCTTTGAAGCTGATATGCGTGATTACGGGATAGGGGCCCAGATTCTATCAGACCTTGGCCTTACTACAATACAGCTCCTGACAAATAACCCGAAAAAAATTGTGGGACTTCAAGGGTATGGTATAAAGATCACAAAAATCCTTCCGATTATCATCCCCCCGAATGAAAATAATATTAAATATCTTAAGACAAAAAAAGCAAAATTAAACCATATGCTTGATTTTGAAAAAGAAGAATAATAAACAGGTCATTTTAATATTTTTTAATGACTTTGGGAGCTGATGCAATAACAAACTCGTAGCTCTGCTGCAAAAAGTATTATGTTTGTTATAACATATTTTTTGCTAAAAAATATTTCAGGAAAAATATATAAATAAAATAGCAATTTTATTAAACAAAAGGAGAAAAAAATGAAAACTTATGAAGGCAAGCTTGATGCAACAGGTTTAAAATTCGGGATAGTTATAAGCAGGTACAATGAGTTTATAACTTCAAAGCTTCTTGATGGGGCACTTGACTGCCTTACGCGGCACGGATGCAGCAAAGAAGGTATAGAAACTGCCTGGGTGCCGGGAGCTTTCGAAATCCCGTCTGCAGCGAAGATGATGGCACAGTCAAAAAAATATGATGCCGTTATATGCATCGGGGCAATACTAAAAGGTGATACGTCCCACAATGCATATATTGCAAACGAGGTTGTAAAAGGAATCTCACATATAAACCTTTCGATGGACTTCCCTGTTATCTTTGGCGTTATTACTCCGGATACCCTGGAGCAGGCCATAGAAAGGGCCGGGACAAAACTTGGAAACAGCGGCTGGCAGGCAGCACTAACGGCTATAGAAATGGCAAACCTGTATAAGGCCCTTGCAAAATAGAATAGCATAAAGTTTAAAAAGCTGTTTCCCTGCTTTTTGGCGGGAATAAAAAGTGTACTAATCCAAATTGATGCCGGGAAAAAAATTAGAAGTGCCTATTTTCACTTAGACACTTCTAATTTAATATTCCTATTAATTTTTTCAATTAATAAGTGCTTTCGCCGCGCCGGGAGAACCGGTATTAACCGATAAGTTTCTTGGCAACGTCTACAGCGCTTGATGCGTCAGGTGCGTAACCGTTTGCACCAATTGAATCCGCATATTCCTGTGTTAAAGGAGCGCCGCCAACCATGACTTTAACATCTTTGGTTGCTGCATCTGCCTTTAAAGCAATAATGACATCTTTCATGGACGGCATGGTAGTTGTAAGAAGAGCAGAAAGTCCGACGACTTTTGCGCCGCTTTTCTTTACTTCTTCAACAAACTTATCCCCTGGAACATCAACACCGGCATCGATTACCGTGTAGCCGCCGCCTTCGAGCATCATACATACAAGGTTTTTGCCGATATCATGCAAATCACCCTGTACGGTCCCAACAACGATTGTGCCTTTCATTATGGCACCGGCTTCAACTAGCAAAGGCTTGATGATATCCATTGCAGCATGCATAGCTCTTGCAGCAATCAATACTTCAGGAATATACATCTCATTTGCTTTGAACTTTACGCCTACTACATCCATTCCCGGAACCAGCCCTCCATTGAGGATCTCTGTAGCCTTTACGCCGCTGTCAACCAGTTTCTGGGTGACTTCCTTGCTTTTGACATTATCTCCGGCAATGATGGCGTCTGCCAAATCCTGATATTTTGCCATAGCTTCTCCTTTCCTTTTTTAGGAACCCCTTTTTATTTTACGGTGATTATACAATAACTTGTAAGCTTAATGAAGAATTATTTTTAAAATCAGCAAATGTTTCCCTCCCTGCTTAAAAAACGGGCAACTATGTTAAATATAGTTTTAAAAGTATATAATTTTTAAACCTTGGAAACTTTAAATTTAGCTTTTAGCAAATCCTTGTGTTTTTAAAAATATGAGATTTTCATTTAAAAAAAATGCGCCTTTGTTTGTAAGGTTTACAGTATTTACCTTGCTTTTTGTCCTTGCAGTTTTTGAAACGGAATTTATTTTTCCCCGGGATGTCCAGGCAATTACTTTAAATGAACTAAGCAGCCAGATTGCAAGCCTTTCCAGCGAAGAAGAAACTTTCGTGGAAAAAATAGTAACCACTGAAGCAAACATTGAGAATTCAAAAAACCAGATAGAGCAATTGACATTACAAATTTCAGGGATTGAAAAAGAATTAAGCGGCCTTGAGAGTGACAGAAAATCCAAGCAAAAAAGTATTGATGAAAAAAAACTTGAGCTTGAAAAAAGAATCAGGTTTTCATACAAATATGGTAAAAATAATGTACTGAAAATTCTTGCAGCTGCAAGAGATATAAATGAGTTTGCAGCATCTCTCTATCTTCTCCGTAATATTATGAAAAGGGATGCACAGCTTGCAGAGTCGCTGCGGCTTGATAAGGAAAGCATTGACAGGATAATGCGCAAATCCGAAGAGAAAGCAAAAGAATACCAGTCTGCCAAGGAGGGCCTTACTTCGGAAAAACAGACACTCGAAAAAAACCTGGTAGAAAATAAAGCGCAGCTTGAAAAAGCAAAGAGTGAAAAGACAAACGTCCAGCAGGTCCTTGCAGCTATCAGGCAAAGGATTGCAGAAATCCAGCCTCCCGGAGTGGTTCTTGTCGGGGAATGGACAATGGTCGCCACAGCCTATTATTCCGGAGGCGGCGGGCTAAATGGAGATGGCATCACTGCTACAGGCTTGCGCGCTAGAAAGGGAGTTATTGCTGCGGACCCTGCCGTAATCCGTATGGGCACCAGGGTATATATTGAAGGTTACGGAGAAGCATTGGTGGCAGACACTGGCGGCTGGATCAAAGGCAACAGAATAGATCTGTGTTTTGATTCTCTTGAGGAGTGCCTCCATTATGGACGAAGAAAAATATATGTTTATCAAATAGACCAATAATGCATATTCTGTCAGATAATCGAGAAGATTTTGGACAACTTCCTGAAATCACCAAAGTATTCCTGCTCACTTATCAATCCTTTCAATACATCTGATGGGCTGTATACCGGAACAAGTTTGAAGGAAGGATTTTCAAAAAGCCTCATATGAATTTTTGAAATATCAGTGTGTTTTTTTGTGACTGAAAAGAAATTCTCCAGTATTAGATTTGATGCCTCCAGGCCAAGAGATATTATTATATGGGGCGTTGTTATGGATATTTCTTCTGTAAAATAGTTAATGCAATTGGCTGAATGTTTGGCATTAGGACTGCATAGGGTTGCTTCAGCAGCTTCACCCGTTTCATTTATTTTTCTTGCGGTGCATTTTACAATGTAAGTAAGGTACGTGTCCTCCTCCAGGGAGAGCCCTGTATCAGCAATGATCGCTCTTAGCATGTCTCCTTCGTCACTGCCAAAAAAAGGCAGGCCGCTTGCTTCTGCTCCCGCAGCATCCGGGAAAAACCCCGCTATGATCAGCCTGGAATTTGGAGCTCCAACCCCCGGGACTGGCTGTACCCTTGTCCGGGCTAAATCCAGGCATTTCTTACAGATGGATATCTCTTCGTTTAATTTTTTTAAACTTTTTTTAGAACTTATTGGCATTTTAGAAAGTATACATTACGGGTTGCTTTTAGTAAACAAAAATTCATCAATTTGTAAATTTCTCTAATTTCATCAAATTCATTGATTTCTCTAATTTCATCAAATTCACTATTAATTAAGGCATTGCGGTTAAGAGCCTTGGGCCATTTAAAAATGATAACTGACCCCGGGTAAAAATCAACATAGTTTTAAACATATGGTTTTGGAGTAATTTGTGCTCTGCCGGAATTTTTATGGATAACGATAATGGCCTTTTATTGAAGAAGAGCCCAGAATATCCCTCTCAACTGTATAGCCGGGGTCAATATAATTGTAGATTATCTTTGGTATGCCTTTACGGGTTGTAAAATCTGAAATTATACCGGCATTATCTGTGTATCCATCCCGATCCATATCAAAAAAAACAATGTCTCCCGGCAGCCATTGCTCAAGGTTTGCAATATCTGAAAGGTCAAAAACTGCAACCATGGCCTGGGCATTTCTCTTAAAAAAAATCTCCATGTTCTGTATCCGCCTGTAGTCAATATTCTTGTCAGGCCTGGTCTGCCCCCAATTTACCTTTAGCGGGTAACTGCCAAAATTTTCGGAAATGTCATCATTTACAAGCTGCCTTAAGTCAAATCCGGCCTCCCTGAATGCGCGTGCAATTATATCGGTGCATATAGCTATCTCTGCCGGAGGATCGCCTCCGTTGAAATAATTTGTTTCGTTGTTTCCATTTTTGAAAATATTGTTTGCCGGATTTTTAAGCTGGGCCTTTGCTCCCTGTAAAATATCCACCTGGTCACTTACGCCGTCTCTGTCAAAATCAGTTTTTACGGAAATTCTGTCCATATCAATTACCCTGTATCTGGGAAGAAGAGCTGCAAGCGCCGTTGGAGGGCTGTATACTTTTTTGAAGGTAAATTGGCTGATACTCAATGTGATTGCAAGAATTATCACCAGGATGATAATTATGATCAGCAAGTGTTTTATATTGAATTTTTTATTGTAAGTTTCCATTTGATAAACAGGGAAAAAATTTAACTTAAGCAAGATGAGGCAGATTTTAAACCGTTAAAAATTCCAGTTTATCAGGCTGAAATTTAAAAAACCCAAATTGACACCCAATATTTCAAGTAATCCCACTATTCCTGACAAAATAATTATTACTGAAAAGAGCGTAAGATAAACATGTAAAAACCGCGAAAATCTAAAGTGCCCTTCATCTGCCTGTTTTGAAATTGCATGGCTCCTGGATGAAGCAATAACAGAAGTTGGAACCGGTTCTCCTACTGCTCCACCGATTTGTCCGGATTCCAGGGGTCTTTTTGAAAGACAGAATATCAGCCTTATAACATTGGTAGCGATGAATACCCACGAAACAAGCGCCACGGCAAAACTTATGATATTTAATACTGACTGCCCGGCGTCAGTACCTATGCGCAGCAGCTCATTAAATCCTGCAAGGAAGGGCTGGATATACAAAAACCTTAAAATATAACCTGCAGTGCCGGTTAAGCCCCCAAAAGCAAGCAGTATTATCAAAAGATTAATTCCAATGTATTTTTGTGTCCTTAAGAATCCGGCCATATTGGCTATTCTGTCTGTACCAAACCATCTTTCAAGCTCCGAAGAAAAAAGACCCAATGGAAAGTAAATAAGCGCCATGAATAAAATATTGGCAACTGCAAGCCATATTGCCCTTGAGCTGCTTAGTGCGCCCAGGCCAAACAGGGCAAATCCCAGAAGTATCTGTCCGGTCATTGAAAGATATAAAAATGACAGGATCCTTCTTAAGCCCTGCGCTTTTACGGCCCCGATATTTCCGCCAAGTATACAAATTGCTGAAACCGCAAGAAGTACGCCCGCAACCGGCTGAATGTGCCTGGACATAAAATAGAATAAAACATCTTTTAGTTTTAAAAACATCAAAATACCTGCAGGGAAATAGAAAAACCATACAACCTGCATGCTTGAATAATGGATGCGGTTTTGCATTTTAATATATGCGCTCTGCAGAGGAAAAATAAACATGAATATATAGAGGCTTGTAAGGATAATAAACAGCCCTGCTATCACAAGAGGACTGGACATTTTATCGGATTCCAGCAGCTGCTTGAAAAATTTAAAATCTGTCGAACTATAAATCAGCGAATAACCCATAAAAGTCAGCAAAAATGAAAATGCGGCTGCCAGGTAAAACCTTATTATGCTGTTTTTTATAGAGTATTCTGAAAAACCGCTTTTGCCTGCCCCGCTGTTTAATACGGAATTTAACTGAAAAACAGCCAGAAGTAAAACAGCAAAGCTTGTAAAGATCATTATGAAATTATTTGCATAAATAAATACCGTAAAGAAAAATATACAAGTTAAAAAAACCAGCACGATTTTTATGAAGTTATCATTGTGAAAATTTAGTATAGAAATAAAGATTAGAATGTTTAATGCGGTAAAAAGAACTATTACTATTGCGGAAGCAGCATAAAGATTAAAGCCAAAAAGATCACTGGAAAAATCACCAAATATGACAAATGTCCGGATGTTTAAAAATATTGCTGTAATAATTGAAACTGCAGCCAGCACTATTCCAAATATTTTAAATCCTTTTCTTTTGGATAGCCCAAAGAACACCAGTATTATACCGGCGAAGGCAATGCTTGCTCCTGCATAAAATGGGTAAATTTTATTTAAAAGTTCACTGATTATCATCAGGTTTTTCTTCTCCCCACCAGTCAGACTTGTCAAATTTAAACAATCCGAAATCTTTTCCTGCGTCCAATTCATAAACACCGGTCTGCCTTGAATAATTGTAAAATACTATAGCAAACAGAAGAAGGTATATGCTTGCAAATGCAAAAAAAACAAAAGTCTTATCCCAGGTAGATGACTCATAAAGATAAAGCGAAAAAGCAAAAAAATTGCAAAGGGATGATACGATTATAAATTGGAAAGAGATAATTATCGAAAGGAAGCCTCTGGAAAACGATGCCCCAAAAATTCCCAAAAGAAAAATTAGAAAACTTAAAAGTACTAAATACTGTAAATTCAATTCTTTGCCCTCCTGTTTGCAAGTATTGCTATAAACCAGAAGACACTGGAAAAAAGGGCAATGGACAGCATAAGGACGGCAGGAATATAATTGGCTCCAATATTATTTATGATATCCCCCATTACTGCAACTTTAAAGCTTTTCACAAGCAATAAATCCTTGAAAAAACTCTTTGTGTAGATGAAAAATATCACCCCTGCCCCTGCGCTTACAGCCAGGGACACAAAAAAGTTAATAATGATCGGCGGTTTTAGCCAGAAGCCCTTAGTGATATGCCTGCCCTTCTGCAGAAGCTTTTCTGCCGGTACAGAAGACTTCCCGAATCCGTAGAATTCCTGGCTGGCAACAAACATGTAAAGAAGAAGACAAAAAAATATTAATACTATTCCCGGCAATATGAAAGCTATTCCAGCAAAAAACAAATAGTACAGGACTCCTGACGAGAGAAGCGCCATAAAAAGAAATGAGAGTTTTCTCCTCTGGTCCCTGACAAGCAGGGAAATGAGCCCAAAAATAAAAATGAGGGTAAAAAATAAATAGTTCAAAAAGCCCAATATCAATTTTCCGTCCATTATCTCCCCCAGAACTCCCGTATTGAGTAATCAGCCTGTTTAATAAGATCCATCTTCTCAATCCTCAATGATGCCCTGTCGGGATCTGCAAGCATATGCCTGTATGTCATCTCGATTGCTTTTCTGTCACAGGCATCAACACAATTGCCGCAGAAAATACAGCTGCTTAAATCCATATAGAACTCCTCCAGCACTTCAAACCCCTTGTCATCAGTTTCTCTCCTGATTTCTATGCAGTTTTCAGAACAGGCAGTTTTACATTTTCCACAGCCATTACAAAGGATTTCGAGAGAATCAAGGTCAAGCTTAAGCCTTGGAATCCCCCTGCTGGCTTCAGGAATTATTATTTTTTCTTTAGGAAAAACAACAGTCCTTGGTTTCCTGAATAAGTTTCCAAAACCTGTAAAAAAATCTCTTACAACCGGTCTCATTTGATTGTACCCTCTAAAATCTTTCAAGGACCTTTAATAATGTCCTTTGTTGCTTTTAAATTACTTTGCCCTGGTCACACCTTAAATTGCTTTGCCTGACCCCTTCTATTGCTTTTGCCCTGAATCTAAATTGCCAATGGTTTAAATCAGATTATATATATTTCTCAATATAAAAAATACTATGGTCAAAATGAAATTTACTGCAGATATCGGCACTATAAATTTCCAGTTTATGCTTATAAGATAATTATAGTCATCAAGCCGGGGTGTCGCCTTATCTAGAAGCAGTATTAAAAAAAATAAAATATAGAATTTCAGGACAAACATTATATTCCCATTGATAAAATACAAGTTCTGCCATCCTGCAAGGTAGAGTATAACAATAATAACCAGCAGGAAAAACAGTGTACTGTAATTTGAAACCCTGGTTATCAGCCTGCCAAAACCTGCACCTTCTTTTTCAGAATTTTCTGAAAGCAGTATTGTACTTTTCCTGACAAGCCCCGTCAGCTTGAATTGTACAAATGCCGAAGTCAACATCAATATGAAGCCAAGCGGCTGGTAGATAATATTCCAATACTGGTACTGAAACCCTACTATCTCCCTTAAGTTTAATGTCCTGTTTATCAGCACAAGGCTGGCAATGCTGAACAGCATTGGAATAAAAATTGAAAACATCATCAGGACTTTTTTTAAAAAATTATTCCACACAAAACCATAAGAGCTGCTTGAGGCATTTACCATGAAAAAAAATACAAGGATTATATAAAACAAAACAGCGGCAAGAAGGTCAGAATCAACTTTGATTAAAATAAGGGTCTGGGAAAAAGGTATTACGGTCCAGATAAAAAAAGAAAAGAACAAAAGAAATATCTCCCATATGCCCAACCTGGAGCTTTTGGCAAGATATTTTGATATTTCCAAAAAAGGGTATCCCAAGCCGCCCGCCCTGCTTGCAATAAAACCCCTACGCAGTTCCGACCTTGCAGATACCTTGTTTATCAAATAAGAACAGACAGCAAGGTTAACTGCAAAAATCAGGAAAATATATATGACATTTTTAAAAATTATCAACATTATGACATCAATTCCCCGCTGCATATATCAAGGCTTGCAATTATCAGCTCAACATCTTCAACCCGGTTTCCCGGCAATATTTTCTCAGCAAAATAAAGGCTGTTCCTTGAAGGCCCCAAAACAATAAGGTTTAAAACCCGGTTATCTTTCATTTCAATAAATGTTTTAAAAACACCATGCGGACATTCGACACTTGAAATCATTTCTGAATACTCAAGTTCTACTTCTGATATATCGACAGGTTTTTTTATGTACTCATCAGGAAGGTCGCTTGTTATCTGGTCAATTATCTTAATTGACTGGTAAATCTCCCTGAAGCGTATCTGCACTCTTTCAAGGCAATCACCGTATTTTCCCATTGCCACAAGAAAAGAAAGATCCTTGTAAAGCATCAGGTTCCTGTTTTTTCTTATATCGTACCTTACCCCGGATGCCCTTAGGTTAGGCCCTGTTGTGCCGCAAGCTAATGCTACATCCTTATCGGCCACTCCGGTATTTTTAAGTTTTGCCGTGATTATTGAATTATCAAGAAGCAGAGTCTCAAGCTTGTAAACTGCCTTCAAAATCCCGGAAAGGCTGCCTTTAATATTTGCGGCCGTTTCCGGTTTAAAGTCCTTTTTTATTCCACCGATTTTAATGAAATTGGGATTTATTCTTGAGCCTGTTATCTCTTCCAGGATCCTCAAGACATGCTCTCTTTCCAAAAGCGAAAAATTGAATGCCATATCAGCTCCGATTACTTTTGCAATCCTGGCAACAAAATAAATATGGCTTGAAATCCTGGAAAGCTCACTTAACAATATCCTGATGTACTGCACCCTTCTTGAGACTTTGATCTTTAAAAGTTCTTCCACTGCAAGGCAAAGACACAATTCGGGGAATATGCCGGCGCTGTAATCGTATCTGCTGACAGATGTCTGCAAGTCAAAAAGGCTGGAATCTTTATTAAAGTTCTGCGGCAATACCCGGGAAATTGCAGTGTCTAAATATGCCCTGTTTATAATATCATAATCTGTTGAAAGGAAAATATCGAAGCTGTCAAATCCGTCAAAAACCTGGCTTTCAAAAACCGCGTCATTATAACTATGTGTGAGGTTGTTCCTTGACATATAAAACTCTGCTGCCTTAAATATCTGCACAATTTCCGGCAGTATTTCCTTATACTCCTGACGGGAGCCATCATCGGTTCCGGAATTTAAAAGCACTTTTAAGAGCATGGAGTAATTGTTTGCGACAGAGGAAAGGCCTATAAGCAGGCAGTATCTTCCATTGCTTTTAAAAAGATTTATGGAATTTATTACCTGTATATCAAATTCCGGATTTTCCTTCAACTCTTTCAGGACTGAAATCAGGCTGGACTTATTTAAAACACAAAAAAGCTCCTGCTGAAGCCTTTTTACTTCAAGAATCCTGTTTTTTAAATAATAATCAATATTCTTCTCTATGCGTTCTATAAACACAAGTTTGTGTGAAGAATAGATTCCGTCATATAGTTCTTTTGCCATTTAAATGACCTGTTTTTTTAGATTCCACATTGTTTTAATAATCAGGCGGACTTTCAAGCAGCCTTAAAATGGCATACATGAAAGCCTCAGGCCTTGGCGGGCATCCGGGAACAAAAAAATCCACATTTATTGTTTCCCTGAAGTCGTCATCAAACTGGAAGCTTTTGTTTAAAAGATTGCAGTCTACAACACACTTGCCCACAGCAATCACCCATTTGGGTTCCCGCATTCTTGCATAATATTTTAAAAGCCTTGACTGGCCTTCTTTATTATAAAATCCCTGGATAACCAGTACATCGGATTCTTCCGGTATGCTGGTGAAATTTATACCGAACCTGGAAATATCATAAACCGGCCCGCTCGCTGCAAAAATCTCCTGTTTGCAGCATCCAAACCCAGCGACAAACAAATTAAGATTATTTTTTACCAGAGACTTCATGTCACTTCTCAGCAATCCTTGACTTTACAACATAAACGGCAATAGCGATTATTAAAAAAACAATGGCAATAATCATATAAAGGCTGCTGTCCATTTTAAAATTATTTGCAAGATAAAAAGTTAAAAGTATAAGTATTATAAAAAAAATCGACAATACAAATATGAGCCCCGCAATAAAAAGGTTTTTTAAAATATTTATATCCTTGTTTATTGTCAACAGCGAAGAAGCCGGGCCTGACGCAGAATCGCCTGCCGGCATTGTGTGCTTTGCATTCTTTTTTGACCTTAAAACGAATACCCTGGAAAGAATAAATAAAAATAAAAAAAGGACGATAAAAACCCCTGTGAAAACTGCTATGGCATAAATATTGCTTATAAAAATATTAATGGATTCTTCCGGCATAATATACTGATATAAATAAAATCTGTTATGAATGTATATTCAAAGTAAAAACTTTATCACAATTGCAATACTACTTCAATTAAAAATAGCCTCCTGTTGCAATATAATCATAAATCTTCGGGAAGTTTTTATTTAAACTTCTTTTATAGCAATGAATTTTTGTGTTATATTATATAAAATAGGATTATAAATAATAAGCGATTGCCAAAGATGGTGTCTGAGGCATATCATTTAATTTGGAAAAATATAAATCTTGTTTATATGATAATAAAAAGGCCTTCAAAAAACATAGAAGCGGTTAAGAAGCTCGGGATTTATTGCTGGTCCATAATCGGTCTTTTAATCCTGCTTGCTTTAACTTTTTATATTTTATTTAAAATAAAAATTGTAATATTCCCCCTTATTATAGCTGCCGGAATCGCTTTCCTTTTGAGCCCGTTTGTAAACTGGATGGGTAAAAAAATGAAGAAAGGCCTTGCCATTTTTATCGCCTACCTTGTTTTTACGGGTATTTTATTCACATTTTTTTTCTTTACGATACCAATGGTTTATGACCAGTTCAGGATATTTGTTTCAAAACTTCCGGTTTATATCAATAATCTGACTGATCTTGTAAACTATGGGATCAACAAAAGCATTTTTATTGACAATATTGAAAAGATTTTGGGTAAAAATTTCCTGCCTATAGATTCTAATGCCATTAACCAGTATTTTCTCAACCTGCTGAGCGGCAGAAATTTGAATTACCTGCAGAGCATAACGACATTTACACGGTCTTTTGCCAACATAGCCATCACCTTTATCATAGGTCCCATACTTGGAATTTATATCCTTAAAGATGCAGGAAAATTAAGGGCTATTTTTATAAAAGTCCTTCCACCAAGATATAAAAACCAGTTAAGCACCATTATCGACAGGGTAAACTATGTCGGCGGCAGATATATCAGGGGCCAGATTTTAATTTCGATCATTGTAGGTGTTTTATGCACATTGATTTTGTTTTTGTTAAAAGTGGATTTTCCGGTACTTCTCGGGTTTATTGCTGGGGTATCAAATCTTATACCATTTTTAGGGCCCATTGTCGGAGGCATACCTGCAGCACTTACCGCACTTTTTGTCTCACCGCTGAAAGCGCTTCTTGTAATTGTATTATTTATTGGCGTACATCTGATCGATAGTTATGCCATAAGCCCTAATGTCATGAAATACCAAGTTGGAGTACACCCGGCTATTGTCGTTATAGTCTTGATTGCAGCGGGAACAGTATTCGGTCCAATAGGGTTGCTCATTGCCGTACCATTGACAGCGATGCTACAGTCAGTTTTAAAGTATTATTTGCTTGAAAGAAAAAACATCAGGTCTTGATAGATTTCTTTCAATGGTTTTCCTGTTTTTAATGCAAGTTCCCTGCATGATTCATATTCCGGGGAATAAGTCACGGGTTTGCCGTTTAAATAACCTATTTTTGCTTTTGCCTGTCCATATTTAAGGCTGACATTTACCTCTTTCCGTTTGAGGCAGTACCTGGTTATTTCTTCAATACGGACCCCAAGGGAAGATGTTTCGGTAAACATTATATTTAGAAACCTGTCAATTTCCTGCCTGCCAAAAAGCGCGCAGATTTTAAAAGCCGGCCTGTTTTTCTTCATATAGACCGGTTCCGTCCATGCGTCATAGGCGCCGGCGCCGAACAATTTTTCTAATACATACCCTGCTGTCTCAGCAGTACAGTCATCGATGTTGGTTGAGAGAACAAAAAGTTTTTCCACAATATCCAAACCTGCCATAGATCCACTGTTTTCCGGGTCGTATTTGTCTGTATCACCGTATAAAATCCTTAAGATATTCGGGAGGTTTTTTTCGCGGGAACTGATTATGGAGCCAGCGCCGGTTCCTGAACTTTGTATAAGCATCTGCGGAATATCAGTGAACTCATTTACCAGCGTTTTAATGAGGGCGGCGCCGGTGGGAGTAGTTGCTTCAAAATCTAAGCCGCCCCCAAAAACAGGGATGCCTTTCAGTATTTCAAGGGTCGCTGGAGCGGGCACCGGGATGGTGCCGTGTTTTGTACTTACAGTACCGCTGCCAAGGGGAACACTTCTGCTGAATACTTTTTCAATTTTAAGTTTTTTAACAAGAAGGGAAACAGATAATATGTCTATGATTGAATCTATTGCGCCTACTTCATGAAAATGTACTTCACCGGGAGTACTACTATGAATTTTTGCTTCAGCATTTGCAATTTCAGTGAAAATCCTGATGCTTAAATCTTTTACTTCCCTGGCAAGCCTGCTTTGTGAAATAAGCTCCTTTATCCGGCTGAAGTTTCGTGGCTGCTGCAGATCCGTAACTTCAACTTTAAACCTAGTTGCAGCAATCCCATTTCTTTTTTCTCTTGAAGCGCTGATGCTATATCCGGAAAAATCCACCAGTTTAAGCTCTTCTATAAGAAAAGAAAGGTCAGCGCCTTCTATTTCCAGGTCAAGAAGCGCAGCAGTCATCATGTCCCCGCTTATACCTGAAAAACAGTCGATATATATTGCTTTTTTCAATGATTACCCTATCTTAATATAGTTATAAATCAATTACTTTTCGGTAATAATTTCCCCAATAAAAAATAAACAGACTAATCTCTTGAAGTCCCATTTTAAAACTTAATAATATAAAACTATATTAAATCAATATTCCCTGTGAAATCAACAGTATTACACAACATGATTAGTATATTTGATAAAGATTTTTATATGAAGTAAAGAATTTATTAAAACTATCGGCTAAATATTGATTTTAAATACTCATAAGAAACAAAGATATAAGGGTTTATAATACTTTTCAGGTAAGACGAAAGTGAGATGAATGCAAGAGATATGGTTATTGCCACAAGGAAGAAACACACAAACCTTAAGGGGTTTTGTACTGTATTTCTTAATTTTAAATTGACGGCAAAAACCAGTATCAGGATAAGGGCTGCGACAAACAGCACCAATCCTGCTACGGCAATAATACTCCAGAAAAGAATTATTTGTTTATAAGCCACCAGGAAAATAAACCCTAAGGCCGTCCCGGAAAATATCCATATGATGAAATGCCCCTGCTTTTTCAAATACTGCTCCCGCAGGCATATGCCGGGTCTAAAAACCACTGAGTTTAACAGCGGTAAAATGAGAAGCGGAAGAAACCATCCGACAGCATATCCTGTTAAAAATCTTGCAGTATTATATGAGGGGATTATTTTTAATAAAGAAAGTCCGGATTCTGCGGCCATGGCTGCAAAAAGAATTACCATTATTGCTGTTATTTTCCAGCCGGAAAATTGAGTTTTTATTTTCCTTTCGAATAAAAGAATCAGCGTTGCAGAAAAAATTATGCCAATATATATGCCTGTGCATCTCGAACACACTGGCATATATGCCTGCATATAATTAAAACTTAGGCTTAAGCGCTGGTGGCATGCTCCATATCCAATAAATTCCAGAAACTTAAAGATATTTTTGGATATCAATAAAAAGTTCTAAACTTATCTATTATGGTAGGAAGAAATGCTGACATTCCGGTAGCGAAGCTTATTGCCATAAAAGCAATAACTACTATATAAGTGAGTACGGCACACAGGGTAAGGCTTCCGAGAATTATCCCGGTAATGGCCATTCCCCTTCCCTTTTCACTTGCTGCACCATCTTTGATTCTTCTAAATTCTATTATACCAAGAACCAATGCTGTAATACCCAGCGGGAGGCTGAAAACTATTGCCCACGAGCACAAAATACCGACAATGCCAACGACCATTGCGCTTATTGCCATACTACCGGCTCTTTCCTCAGACGGCTGTGATGCGCCAATAACCTGGGGCTTTATTTCTTCTGGCGGCTGAGAAGTTTCCGGTGCCTGGTATTTTACTTCTTCGGGAATCGGTGAAACTTCCGGAGTTTCATATTTTACTTCTTCAGAAATCGGTTGAGATAAGTCTGTTACCGGGATTTGGCCTTCCACTTCTTCGGGTTTCTGTTCATCCATTTATTTGCCTCCTTTTTTTAATTTTTATTTTTGAAAATTATTTTTGATAACCGGTTACCGGTGAAGGACCCGGATTTTAAAAAATATTTCTTTAAATTGAGCTATAAATTTTCTCACCCAAGCTTATTTGGCATAAAGATTTTTTCGTCTTTTAATACCCAAGCTTTTTTAAAAAATTTTTAGTGTTTGTATTTAAAATAATATCTGTTTCTTCTTCAGTAAATCCCGCGCCCAGACCTATTTTTTTCTGTCCGCCTTCCTGGTAGAGGTCCTGATGGCTGTGAGCATCACTGTTTATCAAAAAATTCACTCCTGCTTTTTTTCCAATATCAGCGACTCTGCCATTTGTAAGGCTGTGGCCGTTTCGTTTGGTTACTTCAATATATATATCGTTTTCTGCTGCAAGCCCTGCTTCCTGGAGAGTAAGGAGCCCGGGATGTGCAAGCATATCCACATATTTGGAATTAACTGCGGCAAGGTTAGTGCCGGGCTCAACCGTTTCAGCTATTGATTCGCCATGCACATTGACTATTTTTGCACCTTTATCTTTTGCATACCTGGCCAGTTCATTTAAGCTCCCGGCAGGTACGTGCGTGAGCTCAACACCGGGTATTGCCTTTATGTCCCAGTACTTTTCAGCAAGCTTACAGTCCTTTGTAACGCTATCAATAACCATTTCGATATTGCTTACGCTTGCATGGTCCGTCAATGCTATACAGCCATATCCGGCTTCAAGAGCGAATCTTATCAGTTCTATCGGCAGGTTTACACCGTCTGATAAAAAAGTATGTGTATGAAAGTCAAATATCATTGCAGTCCTTTCACATTTTAAAAAAATCTTAAACATAATACTTTTATTATAATAGCCCATAAATTTTTTAAAAAACACCTGCTGTAACTCAACTTCGGCCCTGTTTGAATATCTTATTAAAAGCAATCCTGTTATTTATTAAAAATACGGCTCCTTCAGTAATTCTATCAATAGAAAAAATAAAAAACTATAAAAAAATCGCAGTAAAATTTATAATCTTAAATATGGAGACCTGGTTTTTCAAGTTTATAGATCTTTTGGGCGCCTCGGTGTGTCACCAGCTCCCGGAGCGGAGTTTCAAGGCCGGCAGCCTGATACTTCCTGTGTGCGCCAGGTGCGAAGGAATTTATGTGGGATTTTTCATATCGGCTCTTTTTTTGTTTTTAATGTTTAAACGAAAAGAAAGCGACCTTCCGCAAATTTATATAGTGGTGATCCTTTGCATTTTTATAATTTCAACTGTTATAGATGGCGGACTTTCATATTTGGGGCTTATTAAAACAAACAATATTCTTAGATACCTTACCGGTTTCCTTTCCGGCGCCGGTTCAATGGCCATAGTATACCCTGTTTTTAATTTCCAGTACTACAGGGAGCCGGGTTATGTCAGGATCTTTAACAGGACATGGCAGTTTTTGGTTTTCCTGGCAGTCAATGCGGTTTTTATACTTGCCGGCCTTGCAGGCAGCAGAGCCATAAACCTTGTCTTTTTCTTTGTTGCATTCATTTCAGTTATTTTCACTTTTTACTTTATTAACCTTCTTATACTTTTCCTGATACCATATTTTTCAAAAAAGGCTCCTGCCCTTTTCTCAAGATACCTGATATTGCCTTCAGTTTTATCTTTAGCCCTGAGCGCAATTGAACTGTTCCTTTTTTTCAGGTTACACCTTTTTATATTGAGGCTGTCTTTTTAATTTAGGGCCCTTAAATAAGTATTTTTATCGGCATTCATTGGTTTTTAAATTGACACTATCATTAAATAATGTTAATTTTTCTTTTTAAATATCAAACTCTTTAAATTTACGCGTGTTTTGAAAGACAGGCTGATTGAATAAGAATTTTAATGTCAGGGATAATAAGGATATAGATAACCAAGAAATGAATAATACTGATACAGATAATATTAATAATAAAAAATATATATACTTTGATCATGCGGCCACAACTCCTGTGCTGCCTGAAGTGGCCCAAGCTGTTAATGAATGCTTCACAAAGTTTTACGGTAATGCATCAGAGCCTCACCTTCCCGGCAGGCAGGCAAAAGAAATCCTTGAAAGTTCCAGGCAAGATGTTGCGCAAGTCCTGGGCGCAAAGGAATCCGAAATAACATTTACAGGCGGAGGCACAGAAAGTGACAATCTTGCCCTGTTCGGTATTGCCGAAGCTTACAGCGGGCGCGGCAACCACATAATCACTTCTGAAATAGAGCACCCTGCAATACTGATGCCGCTTAAGTTCCTTGCCAGAAAAGGTTTTAAAATAACATCGCTTCCGGTGGATAAATATGGCATGGTGGATCCTTCAGATGTAAAAAAAGCCCTAAAAGACACTACGATACTGGTTACAATAATGCATGCAAATAATATTGTCGGAACCATACAGCCCATTGAAGAAATTGGCAGGCTTCTTGCTGATAAAAATGTAATTTTCCATACAGATGCGGTCCAGACTTTTTGCAGCGCCGGAACCAATGTTGACAGCCTTGGAGTCGATCTGCTTTCAATTTCCGGCCATAAGATTTATGGCCCCAAAGGCGTTGGGGCATTATATATAAGAAAAGGGACAAAAATAATGCCACTTATACTTGGCGGGGGGCAGGAAAAAGGCAGGCGGTCAGGCACTGAGAATATTCCAGGAATAGCGGGGCTTGCAAGTGCGGCTAGGGCTGGTTTTAAAACACTCGATGACAGGATTGCAAAAATTACTGCAATGAGGGAATACTTAAAAACAGAGCTGTTAAAAAATATTGATGACGTCAGATTTAACGGCCATCCTACTCACAGGCTGCCCGGAAATTGCAATTTCTCGTTTAAGTTTATCGAAGGTGAAGCAATAGTGCTTCGGCTTGATATGGCAGGGATTGCCGCCTCGAGCGGTTCGGCCTGTTCTTCTTCTTCAATGAAGCCCACTCATACCCTTATAGCCATGGGGTTGTCCGGGGAAGAAGCTTTTGGATCTCTCAGGATAACACTTGGTTTTGAGAACACCTATGAAGAAATAGATTATTTTCTTGAGACAATAAAAAGAATTATAATGGATTTGAGGAATATTTCTCCACTATATAAAAAAGGCCGTTGATTTATTTAAAATGTTTTTTAATTTTCAGGAGGAAATTTATGAAGTTAACAAAAGATGATGTAATGAATGCTCTTTCAGAAGTGTATGACCCTGAAATTCCCATCAATATAGTTGATATGGGGTTGATTTACAGGGTGGATGTCGACAGCAGCAATAATGTCGATGTTGATATGACGATGACTACAAGAGGCTGCCCAATGCATTCAATGATTACGCTCCAGGCCCAGAAAAGAATTGAAAAAATCGAGGGCGTTGGGAGCGTTAAAGTAAACTTGGTATGGGACCCGCCATGGAGCCCTGAGCTGGTTTCCCAAAAAATCAAGGAGCAGATGCAGGACAACGAATAATTTGAATATAATATTCTGTTATCCTTTTGCCTGAAGGTTAATACCGCAGGCAGCAGGATTGGTATAAGATAATACAGGCAGACCATCACATTCAATGGTTGCTTTAGCGAAAGTAACACCTGTATGGGGCGGATACTGTATATGACATGCAGATATTTATATAATATATATTAATAATTATAGATATTAAAAACAAGACACCTGGTTTTTAAAAATGGATGAACATCCCGGAATTTTGAGATTATATTGTGCCCAGATAAATCCGACAGTCGGAGATTTTAAAGGCAATTTTGAAAAAATAGCCTATCATATTGATAATGCCCAAAAGAACAATGTAAAAATAATTGCCTTTCCTGAGCTGGCTGTTACGGGTTATCCTCCCGAGGATCTTCTGTTAAAGCCGGCTTTTGTGGAAGAAAACCTTAAATACCTTGAAAAGATAAGGAATATTTCCGGAAATTTCGTTGTCGTCATTGGTTTTGTTAATAAAACTTTTGAAATATACAATTCCGCAGCTATTATCTGCAATAAAAAAATAATCTCGATTTGCAATAAACAATACCTGCCTAATTATTCTGTTTTCGACGAGGAAAGATATTTTCAGAAAGGCTCGGGTACAGCAGTTTATGAACTGGACGGAGTTTTATTAGGCGTAAACATCTGTGAAGACATTTACTATTCCTCAGGCCCCTTGCAACTGCAATCAATTGCGGGTGGCGCCAGCCTTATAATAAACCTTTCCGCTTCGCCTTATCATGTGGAAAAAATCCAGGACAGGGAAAAAATGCTTTTTGCCAGGGCAACAGATAATAGGGTAAATATATTATATGTAAATCTTGCTGGCGGACAGGATGAGCTGGTTTTTGATGGAAACTCGATGCTGGTAAGTGAGAAAGGCCGGATTTTATACAGGGCAAGACCCTTTGAAGAAGATTTCTTCATGTTCGATCTTGATATGGAGGAAGTAAATGCCACAAGACTCAGGGACACAAAATTCAATAATCAAAGAGACAGGATGCGCAGTGAAAATATTTCTGTCCCGGTAATTAAAATAGATTTGGCAAAATCTGTATCCGTTCCGGAAATTCAAAATACTGCTTTTATTACGGACATGCAGGCAGCCGAAACTCCCGAAGAACCAGAAAGCCTCAAACATTTTACCACCTCAAAGGATTATTACAGGGAGCTTATATCCTGCCGTGAAGAAGAGGTCTTTAAGGCGCTTGTCCTTGGCACCGGAGACTATATAAATAAAAACTCTTTCAAAAAAGTGGTTATTGGCTTAAGTGGCGGAATAGACTCTGCCCTTACGGCTGTTATTGCTTCTTTTGCAATTGGAAAGGAAAATGTGACAGGAGTGCTCATGCCTTCCATGTTTTCTTCCAAGGGCAGCATTGATGATTCATTGAAGCTTGCTGAAAACTTAGGATTAAAAACTCTCACAATCCCTATTAAAGATTTATATGATTCTTATCTTAAAAACCTTAAAAGTAATTTTAAGACCAGTGATGTGACTGCGACAAAAGAAAACCTGCAGGCAAGGATCAGGGGAAATATCCTAATGAGCCTTTCAAATGAGTATGGATGGCTTGTTCTTGCAACAGGAAATAAAAGTGAAATCAGTGTGGGTTACTGCACTTTATACGGAGATATGGTTGGAGGTTTTTCACCAATCAAGGATATTTACAAGACACTGGTCTACGGTGTATGTGATTTCATTAACAGGAAATATTCAAATATTATACCTGAATCGATTATAAAAAAAGCTCCCTCTGCTGAACTTAAGCCCGGACAAACCGACCAAGACAAGCTGCCACCTTATGATATCCTTGACAGGATATTGAAATATTATATTGAGGATGAAAAGGATTATCCGGATATAGTAAAAAGCGGCATCGACGGGGCAACCGTAAAAGAAGTGCTGAACATGGTTGACTTCAACGAGTATAAAAGAAGACAGGGTGCTTTGGGAATAAAAATAACTGCAAGAGCATTTGGAAGAGACAGAAGATACCCCGTTACAAACAGGTTCCGGCTGACATAAACACGAGGCCTTCCAATTTTGGCTTATATGACCACTTATTTACCAGAAACTAAATTAGAAAACCCTGACAATTAAAAAGATAGCATACCCCGCAAGGCCCATGGAAAGAATGGCAAACACCGGGATTTCGCTGATATTAAGCCTTCCATACCTGGCAGCCTTGATTGCAAAATAGCTGAGCACTGCAAGAAGCACGAAAAGAATTATAGTATACATTTGCCACCTGTCCTGCCGTTTACCGTTTTGATTTATTTATTGAACCCAATTTTACATTAAGCCTAATATTTGTATAATTTATTCAAACTTGGATAATTATAGAATAACTTTAAAAATTATAAATAATAACTTTAAAAATAAAAATGATAAACATCCTGATTTTTTCACAAAACATTAAAACCATTGAGGATTTAAAGCTGACATTGGGCAGCGGCGCATTTAAAATTCACTCTTTTTCAATTTTTGAACCTTTAAATATTAAATTTGAAAAATTCAAATTATTAGTCATTGACATATGCGGCATGGACATACAGGGTGACCCATTTTATCATGACTTTTTTGTAAAAATAAACGCCACAGGTTTACCGGTACTTTTAGTCATCGATGATAAGCAAGCCGGAATTTTACAGCAAATAAAAAGCATTTTGCCCATTTTCAGGGATATTGTATTTGATTTAAGGATAAAAGATGAACTTTTTGCAAGGATTTCGCTCATTCTTGCTGAAAATTTAAAGAAGCTGCCTGAAAACTGCCTGATGTCCGGAAACCTTGTTTTAAATCTGGATAAATACGAGCTTACTGTAAACAATCTAGAAATCGAGCTTACTTTTAAAGAATACGAGCTGTTAAAACTGCTGCTTGAAAATCCGGATAAAGTTTATTCAAGAAATAAGCTGCTTTCAATAATCTGGGGATATGATTTTTATGGTGGTTCGAGGACGGTTGATGTTCATATGCGCCGTTTAAGGTCAAAACTTGATCTACCATACAGTGATATGCTAAAAACTGTCAGGAATGTAGGATATATGTTCTCTCCTGGCACAAAACAGGAATGATGGGTAATTTAGTATACTTTGAATTCAATGCTTCATCAGGGATTATTTTTCTTAAAATCAGTTTGTATTAAACGCCTCGCCTGCCACTTACCGTTCCCCGTCTGCCGCCTGCCACCTTTTTATGGCCCTCTGTTTGTATTTTTTTAATCGCGATAAAAGTTAACACAGATTTAACATTAAACAGGCTTTTTTTTCAGCAAAATATGGTATAAGTATTTATGTTATTTGTTAACTCTAAAAAGATTCTATGCTGTATCGATATTTATTATTTAAACATCAGGCAATAGTTTAGGAAATTAAAAATAGTAAAAGAAAGGCTGGTCAAAATGGCAAAAAATGATGCTATGAAGGAATATGTTTTAAAAAAAGCCCATGATAACAGAATCAAGTTTATAAGGTTATGGTTTTCTGATGTTCAGGGCATGCTGAAGAGTTTTTCAATAACTGTTGAAGAGCTCGAAGGCGCGCTCTCAGAAGGAATGGGTTTTGACGGTTCTTCAATCGAGGGTTTTTCAAGAATTGAGGAGAGCGATGTGCTTGCCCTTGCCGACCCCTCCACTTTTCAAATTCTGCCATGGAGCGCTGCAGAAAACGGTGTCGCAAGAATGTTTTGCGATATAGTTGAACCGGATGGAAAACATTTTGAAGGAGACCCAAGATGGGTTTTAAAAAGAAACTTAAAAAAAGCGGCAGATCTCGGCTATACATATTATGTCGGTCCGGAACTTGAGTATTTTTATTTTAAATCAGAAAAAAGCCCCGAAATAATCGATAACGGCGGATATTTTGATGTGACAAGCAGGGACATTGCAAGTGATTTGAGAAGGACAACCATATTATACCTTGAGGCGATGGGCATAGGCGTCGAATATTCACACCATGAAGTTGCTCCTTCACAGCATGAAATTGACTTAAGGTACACTGATGCTCTCACCATGGCTGACAGCGCAATGACTTACAGGATGATCGTAAAAGAAGTTGCAGCCAGAAGTGGAGTTTATGCTACGTTTATGCCTAAGCCGATGTATGGCGAGAATGGCAGCGGGATGCACACACATCAGTCACTTTTTAAAGGTGATAAAAATATGTTTTTTGATGCTTCAGACAAATACAGCCTTTCGGCAGAAGCAAAATATTTTATAGCAGGTCTTTTAAAGCACTCAAAGGAAATTTGTGCAATCACCAATCAATGGGTGAATTCCTACAAGCGCCTTGTCCCGGGTTATGAAGCTCCCGTATATATTTCATGGGCCAGGAGAAACAGGTCCACCATGGTACGAGTGCCTATGTATAAGCCTGGAAAAGAAAAAGCCACAAGGATCGAATTCAGGTGCCCTGACCCTGCCTGCAATCCATACCTTGCGTTCAGTGTGATGCTTGCTGCAGGACTTGAAGGAATAAAAAATAAATATCCCCTTGCTGACCCTGTAGAAGAAAATATTTTTGAATGGGACAAGAAAAAAAGAGAAGCTGAAGGTATGGATAACCTTCCGGATAATCTTTTTGAAGCTGTAAAAATTATGGAAAGCAGCAAGCTTGTAAAAGAAGCCCTTGGAGACCATGTATTTACAAAATTTGTTGAAAACAAACATATAGAGTGGGACAGGTACAGAACGTGCATCACAGACTATGAAATACAGAAATATTTACCGATTTTATAATATTTATTAGATTTTACTGTTGACAGTAAGAAGCCTGTAACCGTAAAGAGGATTTGCTCTCCTTGCTTTACCGGTTGCAGGCTTTTTTACTTTTAAATAGTTTTATTTAGCAAGGATTGTCTTTTTATAATAGGAATACCTGCAAAACTAAAAAAGGGTTTACCTTTTTGCAATAGTCCTGGTTGCAATGCTAAAGCTGGAAATATGCCGGGATTAAGCCTTTTTAATCTATGAATTCAAGGAGGTAACCAAGCGCTACGCAGAATACTCCGGCCAGTACCATCTTAAGAATGCTTATAAGCAGATTTCGTTTTGAGTTCTTGCCAAGAAA
>Ga0182021_10001507_pt1 | contig 26828 bp, 17 predicted proteins | sample 612E3MmetaG_FD_120493 | JGI IMG/M metagenome (GOLD analysis project Ga0182021, IMG submission 120493) | Permafrost microbial communities from Stordalen Mire, Sweden - 612E3M metaG (Illumina Assembly) | ecosystem: Environmental > Terrestrial > Soil > Wetlands > Permafrost | place: Sweden...
CCGGGCTTGGAACCGCCAAATGAACCGAGACAAGATCAAGATCGACTGGAAATTCGACCGCCGGGCCGCGCGTCGCAAATTCGATTACAAAAGGAACTCTTTCACCCGGTCAGAGCACTAGTGCGCTTCGAACACATGCCTGCCGATGAACCACCCCATGACGCCTCCCGCCACGATGTCCGACGCGAAGTGCTTTTGGCCGCTGAAGCGAGAGGCGCTCACCAGGGTGGCGAGTCCATAGGCGGCGATTACGACCGCCTTCTTGTGGCGCCAACGATGCGCGATCACCGATGCCAGGGCAAAGCTCTCGATGGCGTGGCCGGACGGGAACGAATCGCCTCCGTGAAAGAAGTGCCCGCCTCCATCCCCCACCAGGGGCCGCTGCCGGCCGGTTGCGAGTTTGAGGACTTCGGACACAATCAACGCATCGGCGACCGCCTCGCCGCCCTGCACTCCCGTGCCGCGCAACTTCGAACTCTTCGCCAGGACTCCGCTTACATAAAACCCGCCAAGGATGGGAATCAGGGCATACGCGGCGCCCACCTGCGAGAGGTCCCGGCTGTACCTCCGCTGGTCCGGGGTATTCGGCAGTTGTTGCGAAGCGCGGTGATCCGTCGCCAGCGCCACGCCCACGATGGCGCCAAAAGTCACCCACAACCGGGCGTCCTTGCGGGTTGCGTGGAATGGGCTGGTCCAGATGGCTTTCTGATCCTGAAGGATGTTCCTGGCGAACCCGGTGGCCGAGGGGATTCGCGCTTCATCGCCCGGCCCCTGGCCGGAGGCCGCGGAAATCGCGGCCAGCACGGGCGCCAGGAGCAACCAACGGGATTGCCTCGCGAGCCTCGAACTCCGGGTTGAATCGCTCATGGGCGGGGAGGGTCTCCCACTCCGCCAGCCACCTCGGTGTCGCTCTGGCTGCCGCTGCGTGCCAGGTCCAGGTCCACGGCCCGGAGTCGATCGAGCTCTTCGACCACCCGGGCCGAATCGTCGGCGCTCGTCTTGGTCGAATCCGCCAGGCCATGGCCGCCGTAGAAAGCCAGAATATCGCTGCGGAGTTCCTGGGGCATTTCCGTGTAGTGGCCCTGCAACTTGTGTAGCAGCTTCGAGTAGGCGGCATCCGTCAAGGTATACTTCCCCGCCACCGTGAACGTTCCCACGTCCAGGTTGGCATTCGGCAGCTTCAGACCACTCGTGTTCTGTTCCGAAAGCAGGGCGCGATACCGTTCAATCGTCGAATTGAAGCTGGCCATGTACATCTTCTCGATCTCGGGCGTCAGCCTCTTGAACGACAGCGGCCGGAACGGGCCTACCCTTGGCACTACGCGGAAGACCGTCGCCAGGATTCTCGACCGGATCCCCGGTTTCTTGTAAGTGGATCCCCAGTTCTTTTCGTAACTGGACCGGGACAGGTTGTAGAGGAAGGTCCTGCGGGTGGCGCTGGGAATGTCTTTTCTGATTTCCTGTTTCTTCAGTTGCCAGGCGACTCTCGTAAGGGCCGGAAGAACCGAGCCGACCGCGCGGCGATACGATCCGATGGTGAGATCGACGTTCAGGAATACCTTTTCCAGTGTCACCCCGTAGGTATCCAGAAACGCCCTTTCGAGCAGGGGCTTCGCCACCTCAAATCCGATGAAGTCCTTGTATGCCGCGGAGGCATACCGCCCCTTGGCGGCCTGAAAGACGTCGAAAGCGAACTCCGTCTTGCCGTGGGAAAGCGGATCGTCGGCATACGTTACGGTCTTTCCGAACCTCCGGCCAAGCTTCGGGTAGAACAGAGGAACGGCCCGGTTCACGGCCAGTGAGTGGCCGTTATTATCGGCGGCATAGTGGGACAACGCCCCCAACGCGAAAGCGTACTCATCGAGGTCTTGGGATTCGCGCATCAGGTTGAGGATAAAATCGCCGCTCCGGACGTAATGCGTCAGATCGCTGAAGAATTTGCTGCCAAACGGGTAATACCCCAAATCCTGAATAATGCACCCTCCGTAGGCGAAGGCGTGGGCTTTGGTCAATTCGTCGGCGGTGGCACCCGGAAATCGTTTGAGCAGTAGCGGTTTGATGGCACTGTCCCAGGTCGAATCGATAATGGCTTCGTGGGTAAGAACGGAATATGCGTGGACGGCCGGGACCGGGAATAGGAGCCACAACCCAAGAGCGGCGAAGTGGCTCAGTTTGCGGAGGACCGCGATCGGTGGAACGTTTATGGTTTGCCGCATAGCTTTTGCCTATAGGGTCGAAGGCACGTAGGTGACCACGTCGCCTGCGGGCGGTCTCTTGGGGTGGGAGCCATAAGCGGCGGCAAATTCCGCACTCTAGTGCAAATACTGCACTTCAGCGCCGGTGAATCTCCGCCACGGCGCGCCGTCTGAGCGGTTTCCTCCACCAAATGCGAGGGTTCCGCTCTGGACCGTCCCGTGCAATAGAAGGCAACCTAACGCACGAAGGAGGGACTGTCATGAAGTTAGTATCTACCGGGATGGGCGGGGTTCAGGAGATCCTGGAGCGAAAAGCGGCCGAACTGGACCGGGAATTGCGGAACCGGGACGGCATCACAATCGAGAAGAGTGCGGACCAGATGGACGAGATTCAGTACGCCACGGAGCGGGAGCTGGCGATTCGCAACGTGGACCGCGAGTCGATTCTGCTGCGCCAGGTAAAAGCCGCATTGCGACGGATTGACGATGGCAGCTTTGGAACCTGCGTGGAGTGCGAGTCGCCGATCAGCCCAAGACGCCTGGCGGCCTTGCCATGGGCGCTACTTTGCATCCAGTGCCAGGAAATCTCCGATTGCGACCGGCGCGAGAGATGCGAATCTCTCGGCGAGAGTCTCGGCAATGCGGCGTGAATGACCGACGGCCAAGAAAAGAAAGGTGGGTCCAGTAGTGAAGACAGCCTCCAGCGCTCCAACCATCGCGTTTCTCGGCGACTACTTGCCGCGCAAATGCGGCATCGCCACGTTTACCTCCGACCTGCTTGGGGCGGTGGCGGCGCACCAGCCCCAAAGCCACTGCTTTTCCGTGCCGGTCAATGACATTGAGGGGTGTTACCAGTATCCCGACGTGGTTCGCTTCGAAATTGAGGAGCAGGACCTGGAATCTTACCGGTGCGCCGCGGACTTCCTGAACACCAGCAACGTGGACGTCGTCTCGGTGCAGCACGAATTCGGAATTTTCGGCGGGCCGGCCGGCAGCCACCTGTTGACGCTGCTGCGCGGGCTGACCGCGCCGGTCGTGACCACGCTTCACACCGTTCTCCGCACGCCCAACGCGGACCAGCACCGCGTGATGCGGGAACTGATCGCTTGCTCGAGCCGGCTGGTGGTGATGACGGAGCGCGGAAAGACCATCCTGCGGGAGGTATACCAGGCGCCCACGTCCAAGATCGATCTCATCCCGCATGGGATTCCCGACGTGCCATTCACCGCCCCGGACCATTACAAAGAACAGTTTGGCTTGAGCGGGAAGAAGGTGTTGCTGACCTTCGGGCTGCTCTCGCCGAACAAGGGGATTGAACATGTGCTCAACGCTCTCCCGGATATCGTGGCGGAGTTTCCCGAGGTCGTTTACATCGTGCTGGGCGCCACCCACCCCAATGAGCTGCGCACGCGAGGCGACGCCTATCGCCTCGGCCTCGAAGCCCTCGTCGAAAAGAACCAGCTCCAGAACCACGTCATCTTCCACAACTGCTTTGTGGAGTTGAAGGAGCTGACCGAGTTCATTGGAGCGGCGGATCTCTATATCACTCCCTATCTGGGCGAAGCCCAAATCACCTCGGGAACACTGGCTTATGCGTTCGGCGCGGGCAAAGCCGTGATCTCGACGCCGTATTGGCATGCGGCCGAATTGTTGAGCGGCCAGCGCGGCGTACTGGTGCCGTTTGCCGACCCGGCGGCCATTGCGCGCGAGGCGACCGGGTTGTTGCGCGACGAAACGCGCCGTCAGGCCATGAGCGACAACGCCTACAAGCTGGGCCGCACCATGGTGTGGAGCAAAACGGCGGGGCTGTACATGCGCTCCTTTGAGTTGGCGCGGCGGCAGGCGGCCGCGGCGCCCCGCGAATCCGTCGCCGCCGGAGTTGCCGGCCGCCGGCCGTTTGAATCGCCCGAGCTGAATCTGGACCATCTTTACCGTATGACCGATTCCACGGGCATCTTCCAGCACGCCAGTCTCACCGCGCCGAATCTTTCGGAAGGCTACTGCACCGACGACAACGCCCGCGCCCTGATTCTGGCCGTGCTGCTGGGCCAGTTGGAAGAAGCTCCCAAGCGGGTCCGTGCCCTGGCCACAACCTACGCCGCGTTCCTGGACTTTGCCTTCGATTCGAAAACCGCGCGTTTCCACAATTTTCTGGGGGCCGACCGCCATTGGCTCGACGAAGCGGGATCCGAAGATTGTCAGGGCCGGGCGATCTGGGCGCTGGGCACCGCCGTGGGCCGCTCGCCGCACTGGAGTTCCCAGATGATGGCCGAACGACTCTTCACTCAGGCGCTGCCGGCGGTGGCGGGGTTCACTTCGCCGCGCGCCTGGGCATTCAGCCTGATTGGCATTCACGAATATCTGCGCCGCATGAAGGGTAACCGCCAGGCACAGGATGTCCGCCAGGAGCTGACGGGGCGCCTGGTCGGGATCTTCGACCAGGTCGCCGGGCCCGGCTGGACCTGGTTTGAGGAGAGCCTGACTTATGACAACGCCAAACTGGCTCACGCCCTGATTGTCACCGGACGCGCCACCGGGCAGGAACACGTGTCGGGACGAGGCATGCTGGCGTTGCGCTGGCTGGTGGGCGTTCAGACGTCGCGGCATGGCCGGCTGAGGCCCATTGGCAGCAACGGATTCTATAAGCGCGACGGCCAGCGCGCCGAATTCGACCAGCAGCCCATCGAAGCCCAGACCACCGTCTCGGCCTGCCTGGAAGCCTACCGCGCCACGGCCGACCCGTGGTGGTATGAACAGGCGCAACGCGCCTTCGACTGGTTCCTCGGCTGGAACGACCTCGGGCTGCAACTCTACGCCCGTCCCACCGGCGGATGCCGCGATGGGCTGCACGCGGACCGAAGCAACGAAAACCAGGGAGCCGAATCGACTCTGGCCTTTCTTCTCTCGCTGGCGGAAATGCGGCTCGTGCAAAACACCGCCACCGGCGTTCAGCGAACCACTATGACGGTCCCCCTCGCACAATGAAACCAATCGACGTACGACGCAGCACCATCACCCTGGACCCGGACCCCACGCACGTGCTGGCCCGCCCTTTTCGATTCATGAGCGACCACCGCGGCATCAAGATCACCGCCCGGGTCATGGCTCTTCCCGAGAACGAGGTCCATATCCTTCTGGAAGGCGTTCGAGCCGAATTCGGCGACCGCCAACTGAAGATCGACGAATTCCTTCACCGGCGGTTCGACGAGGTCAGCCCTTATGTGCTCGACGGTCAAAGACTGTCGGAGGAACGAAAGTTGTTGCTGGGCGGGTATTTTACTCACGAGTATTCGCTCGAAGCCGCGGCGTTGTTCAACCCCTCCATGGTGCCGCACCCGGATCAGTCGAATGTGCCGCCCGGATCGTTGCGTTTCATTCTGAGCTTGCGCGCCACCGCCGAGGGGCATGTTTCCTCAATTGCCTTTCGCAGCGGAATGTTGGACGCCGCGAGCGGCGTCACCATGGACTTGCCTTCCCGCTACAGCCTCGAGCCGATGCAGGTGCCCAACTCGACGTATGAGAAACCCCTGTTCCAACGCAAGCTGCAGGAACTCCGTCTCATGGGCAACTTCAACCAGGATGTCCTCAACGCCTTACCCGACGCATTCACCTTGGAAGAACTGCGCGCCAGCATTGGCCGCGCCGTGAAACAGCTCCCGGAGAATGCGCAGGAAACCACCAAAGGCGTAACCAGGGAAACCCTGATGCTGGCGCAATCCAATTACGAAGTACAGTTTGCGCCGGATTCGAATTTGTCCGAGCGGGTTTTGTTTCCCGTCACTCCTTCCCAGAGCAACGGGATCGAGGACGCGCGCTTCGTCCTTTTTCAACACGAAGACGGTGCGCACACGTATTATGCGACTTACACCGCCTACGACGGAAAAATGATCCTGCCCCAGTTTCTCGAAACGTCCGATTTTCTTCGTTTCGAGTTCATCACGTTGAACGGCCCGGCCGTCGAGAACAAAGGCATGGCGCTGTTCCCCCGCAAGATCAATGGCCTTTACGTCATGCTCGGCCGCCAGGATGCGGAAAATATCTACGTGATGTTCTCCGATCATCTCCATTTCTGGGACACCATGCAGCTCATTTTGGAGCCCAAGTTCCCCTGGGAATTCATCCAGTTGGGCAACTGCGGCTCGCCCATCGAAACCGAAGCCGGGTGGCTCGTAATCAGTCACGGTGTGGGGCCCATGCGAAAGTACTGCATTGGCGCATTCCTGCTCGATCTTGAAGACCCCACAAAGGTAATCGGCCGCCTGCCCGAACCCCTGATCAGACCCAACATCGACGAGCGCGACGGCTATGTCCCCAATGTGGTCTACTCGTGCGGCAGCATCGTGCATGGCGGGCAGCTTGTCATTCCCTACGGCATATCCGACTACGCCACGACCTTCGCGACGATTCCGCTGGACCAGGTTTTGGCGGCGATGGAATAGCCCTGCGTGCAACGGTTGCCCGCCGCCGGTCTACTTTCTTGCCTACGCCCTTCCCGCGAGGTCCCTTCGTCGGATGGCGGAGGATTGCGCGAACTGGGTTGCGGCTTGTCTTCCCGTGTGAGATCCGCGGACTTAGGCCGCTCGTTTCCTGGATGTCCGGCCGAGCAAGAGCAGGCCCAAAAGTCCGGCACCAAGCAACGGCACAGTTCCAGGTTCGGGGACGTCGCAACCAGCGTTGGAGATGTTGTTGGTGTCCAGCGTCACCGCGGCAGTCAGAGCCAACGCCCTCCCCTCGGCGATCTTCGCGCCGCTATTCAGCGTGATGGTCGTGAACGCGAGAATGTTCCCCCGGAAGTCGGTGTCTGAACCCAGAGTCGCGGTAGTGCCGATCTGCCAAAAAATGTTGCAGCAATCCGTACCGTCGGTTGTGACGACAGAGGAGCCGCTTGCCGTCGTGAGCGTGGTCCCGATCTGAAAAACGAAAAGTGAATTGGGGTCGCCCTGCAGATCGAGAGTGAGTTTGCCAGTCAACCCGGCCGTCGTATCGAATTTGTAGACGCCCGGCGTCAGTGTCTGTCCGCCGAGATTCCGGCCAGTCAGGTTCTCCGTGGGCGTTAAGCCCGCCAGGTAGTCATACGCCGCAAGGGCGTCAGCCTGAGCGTTCGCCGCTTCCGTGTCCGCCGCGTGTTCCGTCCCGCTAATAACTCCCGGAGGAAAGCCCGTGATAGTGCTCGCTGCACCCGGGCTGACCCCCAGGTCTCCCCAGATGACGGTCGGGCCGGTGTTGGTCACCCCGGTACCGCCCAGCACCGCGAAACTGCCCGCGGTTCCCAGGTCGACCCGACTGCCGTAGAGGCTCAGCGCCGATAATGAGAACAGAAGCAAACCATGGATACCCCGGCGTTTCATATTCCCTCCGGCATTCACATTTTTCTTTTTGGTCTCGTCGGTATCGAGTATACGCCCGGCCGTCTCCGTTGAAGGCGTTGTTTTCATCCCGAGCGACTCCCGCATCCCGGAAACAGTGCTATACCAGTACTAGATCTCTCAGCGCTGGCTTTCTTTCTATCCCGAGCGGCTCCGGTGCCCCAGGAAGGGCCAGTTCTGGATCCTCCGGGTATACCAGAGACGCCGAGGCGGTGGCGTCAGGTCGCCATTACAGGGGTCCCGGAATCGGAGCCTCCCCGGAAGGTAGATCCTGCACTTTCCCAAGCAGAACCTGCATCTGCCGTAGCCGGTTCGCGCCACAACCCCTTTGCTCGCGGGATGGTGCTCGCCGTGCCTTAGTAAAGAGGTCGCGACCTACGCTTGCGACAGGAGAGAGAAACAAAATGAAACTCATGATCGTGGCCGGTTTGGCCTTCACAACGTCGTTGTTAGCGATCGACAAGGAGCCTGCCAAGCGGTTGGGCGAGGCTGCGTCGGTCTTCTCGCAAGTCATGGCAACACCCGACAAGGGGATTCCGCAGGATCTGCTCGACAAGGCGCACTGCATCGTCATCGTGCCCAGTCTCAAAACCGCGGCGTTCATTGTCGGCGGCAAGTACGGAAAAGGGTATCTTTCCTGCCGGAACCAGAACGGCGAAGGTTGGTCGGCGCCCGCCACCGTTCGTATCGAGGGCGGCAGCGTCGGCTTTCAGATCGGCGGCTCTATGACGGACCTCATCATGCTGGTGATGAATCAAGGGGGAGAAGACAAACTGCTCGCCAGCAAATTCACTTTGGGCGCCGAAGGATCGGTGGCGGCCGGCCCCGTGGGACGCACGGCGACGGCTCAAACCGATCTCCAAATGCACGCGGAGATCCTTTCCTGGTCGCGGTCCCAGGGCTTGTTTGCCGGTCTCGCTCTCGAAGGGGCCACGCTGCGGGAGGACCTGGACGACAACGCCACGCTCTATGGCAAGAGACTGGAGAACCGGGACATCGTGACCAACGGGAGGTCCGCGCCCAAATCGGGCGCGACCTTGATTGGTCTCCTCAACAAGCAATCCGCCCGAGAGCACTAGAGCCGCGGAAGCGGGGACTGGCTCGAGTTTCGCCGCCTTTGCGAGACGTCGTGCTGCCCCCTGTCAGGGTGCGTGGCAGGGGGCCGGGCATGCCCGGCCCGTTGGCGCTAGTGGTCTGTGGCAAGCAGAGTAACGAGTATGCATTTGGCTGTGGGGCAGCCAATCGTGGCTGCAGCCGGCTTTCAGCCGGCGACTCCGGCTGCGAAGACTCGCGCACGACGCGAAAAAGCCGCCTAAAGGCGGCTGCGGGCAGGATTGCCCGCCCCACAAAACAGGCAAAACTCGGCCGCACTGCACTAGGTAAGAAATGGAAAAGGACAATATGAAGATCATCGGTACGTTCCTGACGATATGCGCATTCGCGGCGGCCCAGTCGGCGCAAGCTCCCAACCCGGTACAGCAGTCAACCGAGAATTCGGCCCGGATGGCCGCCGGCGCGATGCCCATCTATCGCATCACCGTGGTCGAGCGGACCACCAAAGCGATCAACTACAATCACCGCAGCGGATCCACCAAGATCGATTTCCGCGGGACCCCTCTCCTGCCCGAAGCCCGCGGTGAGGCCACGGTGGAGAGCAAGCAGGGCGTGATCCGAATCGACGCGCGCATGGAGAAGCTGCAGCCCGCCACCAGGTTCGGCCCCGAGTACCTGACCTATGTGATGTGGGCCGTCACCCCCGAGGGCCGCGCCACCAACGTCGGTGAAATTCTGTTAAATGGAGACAAGACCAAGCTCGACGCCACCACGGAGTTGCAGTCGTTCGGCCTGATTGTGACTGCCGAACCGTACTTCGCAGTCACCCAGCCAAGCGACGTCGTGGTCATGGAAAACTTCGTCCGGCACGATACGGTTGGAACCATTGAACAGGTCGACGCGAAATTCGAGCTGTTGCAGCGGGGCCAGTACACCTTAAATGTGAATCCAGCCGAGATCCAACCCGTACAGTTGAACGCCAAGGTGCCCTTGGAACTCTACGAGGCGCGTAACGCCGTCCAGATTGCACGCTGGACTGGCGCTGAGGCGTACGCCCCGGGCACCCTTAAGAGGGCTGTCCAGGACCTGGAGAATGCCGAGGGCTATCTGACGGGCAAGGCCGGAAGGAAGCCCATTGGCACGGTAGCGCGTGAGGCCGTCCAGATGGCCGAGGATGCCCGCATCATCACGGTAAAGAAGATCGATGAGGAGCGCTTGGCCCACGAGCGCCAGGCTGGGGCGGACCGCGAGGCGCAGGCCGAGAGCGAACGCAACCAGGCGCAGGCCATGACCATGCAGGTTACACGGGACGCGGACGTGGCGCGTCTGGGAGCCCAGTTTGAGGCGGACCGCGTGCAGCGTGATAATGCCGCCAAGATGGAAGCCGCTCAGAATGAAGCGGATCGCGCGAAGCGGGATAATGAAGCGCGGATGGCCGCCGCCCAAAACGAGGCGGACCGGCTGAAGAACGAGAATGACGCCAGAACAGTCGCCGCCCAAAACGAGGCGGACCGGCTGAAGAACGAGAATGACGCCAAAACAGCCGCCGCTCAGACCGAAGCGGACCGCCTGAAAAGGGACAGCGATGCGCAGATGGCTGTGGCGCAGAACGAAGCCGATCGCTTGAAACGCGAGAACGACCGACAGCGGGCGAGCGCCCAGGCGGACCTGGATCGCGCGGCCAAAGACAAGGCGGAACTGCGAGTTCAGTTGTTGACGCAATTCAACGCCATCCTGCAGACCCGCGACACAGCGCGTGGCTTGATTGTGAACATGTCGGACGTCCTTTTCGACACGGCCAAGTTCTCGCTGCGGCCTCTGGCGCGCGAGAAGCTGGCCAAGATAGCCGGCATCGTCTCAGGGCATCCCGGTCTGAGGTTGGATGTGGAAGGCCACACGGATAGCGTCGGCGGAGACGAGTACAATCAGCGGCTTTCCGAGCAACGCGGCACGTCCGTACGCGATTACCTGATACAGCAGGGAATGGCGGGGAATTCGGTCTCGACGAAAGGCCTCGGCAAGGGTGAGCCGGTGGCTTCCAACGACACCGCGCAGGGCCGGCAGCAAAATCGGCGGGTGGAACTTGTGATCTCCGGTGAGATCATCGGCACGGAACTCGGCACGCCGATCGCCGCCAGGTAGCCAAAGGGTGACGCGATGCGGGGGCCGGTACGCTGCTGGCTGGCCCCCGCAGCCGAAGTGCCGGTCACGCCCCACAGCTCTATCGATTGGTTCCACGGAATTCCGGATTGGCTAAGCCGGATCGATCCGCCCGGAGTTTTCCACCTGTCTGTCGGCTCTCAACCCCTGAGCCTGGGGGGGCTAGAATATAGAGATTCCGATTGACAAGGATTCGTTCGATATGACTACTGTTCGTCCTCGAAGACTCTTCCGCCCCGCCGCCCTACTGGCCGTTCTGGCCGGTTGCAGCGTCGCCGTCACGCTGCCTGCGCAGGTAAAGGAGCGCCCCATCCCCCAGGTGACTAAGAAGGATGGGCGTTACGGCTTTATGGTGGACGGCGCGCCCTATCTCATGCTGGGCGCCCAGGCGCATAACTCGAGCGGCTGGCCGGGTATGCTGCCGAAGGTGTGGCCGGCCGTCGAATCGCTCCACGCCAATACGCTCGAGGTACCCATCTACTGGGAGCAGTTCGAACCCAAGCCGGGACAGTACGACTACACCGTGATCGATGCCATCGTCACCCAGGCGCGCGAGCACCACGTCCGGCTGGACCTGCTTTGGTTCGGCACCTGGAAGAATGGCAGCCAGCACTACATGCCCGAGTGGATGAAGGCCGACCCGGCCCGTTATTTCCATTTGATCGACAAGAACGGCCGGCCCGCGGACTCGCCGTCGCCGTTCTGTACCGCGTCCCAGGAGTTGGACATCCGCGCGTTCACCGCGTTCATGCGCCACCTGAAGGCGTTCGACCCGCAGCGCACCGTAATCATTGTGCAAGTGGAGAACGAGGCCGGCACTTGGGGACCTGTCCGCGACTACTCCCCCGCCGCCCAGAAACTCTTCGACGGGCCCGTCCCGCCGGACGTGCTCAAGGCCATGGGCAAGCAGGGCGGCGCTTCCGCGACCTGGCAGGAAGCCTTCGGTCCCGAAGCGGAGGTCGACTTCCACGCCTGGGCCGTAGCCACCTACGTGGGGAAGGTTGCCGCCGCCGGAAAGGCCGTCTATCCGCTGCCGCTCTATGCCAACGCCGCCTTGCGCGATCCCATCAAGCCGGGCGCTCCCGGCAGCTATGAATCCGGCGGTCCCACCGACAACGTGATTCCCATCTGGAAAGTCGCGGCGCCGGCCCTCGATATCGTCTCGCCCGACATTTACATGAACGACCAGGTCGCCTACCTGAAAGTCCTGGAACTCTATCACCGGGACGATAATGCCCTGTTCGTCCCGGAAACCAGCAGCAGCTCCCCGGTGGCCAGGTTTTTCTTCTCGGCCCTCGGCCTTCAGGCCATCGGCTTCTCGCCCTTCGGTCTGGACTACAGTATGACCCCCTCCGTTCCGGCCACTGCTCCAGCCGCCACTCCGGCCGGCACCCCTGCCGCCGCACCCGCGCCCATGGACCAGTTCGCCCCCACGGCGCAGAACTACCGGCTAATTGCCCCCATGATGCGCGACATCGCCCGCCTTAACTTCGAGGGCAAGCTCCAGGCCGTCGCGGAAGAATCGGGCAATCCGACGAACACGCTCGCCTTCGGAGCATGGAACGCGACGGTCTCCTACGGAGCCGGGCGGAACAATCGCGCGGCGGGAAATCCGGAGCCCACGGGACGGGCCCTGGTCGCCCAACTGGCGGACAACCGGTTCCTGGTGGCCGGCTACTCCTGCCGGGTCGATTTCCGGCCTGCCGCCGCGGACAAACGCCGCCAATTCATGCGCGTCGACGAGGGGACCTACGAAAACGGGGTCTTCAAGTTCATTCGCATTCTGAACGGCGATGAGACCGATAACGGGCTCAACCTCCGCGCGGAACCCATCGTGTTGCGCGTCTCCCTGGGCGTCTATTGATCCGACGATCGGCGTGTGCGTTACAGTAGCAGCATGCTCCGCCGATCGTTTCTGCAGACTATTCCCGGAGCGGCTGCCGCCACGGCCGTGGCCGCGCCGCCACCCGCCGCTGGCGATGTGCCCATCAAACTCGGGTTCGACACCTATTCGGTACGCGCCTTCAACTGGAAGGCTCCCCAGCTTCTCGAGTACGCCGCCAAACTCCAGCTCGACACCATTCAGTTCTCCAGCATGGGCGATTATGAGAGCTTCGATCCCGCATACCTGCAAAAGGTCAAGGATCAGGCGAACCGGCTCCACATCCAGGTGGATGGCGGGACCGGATGCATCTGCCCTTCCAGCCGTGCATTTGCGAAGAACGGGCCGCCGGCGCGCGATCGCGTGCTCGAAGGGCTTCGCGTGGCGAAAGCCGTGGGTGCCAAATCGATGCGCTGCTTCCTGGGCGGCAGTGCCGACCGCGTTGGGGAGCCCGGCATCGAAGCGCACATGGAAAACACCATTAAGGTGTTCCGTTCCGTGCGTTCCGAAGCGCTCGACCTGGGAGTGAAAATCGCGATTGAAAACCACGATGGCGACATGCAGGCGCGCGAAGTGAGGACCTTGATCGAAGAATCCGGCAAGGATTTCGTGGGCTCCACCCTGGATACCGGCAATCCCCTCTGGGTGGTGGAAGACCCGCTGGTCACCCTGGAGGTGCTGGCGCCTTACGCGGTCACGACGCACATTCGGGATTCGGTGCTGTTCGAGCATCCGCGCGGGGCGGCCGGACAATGGGTGGCGCTGGGCGATGGCCAGATCGACTTTGTCCGCTTCGTCGAGCTGTTCCGAAAATGGTGCCCGCAATCGTCCATGCAACTGGAAGTGATCACGGGCCGCCCGCCTCGCGTAATCCCTTACCTGGAGCCGGATTTCTGGAAGCCGTTCCCCAAGGCGCTTTCCTCCGAGTTTGCGCGTTTCGTCGCGCTCGCCAAAGCCGGCCATCCCTACATGGGAGCGATGGTGATCGAAGACGTGGCGGGACAACAGAACCCGATCATGAACGAAGCGCTGAAAGAGCAACAGCGCCTCGACCTGGAGCGGAGCCTGGAATACGCCAGGAAGAAGCTGAACGTGGGCGTCAACTGGCGCGGTTAGCCCGGGTTTCTCACAGCGTCGCACCCCGGTTCAAGGGCCCGGCCGTGAATGTTCCACAGGGTGGCGGAGACAATCAGTGCGCCGCCCGCCAGCGCCCAGGCGCCCGGCGTTTCCGCGTGCACCAGCCAGGTCCATACCGGGTTCAGGGCGGGCTCGGCCATCAGCAGCGTAGTGGCCTGCAAGGCCGTGACGTGGCGGAGGCCGCGCGTGAGACACAAGTATGCCACACCGATCTGGATCGTTCCGAGGTACAGCAGTACGGCGGCGTCTTTTCCGGAGATGGAGGTCGCGGGCAGGGCCAAGGGCAGCGCGGCGACACAGGCAATCAGGTTGCCTAGCGCCACCGTCGAGATGGCGGTGCCTCCTGTATCTTTGCGCGAGAGCCAGCGCAGACCGGCGAGCGTGAAGGCGTAGGCCAGACCGCTGGCAACTGCCAGGAGATTGCCGTGCCGGGGGTCGGGCGCCGTGACGCCGGCGTGCGTCGAGCCGATGAAAAAACAGGCGATGCCGCAGACCACCGCTGCCACAAAACCCACGTCCCGGCGGCGGATCGGCTCGTGCAGCAGAAGCGGTCCGAGGAGTAGCAAATAGAGGGGCGCGGCCGATTGCAGGAAGATGGCGTTCGCCGCCGTGGTGAGGCGGTTGGCCAGAACGAAACAGACCAGCGTGGCTGCGTAACACGCCGCCACTGGCAGCATGCGCCAGCGCCAGCGGCGGCGCGATTCCGGGATGACGGCCAGGAGAAACAGCGCCGCGATGCCGGATCGGAAACTCGCGATTTGCCAGCCGTTCAGGGAGGCCGCCTTGATGGCTGCCCCGCCGGTGGAAAAAAGCGCGGCGGCGGCGATTACCAGGAGGCGAGATCCACGAGGTGAGTTCGTCATCGAACTCACCATCTTAGCGGGACAGCCTGAAGACTCCCACTTTCTCATTCTTGGCGCATGCCGAGGCGCGACGCTATGTCACAACCGTGAAGAGGGTCGAGGTGAGTCTCGACCCGCCAGGCAAGAGTGCCTGCGCCCGTCTCTAGTGGTCTGCGGCAAGCGGAGTAACGAGTATGCACTTGGCTGTGGGGCAGCCAATCGTGGCTGCCGCCGGCTTTCAGCCGGCGGCGAAGACTCGCGCACGACGCGAAAAAGCCGCCTAGAAGGCGGCTCCGGGCAAGATTGCCCGCCCCACAAAACAGGCAAAACTTCGGCCGCACTACACTAGCGCGCTACCAGCCGGACCGGCCCCAGCAAGCCCGAAACCGGCGGCTGCGCCGCGCTGCGGCCTCTCCCGCCGGTCGCGCCTGCGCCAGCCGGGGCCGCCATTCCCAGGGCGCCTTGCGCCCGTCCGCCCCGGCCGCGCGCACCAGGATCGCCGGGTGCGCCAGTTGGAGGCGGACCGGCAGCGCCACCGCGACCCGAGGGTTCCGCGTTCACCTGTATCTCCAGATCGTTGGAGCCGGCTTTCAAAGCGCTGGTGATGTCCCAGCGATACGGTTGCCAGGCGCGCGCCTCCAGGGGCTTCCCGTTCAACGTGATTTTTGCGTAGTCGCGCACATTCGCGATTTCCAGGAACACGCGCTTTCCGGAGGGCGTCGCGGGCGCGGCGAACTGCTTGCGGTAGTTGGCCGGGCCGGCGAAGGACGGCGCGCCCAGTTCCTCCCATGACCGCAACGGGGTGGTCACCTGTTTGCCGTTCAGGTTCACGAGCCAGTCTCCGTCCAACTCGGCCAAGGGCGCGGCGGCCCCAAGCGCGGGTTCCGGACTGGAGACGCCGGCGGGTAGCGGCCCGACCACAATCAGCTTGCTCTCGTATGGCGCCAACAGGAGGGGAACCTGGACGGAATCGCCTTGGGCGGCGACTCCGGACATGGGGTGGATCTCGCCCGTAGCCAGATCCCAGACTTGCGCCTGGCCGCGCCCGGCTATGGTTGCGGTGCGGGATTCCTGCTGGTCGCTCTCGTTGAAGAAGAAATACAGATCGGCGTCGCGCCAGCTCCGATGCAGGTAGGTCAATTTCGGAAATGCCGTGTCCAGTTTCACATCCGGTTTGGGCAGCGCATCGATCACGCGCTGAGTAATGCCGCCGGAGGGCTCGATGAGCGTGGCAAAGCTGACATCCGGCGTCTCCTTGGCGTCGAGGAAGGTCCGATCCAGAACCAGCTTGGGCGTTTGGCCCACGAAGATCACCTTGCCGCCCGCTTTGGCGAACGCTTGCAGGCGTGTCAGGCCGGATCGCGACATCACCGTCGTGGATGGAATGATCACGGCCCGATACACTTGCCCACTGAGGTTCTGGAACCCTCCGTTTTCGATGGTCGCCACCGAAGTGAGCGACTGCTCGTCGAAATAGTCCCAGTCCACTTGCCGTTCCAGCAACTGCCAGCCGAGCTTGGTGGTGCTGCGGTCGGCGGCTTCATCCCCCATCCACATGCTGCTGGAGGGATAATACAGGCCCACCTGCGCGGCCGGGCGCCCGATGGACAGCAAATAGCCGGCGCGGTTGGTATACCAGGCGATCATGGACGACTGCGGGGGCACGGCGGCCGGGGCAGCGGTCCTGGTTTCGCCCTCCGTCGAGCTCCCCGGAACCCGGATCTGCATGGTGTTGACGCCGCGTACCAACTGATAATCCAAGGTGAACTTGCCGTCGACGCCCGACCCGCCGCCCGACTCGGTCCAGACTTTGGGTTTGCCAAACAGATGCGCCGCCGAAGAGGCCAGCTTGGGGAAATTGTTGTTGACGTCCCAGGTGGCGTCCGGCGTGTCGGTCAAGATCACCTTCGGGCCTCCGCCGTGATCGGGGCCCGGGGAGAGAACCGTGCCCGGAGATAGTTGGTTCAGGTTGTCGATACCGGGCACCTGCACATTGCGGAAGAGGCGAAAGGGCTCACCTTCATTGCGAATCAGGTCCTCGCCCAGGTCCAACCGGAGCCCCGTTTCTTCCTTGTTCTGGTGGATCATATACTCTACGCGGTTGGCGGCGCACCATTCGGCCTGCGGCGTATAGAAACCGTCGCGAAACAGGTTGCTCCAGACATCCCAGTAATCGGCCTTGGCCCGCCAGGCTTCTTCCGTCATCTTGCTCAGGAACAACATCGGCAAGTAGGGCTTCAAATCGTACCCTTTGCGCTTCTGGAATTCTTCCAGCAACTTGGGAGTCCAGGGCATGAAGCCGGTGTAGTCCGGCTCGTCGCCGAAGAAACCGAGCACGGTCTTGCCGAACTCCGCCCCGAAAAGCTTCTTGTACTTCTCATGCGTGAGCTGCATGTATGCCCGGGTCGCGTTGGGATCCAGGTAGTCGATGAGCGAGTAAAAGGAGTCCTTGGCGTCTGTGCCGTCCTCGCGATTGCTGGCCCGTGTCGGCGAACTGCGGTAGACGTGCCGCACGAAGACCACTTCCCACATTCCGGAGCTTGGCGCGGTCCACTTGAATGGGCCGCTGGCGGGGAGGGGAATCACCCCGCCGGCTTCCTGGCGCCGGCCGGTGTAGAACGCTCCCAATGCGTCCTGAGGCACGGCGATGGTGAGGGTCTGTCCGGCGGCGACGCTAATTCGCATGTCGGCGACAATGCCCTGCATGCGCAGCTCCGGGTACTCTGTGTTGATCAAGCCTCCCGCAAAGCCGCTGGGGTAATTGCCCTCATCCTGGATCCATACCCGCATCCCGCGTTTGGCGGCCTCTTCGACCGCGAATTTGGCAAGAGCGAGCTGCTCCGGCGAGCCGTACTTGGGCGTCAGGTGACGCCCCCAGCCGATGTTCGCGACGAACACTCCAGCGGCCATGGTCTGGTCCAGATCCGAGACGATCCTTTCCCGGGTGAGCTCGCCGCCATTGGTGAGCCAGCGAATCGCTCCATATTCGCGCGGCGGCGTGCGAAAGTTGGCTGCCGCCTCGCTCACAGTCGGCACGGTGATCTGTTGCCACGGCCTTTGCGCCAGCAGCAAGACCGGCATCCCGAGAAGGGAAAGGGCCTTCAGTAGAGTTTTCAACCTAAGTCTCCTTTTTCCCCATACTAACAGCCCGTGAACCCGGGGGCGGCGCAAGTTCATGGGGTGCTAGCGCGGCACGCTGCCACGAGACGGCATTCTGCATTTGCTGTGGGGCGGGCAATCTTGCCCGCAGCCGCCTTTGAGGCGGCTTTTCGCGCCGGGCGCGAGTCTTCGGAGCTGCCGTCGCCGGCTGAAAGCCGGCTGCAGCCACGATTGGCTGCCCCACGATTTATGCGGAATGGTCGGCTGAGCTAAGAATTGCGCTACCGTCCGAGCCGCGCGTTTGCCGTCGCTTCAGTTGCTTTCGGCAGGAACGAAACCGCGATCTGCTGGGTCCAAGGTGCTCCGCTGGCATCCTGGCCAGTGAGTACCATCGCCATCGACGACGGAACGGGAATGTCCACCGCCTGCAAACTCGCGGAAAGCGAGCCGTGTGCCGGCAGCGCGGCGCTGCCGAAGAACTTCACGATCGAGGCCGCATAGCTCACGCCCCCGATAGCGATCCCGGTCACCGTCGTGTCCACGCCCGCCGTCTCGTTCAGTTGGATCGTGAAGGAGAACGTAGCGCCATTCGCACTCGGCGCCTGTTGGTAGACCGGATTCGGGGTCACCGACAGCACCACGTTGGAGGTCGCGGTTGGAGTACCCAGGCTGAGCGTTGCCGCCGCCGATGAAGAGCTGAACAAGGGGCTGCCCCCGTAGTAGGCCTGTACCGTGTTGCTGGCCGCCAGCAACTGGCCGCCGAAAACCTCGATGGACGCGGTGGCGCTTCCTCCGGACCCCGAGAGCGTCGCCGATCCCAGCGAATGGTCCCCCAGCGTGAATGCAACCGGTCCAGTGGGCGACCTGGTACCGCTGGCGGCCTTCACCGTAGCGGTCAGCACCGTGGACCCGCCCGCCGAGATCGTGGCCGGGCTGGCGGTAAGCGTAGTGGTGGTGGAGGCAACCGGAACGCCGCCCCAGGCCGCGATCAGATTGTACGCGTCCACTGAGCCCAGGCCCGTCGCAAGGTCGTAGCCCGCACCGGCCGTGTACCCCAGTCGACCGGAGACACAGTCCGTCGTGCCCACCTGGCACGGAACCACGTTGTCCCCCGTGGTCACGTCGTGAAAAACGCCGGATGTGCCTCCCGCCGCCATGGCGTAGAGTTTCGGGTTGATGTTGCCCACGCCGGGTTTCGTCTGTATCTGGTTCTGCACCAGGTACTGATTGAGCAGAGCGATCATTCCGGCGAAAGAAGGCGCCGCGGCCGAAGTGCCGCCCACGGCATATGCCTCGCGCCCAAAGACGATGATGTAGGGGTCGTGGCCGTTCGAAGCGGCCAGGGAGACGTCGGGCACGTCGCGCGCGCCGTCGTTGGGAACCCCGGGGCCCGTCTGCCACGCGGGCTTCTTGTAAACCGTACTGATCCCGCCGCCGCTGGCCGAAAGGCCCCCCTCATCCGCCACGCTCATGGCGGTATCGTTCCACGCCCTCTCGGGGATGTAGGAAAGCGCCGAGCCATCGTAGAGCCCGTTGCCGCCGCTCCAATAGCCGTCGCCTGCTCCTTCGTTGAACTCCGTCCCGCCCACCGCGGTAACCTCGGGAATGCTGGCTGGGATGCTGACCCCCAGGCCGTGCGTTGCCGTCGCGGCGTCATAATCGCAGCCCGCCGCTCCCGAATCGCCCGACGAAGCCAGCCACGTAATCCCCAGGGCGCTGCCTTTCTGCGCTTCCACCCGAAAACTGTAAAGGCCCATCCGATTCGCCGCCACCTCGTATTCGCACAGTCCAAAGCTCTCGCTAATCACCGGCGCCAGATTGTTGTCAATCGCATAGTTAACCGCGTAGCTCACGTCGTCGCCGTAAACGTAGATCAGCTTCGCCAATGGAGCCACCGCGCCGGACCACTCCAGGTCCAGGTCCGCCTCCACTTCGTCGCCGGTAACCCCCGGGTACGTGCCAGTGGGAATCATCTGGATGGTGGTCGGAGGCAGGCCCCAGGTGCCGCGGAACGTCGCGATGTCGCTGGGATCGATGTCGCTCTGTCCCACAATTACGATGCTCTGCCCCGCGCCCGTATATCCGTAGCTGTATAAGGGGGTCAGATTGTAAATCGTCGCCAGATCGTCCGGCAGCAGGTAGTGGCTTCGGTCGGCGCCGGTGTAGTTCGGCAGGGCTTTCTTTCGTGGCGCCTTTGGGTGAAAGTCGTGGAGCCCCAGGACACCCGCCACCATGGGCTCGATGGCCGCCGGCAAGGACAGGTCCGTGGCGTTTGCGAAGTGGGTTTCGGCGCCCACCCGGTAACGGTGGATCTCCGTATGCAGTGCCGCCTCCACCTGGCTGGCTGTGCCGCTGAAACTAATGAAGTCGCGACCGCGCGCCGTGTACTCCACGGCGAGGCCCTGGGAGCGCAGCCAATCGGCGATCTTGTCCAGGTCCGCCGCACTCGCCCCGAACTTCTCGGCGTAGCTTTCCGGTGTCAGCCAGTTGTGGTAGTTCGGCGATGCGGGATCCTGCTGCTCCGCCAGCAACTGTTCGAGGGCTTCTTGCCGATCGGCCGACGGTCTCAGCATCAGCGTGATGTTGCCGGGCCGAAAGCCGGGTTCCACCGCCCCCCGATCGTACTTCGGCTGCGCCTGAAGAGGAACGCTGCCTCGGAGGACTACCGAATTGCGGGCATCGATAGCGGCAGTAACGCGATCCCGCTGGGCCGGCAACACGGAAGCGAACAGGCAGACAAACAGTATGGCTCGGACACTGCGGCACAATCCCATGACTCCTTGTACTGCGCAGAGGAAGGTCGTGTCCATTACCCAAAGGTTTACATGCGGATGTAACCGAAGGTAATGCGAAACTGCCGGATGGCGCCCGGCGGCTTGTCGGATTTTGTCTTTTGCCGACCACTGTGGGCAAGATGGTGGTAGTGGTGCGGAACCAGCCGGTGGATGCAATGCAGAACGTCGTCAAGCCCGCGGAAAGCTCGTACCTGAATTGTATCCGCTGTGGTTTGTGCCTCGCCGCCTGCCCCACCTACCGGGAGCACCTGAAGGAGACAGCTTCGCCCCGGGGCCGCGTGGCGCTTGCCCGCAAAGGCATCGAGGGGCAACTCGACCCCAGCCCGAACCTGATGGAGCAGTTCTATAGCTGCTTTGCCTGCATGGCCTGCAACCAGATCTGCCCGGTGGGAATCCAGCCGGCCGAGCTGGCGCTCGCGATGCGCCACGTGCAGGAACAGATTCGGCCCGCCAGGTGGAAAGGGCCGCTCTTTCAGGGGATCGTATCCCATGCCGGCCGCATGGAGGCGGCCACCCTGCCTCTGCGCCTCTATCGGGAACTGGGCATTCGCCGTCTGGTATACCTGCTGGGGTTGAACCGCGTTCTTCCCGGCAAGCTCCGCGATCTGGAGGCTATGCTGCCGCGGCTGCCCCAGCGTCCCTTGCGCCGCGTTCTGCCCGAGACCACGGTAGCCCTCGGCCCGGCGCGCTACCGCGTGGGCTTCTTCCTTGGATGCGCACAGAGCCTCCTGTTTGCCGGGCAGAGCGCTGCCACGGTGCGGGTGCTGGCCCACAACGGGTGTACCGTAGTCGCTCCGAAGCAGGTGGAATGTTGTGGCATGCCCATGAGCGCGTATGGCCGGCTCGATTTGGCGCAAAGCCAGGCCCGCCACAACATTGCCGTATTCGAACGCTGGAGCGTCGATGCCATCGTCTGCGACTGCGCCACCTGTGGGTCCGCATTGAAGAAATACGCTTCCCTGCTGGCGGACGATCCGGAGTGGGCATGGCGCGCGGAAGCATTTCAGCGCAAGGTCCGCGATGTGAGCGAATTCCTCCTCGAAATTCCGTTGCAGCCACCCGCAAAGGGCCCGCGGAAGCGCGTCACCTACCACGATCCCTGCCATCTCCGACGGGGGCAGCACGTCTGGAAGCAGCCACGGTCGCTACTCTCGGGCATTGACGGCTTGGAGTTGGTGGAGCTTCCGGAAGCCGACTGGTGCTGCGGGTCGGCGGGGAGCCAGCTCATCACCCATTATGAAACCTCGCTCAAGGTCTTGGACCGAAAGGTCGACCAGATCGCCGCAACCGGGGCCGGGATCGTTGCCTCCGGATGCCCCGGCTGCCAGATGCAGTTGAACGCCGGCCTACGGCGTCGAGGGCTGGACGTGCGGGTGGTTCATCCGGTCACGCTGCTGGCGGAAGCTTATGGGATCGCCAATGGACAGTAAGCTTATCGACGGCCTGATCCGGATCGTCGGGAAGGATGGCGTCCTTTTCACCGAAGAGGACCTCGCGGTTTACAGCTACGATGGCACTTTTGCGGAGGGGCGCCCGGATGTGATCGTTCTGCCGCGAACCACCGGGCAGGTGAGCCAGGCGGTAGAGCTCGCTGCCGGCGCGCGCGTGCCCGTGGTGGCGCGAGGCATGGGATCGGGCCTGGCTGCCGGCTCGGTCCCCTTCCCCCCCGGCGGGGTAGTGATCTGCTTCACCCGGATGAACCACATCCTGGAGATCGATCCGGCGAATTCGACGGTGCGCGCCGAGGCCGGCGTGATCACCGCCGACTTGCAGGCCGAGGTCGAGAAGCATGGCCTCTTCTATCCCCCGGATCCTTCCAGCATCCGGCATTCGACCATCGGCGGCAACGTCGCATGCAATGCGGGCGGTCCGCGTTGCCTGAAGTACGGAGTGACCGGCAATTATGTGCTGGGACTTACGGTGGTTCTGGCGGACGGCAGAATCCTCAAGACCGGAGGCAAGCCGATCAAGGATGTCACCGGATACAACCTGAATGCCCTTTTTACTTCCTCCGAAGGAACTCTAGGATTGATCACGGAGGTTCTGTTGCGGCTCATCGCGCGTCCGCGCTTCTTCCGGACCGCGTTGGCCGAATTCCTCTCCCTCGCCGATGCGTCGCGCACCGTGAATGCCATCCTTTCAGCCGGCATCGTGCCCGCCACACTGGAATTGATGGACCAAACCGCGATAGCCTGCATCGAAGAGGCCATGCATCTTGGGCTGCCCACGGATGTCGCGGCCTCCCTCATCGTCGAAACCGACGGAGCAGACGAGGAAACCGTGCTCCGCGACATTGAGACCTCCGCCAGGATATGCCGCGAGAGCGGGGCCCGCTCAGTGAAGATCGCGCGGGATGCGGCGGAGCGGGACGGATTGTGGAAAGCCCGCCGCTCCATCTCCCCATCGCTCGCGCGCAAAGCCCCCAACAAGCTCGGAGAAGACATCACCGTGCCGCGCGATGCCATCCCCGAAGTGGTCCAGCGGCTGCGCGACATCAGCGCCCGGCACGGACTGCCCATCGTGATCTTCGGCCACGCGGGCGACGGCAACCTTCACCCCAACATTCTCTTCGACAAGCGCCGCCCGGAGCAGTGGGCCAAAGCCGAGCGGATGGTGGCGGAGATCTTCGACGCCGCCCTCGCGCTAGGCGGGACGCTCTCCGGGGAGCACGGAGTCGGCTTGCTCAAACGCCCCTATCTGCAGCGTGCCCTTGGACCGGTCTCGGTCGAGATTCAACGGCGGATCAAGCAGGCGCTGGATCCGATGAACATCTTGAACCCGGGAAAGATGTTTCCGGAATGAGCATGGTCCTTGTAACCGGTGCGACCGGGACTACCGGCCGCGAAGTCGTCAAACAACTCTCCGCCAAAGGGGCCAGAGTGAGGGCTTTCGTCCGCGACTTGAAGAAGGCCGCGGATCTGGCGGGACCGGCCATCGAACTCGTCCAGGGCGACCTGTCCCAACCGGCGACGCTCGAAGCCGCCTTGCGCGGTGTGGAGCGCGTGTATCTTGTGTCCCCGGCCCACCCGCGCCAGGTGGAGTTGCAGGGCAATGTCATCGAGGCTTCCCAGCGCGCCGGAGTCCGCCACATCGTCAAGCTGGCGTCCATGGAGACAAGGATCGACTCCCCAGCCTCGTTTACGCGCATGCACGCGCGGACGGAACGGCAGTTGGAGGCGTCGGGAATCGCGTATACCCATCTGCATCCAACTATGTTCATGCAGTCTTTCTTGAGATATGTCCCCACCATCAAATCGGAGGGCGCCATTTATGCTCCGCTGAAGGACGGACGAGTGGGCATGGTGGATGCCCGCGATGTCGCGAGCGTGGCCGTAGCCGCGCTGACCGGGGACGGCTTCTACGGCCGGACATGCGACATCACCGGGCCTGAAGCGCTTTCCTTCGCCGATGCCGCGAGGATTTTTTCGGAGGTCCTCGGAAAGCCCGTCCGGTACGTTGACGTTCCGCCCGCCGCGGCTCGTAAGTCGCTGCTCGAAGCAGGCACCGAGGAGTGGCTCGTGAACGATCTCTTGTCGTTAATGGAGTATTTCAGCACCGGACAGGCCGCGGTTGTCACATCGACCATTGCGAATGCAGCCAGTATCCGGCCCCATACGTTTCGGGATTTCGTACGGGACTATGCCTCCATGTTCGGAGATTAGCCGGGCGATGACGCGGCGCAGGCGCTCCTCTTACCGCGGCACTTTGTCACCACCGCGAGTGTGCAACATGCCGGCTAGTGGTCTGCGGCAAGCAGAGTGACGAGTATGCACTTGGCTGTGGGGCAGCCAATCGTGGCTGCCGCCGGCTTTCAGCCGGCGACTCCGGCTGCGAAGACTCGCGCACGACGCGAAAAAGCCGCCTAAAAGGCGGCTGCGGGCAGGATTGCCCGCCCCACAAAACACGCAGAACTTCGGCCGCACTGCACTGGTAGGGCCGGTCCTGGCGGGATCTCGCCGCCGATTCAACCCTCAGGCCGCGGTAACATCTGTAGATGCGCTCCGCGTTGTTGTTGGCCTGGATGGCCACTGGTGTACTGGCCGCTCAAACCTTCACGTTCCACATCCAGGCGCCCAAAGCCTCCCAGGTGCTGGTTTCAGCGTCCGTGGGCACGCTGAACCCCAAACCCGCGGGCACGGCGAAAAGCGACAGCGGCATGTGGATCATGCCCATGCGGAAGGATGCCGCCGGCCTCTGGACCCTCACCATCGGTCCGCTCGAGCCGGAAGTCTACCGGTACGTGTTCCTGGTCGACGGAGTTCGCGCCATCGACGAGTCCAACCCCAACGTGCGGCCCGGCGGGGAAATGCTGTGGAGCTACTTCGAGATCGCCGGCAACCCGCCGCGCTTCGACGAGTGGCAGGATGTCCCTCACGGCTCGGTTCATTACCGGACCTACCGCTCCACGCAGTTGAAGACCTTTCGCAACGTGGCGATCTACGTTCCGCCCGACTACGACCGCTATCCCCGCCGCAAGTTCCCGGTTCTGTATCTGCTGCATGGCGGCGCCGAGAGCGAGGAAGGCTGGGTTCGCCTGGGCCGGGTCCCGGCGATCGAGGAGAATCTGTTGGCCCGCCACCAGGCCGTGCCCATGCTGGTCGTGATGCCCAACGGGAACGTCGGGGACAGCATGGTCACCATGGAGGGCATCGACGCGTTCACCAGGGAGCTGTTCGACGACATCGTTCCGCTGGTCGAGAAGAACTACCGGGTCGAAGCCAATCGCGAGAACCGGGCCATCGCGGCGTGGGGCGGCGGGCCGGCGTTCCCGGTGGGATTACGGAACCTGGACAAGTTCGCCTGGGTGGGCCAATTCGACGGCTTCGGCGTGGCGGGTTGGGACCTGGAGAAGCAGGTGCCCGGGTTCCTGAAAGATCCCGCTTCCGTAAACCGGAAATTGCGGCTCTTATTCCTCGGGTGCGGCACCGAAGATCCGCGCTACCAGGTGAACCTGCGCCTGGTCGACGTCTTCAAGCGGAACCAGATCCGCCACGAATTCCACGCGAGCCCCGGCGACCACGAATGGAAAGTCTTCCGGCATCTTCTCGCCGAGTTCATGCCGAAGCTGTTCCGCGGTTCACGGTGAAGTGCGCCCGGCAGGCGGCCGCTTCGCCCGAGCCGGCCCAACTCCTGCAAGTGGCTCTCGCCCGCCGCGCTGGCATTCGCGCCAACTGGAGGTTATGACAGACTATTTCTTGGCCGGGGTTGCCGTGGGCGGCCGGTCGGTTCGCCGGCCTTTCGGACCGCTCCAGGCACCGTCCTCCACGTCCAGCGGCGTCATCCAGGCCAACTGCCGTTCGACATCGGCATTCATGTTGTACTTCTTCCGCACCGAGGCAATCTGCGGACCGCGGATGTCGATCTTCGCCATGTCGTAATTGCCCAAGCCAACCTGGGCGCAATATCGCAGATAGCCGACCCAGTTTGGATCGACCCCCATGCACTCCACCGCGACCCGGTCGGCGGCGATGAAATCGGTCGAGGCGATGGCCAGTTTCGAAGCCACCGGCGTGCCCATGACGGGCCCGTTGCCCTCCATTCCTTCGTGGCCGTCAATCACCGCGAGGCCCCAGTATGGCTGCAGTGCCTGCGCCGTCACCACCATGTTGTAGTGGCACAGGTGGAACCCGGCGTGATAGAGGACCTTGTCGGTGCGTGCGGGAACGCCCAGGACCATGTTCTTTACCGACCCTGTGACCACTGCGTAGTTATGCGATTTCAGCATCGCCGCGCCGATGATGAAGGCATCCGGATCGAAGAACCGGGCCGCCAGGTGGACCGGGATCATGTGCGCGTCCTGGTCGAGCATGGGCCGCATCACGAACTTGCCTTCCTGCGTGAAGTCGACCAGGTCTACCTTGCTGCTCTTGTACTCGTTGACCACCTTCGGGTATTCCAGACCATCGAAAACGTTCCCCCCGCCGCCCAAAACCTCCCCGATCGTGATCGGTCCCTTGAAGCGCGGCGCCAGGTAGTCCAGCATTCCACGCAGCGCATCGGGGTGCGTGCAGGCCAGCGGGTTGCGGCCGCCGCCCACGTCATTGGCTTTGATGAGGATGCGCTTCTTGGTTTTCAGCTTGGGCCGGATCTGGTCGTCGATCGCCAGGAGAGCCTGGTAGACGGTCTTGCGGCGATCCTCGCCGGCCGTCAGCGCCACCAGCGAGCGCGATTTGAGCTCCGCGATCGGCACTCCGGCCACGGGGATCTGCTCCGACTGGGCACGCAGCTCCGCGGCGGTAACCAGCGCTCCCACGCCGGTGGTCAGAAAGTTTCTGCGGGTGAAATAAAGTCGCACAACC
>Ga0182021_10001508_pt1 | contig 26824 bp, 21 predicted proteins | sample 612E3MmetaG_FD_120493 | JGI IMG/M metagenome (GOLD analysis project Ga0182021, IMG submission 120493) | Permafrost microbial communities from Stordalen Mire, Sweden - 612E3M metaG (Illumina Assembly) | ecosystem: Environmental > Terrestrial > Soil > Wetlands > Permafrost | place: Sweden...
AATATGTGCTGCTGGCGGGCGTGAATGATTCGCCCGAACTCGCGCGCGAGCTTGCCCGAAAAATAAAACCGTGTCATGCGATGGTCAATCTCATCCCCTATAATGAGGTGGAGGGGGTGCCGTTCCACACTCCATCGGCCGAGGCCGTGAAGACGTTCCGCCGCCTGCTCGAAGAGGGAAAGGTGCACGTGACCATGCGCCGGCGGCACGGCGTGTCCGTTGGCGGGGCCTGCGGCCAACTGCGTCTCGATGCATTGAAGAGACACACCCATGGTTGATCCTGACACCCGATTGATGCTGGATTTCGTCCACGGCGACCCCGCGGCCTTCCCGGCGCTGGTACGTCGAAACCAGGACATGATCTTCAAGCTGGCCTATCGCTACCTGAGCGACCACGCGGAGGCCGAGGATGTCGCCCAAGAGGTGTTCCTGAAGGTCCACGGGGCCGTCGGGGCCTACCAGCCGACCGCGAAATTCGGCACCTGGGTGTATCGCATCACGGTGAACCTGTGTCTTAACCGCCTGCGGGCGAACCGCTTGCGACGCAGCGTCTCGCTGGAATCGGGAGGGGAGGGGGAGGAGTTTTCGGTGGACCCGGCCGCACCGACCGGCGAAGCCGCTTCCGGCAGGCTCGAACGCGAGGAATTTGAACGGAAGGTGCGCGAGGCGATGGCCGACCTGCCCGACAGCCAGCGCACCGCGGTGCTCCTGAGGCGCTTCGACGAGCTTTCCTACGAGGAAATCGCGGAGGTAATGGATACGTCTATCCCGGCGGTGAAATCTCTGTTGGCCCGGGCCAGGCAATCGCTTAAGTCCCGGCTGACAAGATACTTGTGACGGGCGTCGGCAGGGAATAAGGGCCTTGGGGAGATCTCGGAAGTTTTCTGCGGGCCCGTCAAGACCGAAACTTCGCGTCGTCACGGTTGTTGAAAGGGTAGGGAAGAGGAAGGAGCTTTCATGAGCGGTTGTGAGGATATCCGGGAACTGCTGAGTGCTCGCATCGACGGCGAGCTGAGCGACGCCGAGTCGCGGACGCTGGACGAGCACCTCGATGCGTGCCCGGCTTGCCGGCAGGAACTCGCCGAGACGGAGCGCGTCTGGCGCCGTCTCGACGTGCTGGGCGACGTGAAGGTCCCGGCGGGACTTGCGGATCGGACCCTGGCCCGGGTGCTCTCTGCCGAACGACATCCGGCGACGCCTTTCCGACGCTTCCGCTGGGCATATCGGTTGGCGACCGCGGCGGCGATTCTCCTCGTCCTCGCCGTCGGCTCGCTCCTTCTGACAAACTCCACCGCGGAAACCAACGCGATCGTCAGCAACATGGACCTTCTGCAGAACCTCGAGGTCCTCGAACACCTCGACGCGCTGGAGCAGATGGGCGATGGCGTCCTCGTGCTGCCTCCCGAAGAAAAGACCGTTTCCACTACCGGGGGAGACGCGTCATGAACAAGCTCGTACCGGGTATCGCGATCCTTGTGCTGGTGCTGCTCAGCGCGCCTGTGTGGGCGCAGGATCCGGTGACCGTGTCCGAAAAACCCCAGGCGGCTCCCGATATCACGCAGCCCGCCAGCGCCGAGGAGCGTTTCCAGAAGAACCTCGAGCGGTGGCAGAAGATGACCCAGGAGGAGCGGACGAAGATCCGCGAGCGCTATGCCCGCTGGGTCAAGATGTCACCCGAACAGCGTCAGAGCATCCTCGAGAACTTCCGACGGTTCAAGGGTCTCTCTCCGGAGAAGCAGCAGGCACTCCTCCGGGCGCGGTCGATGATGGGACAACTGCAACAGCAGTCCCATGAGGCGCTCCAACAGCACCTGCAGCACTTCCAGCAGATGCCTCCCGAACAGCGGCAGCGCCTCATCCAGAGAATGAAGGCCGTCCACGATCTGCTGAAGGAGGACTTCGAGCAGGTCAAACAATTCCCCCCGAACGCCCCCGAGGCGCAGCCGCTGGTGCGGGAATTGCGGGTCAAGGGTATGGCTCTCGGTCATCTGCCTCCGGCGGAGATCGAGCGACTCAAGAACCTGTCACCCGAAGAACGACGCGAGGCGATCGGGAAGCTCGTGGAGGAATGGAAATCGAAACCCCATCCGAATCCCGAGCGGATGGGATCGCGCGAAGAAGGTCCGGAAGGACGCCATCGTCCGGATGCAATGAACCAGCACGAGGACGGGGATGACGACGGCCCCCGTTCCCCCCTTAGTCCGCCGCGATCACGCCTGCATCTTCCGACGACACCGACTAATTCCGGCCAAATCTAAGTAACCCAGGTTATCCTTTTCACAATGGCATGGTGGGATCCCGATTTATCGGGACCTGTCCACATAGGGCAGAGAAGAATGTCTGCCCCAGCATTTTCTGAAAGCAATTTCTTACTCAGACCCCGCTTTCCTCCTCGTAGCGGACGTCTCCTTCGATCACGACGTCCTTGCCGATGCGCGTGACGGACATGTCGGCGACGGTCCACGCCTGGGAGACGCTCCGGACGCCGATGCCTCCGACGGCCGTCAACGCCCGCTTTCCGCCCAGGAGTTTGGGGGCGACAAAGACCGTCACCCGGTCCGCCAGTTGCGCCTCGAAGAGCGAGCCGAGGAGTTCCGACCCGCCCTCGACAAGCACGTTGGTGAGCGGTTCCTTGCCGAGCATCGAGGCGAGTGCAATGAGGTCCACCCGGTCGGCCTGCTCGGGGAGCGGAATGACCAGACACCCGGCGTCGGCGAGCGCCTTGACCCGCTCTCGCGGGGCCGAGCGTCCGCAGGCAACCCAGAGCGGGGCCTCGCTCACGCTCGTGACCAGTCGCGACTCGAGCGCGAGCCGAGCCTTCGAATCCACCACGATCCGCCGCGGATTTCGACCTCCCGGAAGCCGGCACGTCAGCAGCGGGTCGTCGTGAAGCGCCGTCTGAATCCCGACCATTACCGCGTCCGCGCGGTCACGCATCCAATGAACCATCTCCCGCGACTCCTCCGACGAAATCCACGTCGAGTCGCCCGTGTCGGTCGCGATCTTGCCGTCGAGCGTCATCGCCCACTTGGCCGTGAAGAAGGGAACCCCGCACGCATGCAGCTTGAGGTAGGGGGCGTTGAGCTTCCTGGCGAACGTCTCGCCCAGTCCGACTTCCACGCGGATGCCCGCTTCGCGGAGCTGCGCGAGTCCGCGGCCCGCCACTTTCTCAAACGGGTCCTGCATCGCGACGACCACGCGCCGGACCCCGGCGCCGATGACCGCGTCGGTGCAGGGAGGCGTCTTCCCGGTATGACAGCACGGCTCGAGCGTGACGAACATCGTTGCGCCCCGGGCACGCTCGCCGGCGGCGTGGAGCGCGTTCACCTCGGCGTGCGGCCCGCCGAAAAACTGATGATGCCCCTCGCCGACGACCGTCTCGCCCGAGACGACGACGGCGCCCACGGCCGGGTTGGGCTCCACGCGTCCGAGACCCCGCTTGGCCAGTGCCAGCGCACGCGCCATCATCCGTTCGTCAAAATCCGACATGACCATTTCTCCTCTTGAACAGGATTGTACCGCACCCGTCTGCGGAAGCAAGCCTCTTCCGGGTGCGCGCACGGCCTTCCTCCTTGACAATTTGCGCTAAGAACGGTAAAAGGATATCGGAGGTGTTGGATGAAATTCACGAAGATGGAAGGGCTGGGGAACGACTACGTGTACGTGGACGGCTCGCGCGAGACGGTGTGCGACCCGTCGCGGCTCGCCGTGCGCGTCAGCGACCGGCACTTCGGCGTCGGCGCCGACGGACTCATCCTCATCCTGCCGAGCGCCAAGGCCGACGCGCGGATGGAGATGTACAACGCCGACGGTTCCCGCGCCGAGATGTGCGGCAACGGCATCCGCTGCGTCGCCAAGTACGTCTACGACCGCGGCATCGCCCGGAAGGAAAACCTCCGCATCGAGACCGACTCCGGGGTGAAGGACCTCCGCGTCTTCACCTCCTCGGGTCTCGTCACGCGCGTCCGCGTCGACATGGGCCCCCCCGAGCTCGAACGCAGGAACATCCCCATGAAGGGTCCGAAGGGCCGGGTGGTGGGGGAGGCCCTTGCCGTGCTCGACCGCACGTTCCGCATCACCGCCGTCAACATGGGCAACCCGCACTGCGTGACGTTCGTCGATGACGTGGCCGCGTTCGACCTGGTCAAGTACGGTCCTGCGGTCGAACGTCACGCAAGCTTCCCCGCGCGGGTGAACGCCGAGTTTGCGCAGGTGGTGGACCGGACACACCTCAAGGTGCGTGTGTGGGAGCGCGGCTCCGGCGAGACGCTCGCCTGCGGGACGGGTGCGTGCGCCACCTGCGTCGCCGCGGTCCTCCTGGGCCTGGCGGACCGCTCCGTCACCGTCCACCTCGCCGGCGGCGACCTTGAAATCGAATGGTCCGAAGCCGGCGACTCCGTCGCGATGGCCGGCTCCGTGCGTGAAGTCTTCACCGGCGACTGGCCCGCTCCGGAGTGAAGCATGCCGTGGCGTGACGATTTTGTGCTCGACCTCCTCGAGAACCTGGGCGGCGTCGTCCTCAAATTCCTGATGACGACGCTCCGCTGGCAGATTTTCGACGAGCACAAGTATGGCGTGGCGCGTCGCGAGCACGGGCCGCTCATCTGGGCATTCTGGCATTCACGCCTCGCCTTTGGCGCGTTCATGGGACGCGGCCGAGGCTACCGGATCCTGGTCAGCACGCACAGGGATGGGGAGATCGGCGCGAGGCTGGGAAAAGGACTCGGGTTCGAGGCGGTGCGCGGGTCAACGACGCGCGGCGGCCTGGAGGGCGTCACCCGGCTTGCGGAGACCGGACGCCACCTCGAATTCGCCATCACCCCCGACGGTCCGCGCGGCCCGCGCGAGCAGGCACAGCGCGGCGCCATCGTCCTGGCACAGGTAACCGGAAGACCCATCCAGCCGCTCGGAGCCGCCGCACGACCATGCATCCGCCTGGGAAGCTGGGACCGGTTCATCGTCCCCATCCCCTTCGGCTTGGCCACGCTCGTTGCCGGCGACCCTATCATCGTCCCGAAGGAGCTTACGGCGGAGGCCCGCGAGGAATACCGTCTCAAGCTCGAAACGGAACTCAAACGCGTCAACGATCTCGCCGAGAAGATGTGCGAGCGATGGCGGGGGGGACAGTCCCACGTCCTCACCAAGTGGTGGATACAGAAACACCTCTGGGGAACCGGGAGCCGCTAGCAGAGCGGGGCCTTTGCGGCAGGGCGTCACTTCTTCGGCAAGAGCGGGAAGTTCATCTCTTCGCGGAGTTTGAGGTAGGCCTTGGCGACGGCGCGGGCGAGGTTGCGCACCCGCGCGATATAGGTCGTCCGCTGCGCCACTCCGATCGCCCCGCGCGCGTCCAGCAGGTTGAACGTGTGCGAGCACTTCAGCACGTAGTCGTACGCCGGGAGCACAAGTTTTTCCTTGAGCAGCCTCTTCGCCTCCCCCTCGTACATGTCGAAGAGCTTGAGCAGCATCTCCTTGTCCGACATGTCGAAGTTATACCGGCTGAACTGCACCTCGTCCTCGTGGTGCATGTCCCCGTAGGTGATGCCGTCGGTCCACGCAAGCTCGAACGCGTTGTCCTTTCCCTGGATGAACATCGCGACGCGCTCGAGTCCGTAGGTGAGCTCCAGCGTGATCGGGTCCAGCTCGATCGACCCCGCCTGCTGGAAATAGGTGTACTGGGTGACCTCCATCCCGTCGAGCCATACCTCCCACCCAAGCCCGGTCGCCCCGAGCGTGGGCGATTCCCAGTCGTCCTCCACGAACCGGACGTCGTGACCCGCAAGGTCGATGCCAAGGTACTTGAGCGAATCGAGGTAGATCTGCTGCGAATTCTCGGGCGCCGGCTTGATGACCACCTGGTACTGGTAGTAGTGCTGCAGACGGTTCGGGTTGTCGCCGTACCGCCCGTCCGTCGGCCGCCGCGACGGTTCCACGTACGCGGCTTTCCACGGCTCCGGCCCCAGACACTTGAGGAACGTCGCCGGGTTAAACGTCCCGGCCCCCACCTCCACGTCGTAAGGCTGCCACAAGAGACACCCGTAGTCCGACCAGTACCGGTTCAGCTTGAGGATCATCTCCTGGAAGTTCACAAAAGCCTCCTTGCATCCGGCGACGGTTGCGTTTCCTGTCAACGTCCCGTTATCTTACGCAGAACCCGCGCGATGTCAAGCCTGTCCCCGGTCATGCGGGAATTGCGCGCGCGGGAGGGGTGTCCCGGTGGTTGGCCTCTTCTTCAGGCAGAACATCGCCTGGTCGCCGCGGGATTCCGCGTTGAGCTCGGCCGCTTTTCGCCGCCAGGCGCGGATTTGCGCGCGGGTGAAAATCGCGCGCGACTGCGGCGGACCGGCAAGGAACGGAATGTCGCGCAGGTACAGTTCGCTCCCGCGGAACTGCCGGTCGTCCGACGTGTAGACGGCGTGTTCGATGCCGAGGTCCGCCTTCCCGGCGGCCAGATGGAAGCTTTTCACGGAATGCAGATAGAGATGCCTCGGGGCGTCGAGCGCGAACCAGTTCGTCCTATAATGCTCCCACGCCTGGCTCGAGACGAGGGGAATCGTCACGAGGGATGTCCCGCCCGGGGCAAGGCGCGCCGCGACGCTGCGAAGCGTCGCGTGCTGGTCGGGGATGTGTTCGAGTGTGCGGCTGAGGATGATGCAATCCCACTCCCCGGCGACGTCGTCGATGGTTCCCTTGCGAATCGTGAGACCGTTGGGGTAGGTGATGTCGCGCTCGATGAAGGCATCGACGCCGAGGAGGTTCGTCATGCCGAGCGTCCGCAGGGTGTAGAGCAATTCGCCCGAGCCGCAGCCGACGTCGAGGACGCGCGAGTCGCGCCGGAGCCCGGCGAGCGAGAGTCTGTGCAGGTTTTCCCTGGGCGCGAGCGCGTGGAGGAGGCGTCCGAGGGTCCCTTCGCCGAGCACGGCGAACCGGTAGCGCCGGACGCGGAAGAAGTTTCTGAAGCGGCTTGCAAAGCGTTTCTCTACCGAAGGCTTGAAGCTCACGTAGTCGCTGCGGTAATGTCGCGCAAGATCGGAAGGGATCTCGGCAATCTGCAGGCAGCCACACGAGGCGCACTGGAAGTAGGCGAACTCCTCGCGCGTGCCGAAGAGCATCTCGCGCGCGAGGTAAGATTTGTTCCCTTCTCTGTTGCCGCAGATCCTGCAGGTCACGGCAATTCCCCTGATTGAATTCAGCGCTTCCGTCACCAACTCTTGACGAACATGGCGCAACCCCTGTGCTCGCCAAGCGTCGACTGCACGGTGTCCATGGCACGCCAGTATAAGGTCTTACGCATTTACTGCCAATAGCGTCCGGCGTGTTCAGCAACAATTAACGGCGCAAGCATCTCACCAGGAATCGTGCTTCCCAGCCACCAGCAGCAATCCGACGGGCACGAAATTGCCCCGGATGAATCCCACCGACCGCGGCGACAAACGATTCAACTCCGAAGAAAGTCCCGCAGAAACGGAAAACGTGTAAGGAAAAGGTGTTGCCCGCCACAAAGTAAGAGTGCATACTGTCCCTTGACGGCTCCTCAGCCGAGCGGGGTTTTACTCCACTTCCGACTGTAGCAGGCAAAGGAGAACACATCATGCACAGGCAGGGCGAGGGTAGGGGAGTGTGCTGGCGTCGGCTGTTTCTCGTGGTTGCGCTACTGGTTTCGGCGGGCAGCTACTTGCAGGCGGAGGTCTGGGTGACCGGTCCGTCGCACCAGGTCGCGCGGCCGGAGAAACCGCCAGCCGCCGCTGAAATCTGGGACAGCGCCAAGAAGACCGTGAACCTGTTCGCGGCCAGGAACGAGTATGTGGCATTCCAGATCGTGTTCTCCGACGCCATGAAAGGCGTGAACGTGGAGAAGTTCTCGCTCAAGGGCCCCGACGGCAAGGTCCTGGACCAGGTCGATCTGTTCCGGGAACATTACCTGCTCTGCAACGTCGTCAGCCAGTTTGAAGCCAATAGCAAGCCCGCGGATGTCCTCGCCATGGACAAGAAGTACAGGGACAACGGCTGGCCGCGCGAATTTTCCGAGCAGCTCGTGCCGCTCAATGCGGCCAAGTTCGGCGCCCCGTTCGACGTCGAGGCCGGCAAGAACGAGGTGGTGTGGACGGACATCTTCGTTCCGGAAGGAACGCCTCCCGGCGAGTACTCCGCGTCGTTCAAGGCCGGTCCCGAGACGCTGAACGTCAAGCTGACGGTCTGGAACTTCACCCTGCCTTCCGTGAATCATTTTCCGTACTGGGTCGGCATGCAGCCCGAGGAGATCGCCTGGGGCTGGGGCAAAAACCAGCGGAGCCTCGGAGAAATGAAGGACATATGGAACGCTTGCTTCCAGATGACTCACAACCACCGCGTGTGCATGGAGGAAGATTGGGAAAATGACGAGGCATACATCAAGAGTCCCGACCGGCGCTATTACGAGTACGCCACGGGCACGGGCTATACCGGCCCGTTCGGGGCGGGGATGGGCAACGAGGTGATCTCGCTCAGCGCCGATGCGTACAAGAACTATTGGGACCTGATCCAGCGGGAACACTGGCTGAACCGCGCTTTTGTTTACACCGTGGACGAGCCGAGCGGCAAGGCAGCCTATGACGAGGTCCGCAAGATCGGCGCGGAGGTCAAGCAGGCCACGGGCGGCAAGCTGATGCGCATGGTCACCAAGCAGCCGGGGAATCTGGAGGACGCCGTGGACATCTTCTGTTCCGGCAGCATTCCCCCAAAACAGGTACCTGAGATCGAGCAGAAAGGCAAGGTTGTTTGGACGTACAATGCCGGTTACGCGGGCGGACCTTACGTGGACGCTCCCGGCGCGTCCCTCCGCACCCACGCATGGGCCGGGTTCATCACCGGCTCGCGCCTCTGGTTCTTCTGGCGCGCCACCTACTGGGTCGACAAACAGTGCGCTCTGACCAAAGAGACGAAGAAGACCATTTACTCCATGGCCGACCCGTCCCAGTATGTGACCGACGTCTGGAATAATCCGCTCACCTTTGACGAGACCAAGAAGAACAAAGGCAATTACCCGGAGCGCGACGCCATTCGGCTGAACGGCGACGGGGTGCTGCTGCATCCGGGCAAAGCCGTCGGGATCGACGGTCCGATAGCCACGCTGCGCCTGAAGAATTGCAGGCAGGGCGCCACGGATTTCGAGTACCTCTACCTGCTGGAGAAACTGGGAAAGAAGGACGTCGCCGTGGCGGAAGCGAACAAACTGCTGGGCGTGCAGTCGAGCGGCGCAAGTTCCAGCGACGGGCAGCAGTCGGGCGCAAAACGCTTCAATAATTACGAAACCGACGGCAGCAAGTGGGACGCCGCCCGAATCCGTCTGGGCAAGCTCCTCGACGGCATCGGCGAGACCACCATCCGGGAAAAGGTCAAGCCATGGAACGAGTACCCGAACCCGGTCGGCTCACCCGACTACTTCGGCGGAAAGCGATACTGAGTCGGCGTTCGGATGTACGTCCTGTTTCTTCCCCTCTCCCTGCAAGGGAGAGGGGAGGTTTTTTTGTGCCCCCTGCGGCCCCTCGGTCGACTCAGGGCCGTGAGCCCTGTCGAACGGTTCATCCGCCAGTGCTATTGTCACATCCCTTCCACCCGCATACGCCAAGGCCCGCCACAGGCGGGTAAACTTCCACCGCCGTCCCGATAAATCGGGACTACGGCGGACACCCAGCGGCACAATTGCGCCGGGCGAAGTCACCTTGACCGGATCCTTCATCTCGGTCGCCACCCGGGCAAAGAGAACGCCCTGAAAGCTGTGCTTCATCCGGTCGGGAAGAGCGAATGGAAGGTGGTATTCCTTCTCCCGTGGGTTTGTGGATTTCACGACGACGAGAAGGTCTACGCCGGCGCCGTTAAGGGTGAGCTGAAAAACGGAGAGGTGTCCGGGATCGCCGACGGCGAGGGGGACGGCACTTCGCATTCAACGGCACCGCCAAGGATGGCGTCTTGACCTTCAACTGTTTTGAGACTACCAGCGGCATGCATCAGGCGGCGGGTGTCCGGGACTCTGCGATAACCTGCACCGATGGTGAAGTGGCGAAAAAAAGGCGGCCGGTTGGCCGCCTTTTTCCCTGGTTGCGATGTGCTGCTATTCAATCGGCGTCTTCGTTCTCTCCGCCGTCTTTGTCATCATGGCCCTCAGCCTGTCCATGGCCCTGATCGTCGCCGCCCTGCTCGACGGCCGTGCCCTGGTCGGCGTCATCGTCGTTGTTGTTCTCGTCTATCGCGGGACCCTGATCCCCGTTGTCGTCGTCATCTTGCTCAACAGCGGTTCCCTGGTCGTCATCGTCGTCCTCTTCGGCAGCGGCTACCCCTTCGTCAGCCTCCTCTTTTCCTTCCTCGGCGATGACGGCAACACCCTCGCCGTCGCCTCCCTCGGCCTCAATCTGGACCGCTTCGGTCTTGATCACCGTTACCGCGTCCGCCGAAGCCGCCCCAGCCATTACGGCAAGCGCGGCAAGTCCCGCGAACCCGCAGAGCAGAACCGCAAACGTGCGCATAGGCGTTCTCCTTTCCCAATTGGACCTTATTCGTCTTCGGACGATATTCGGACCGACTCCAGGGAATCCGGCCGACCTACTTTATCCCATCATGGGAAGACAAGGTGAAACGAACCTGAAACGGAGTCGAAAAATCCCACTTTCAGGTTCATTTCATCATCCGTTGCCATACTCTAGTATTCGATGAAACATTGAGGTATTGGCCACAAGGTGATCGAACAGGTATAATAGACCAAGGCCGCTCAACGCTCTCCGGATGTCTTGACTGGGTGTCTGCCATGCGCGTGCTGATCGTCGAGGACGAAATCCGTCTTTTGCACGGAATATCGCAGCCATGCTGCGTGAGCAGGCCTCCTATGCCGTGGACATCTCGACCGAGGGCGAAGACGGCCAGCACATGGCCCTGAAGCCGGGCGACGAACACCCCGTGGACCTGGAGGATGGGTCGGCCCAGAAGGCGGTCCGCATCGACAGACTGCCACCGGGGCAAAGGGACACGCAGGACTGGCCCATGCGGTTGATTGAGGCCGGAAAATTCGGCGTGGCTCTGACCGTGGTGGACCCTGATGAGAGGCAGCCAATCATCAGTGACCTCCTTGTTTTTGACATCCAGAGCAAGCCGATGCTGAATTCGGGGCGCGTTACTGCGGTCGCCATCGGTGTTCCTCTGTTGCTTCTGCTGCTGTACGGTCTCCGCTGGGTCTACACGCGAACTCAGCATTCCTGACGGATTGGGGAAGTCACGATGAAGCGCCGCGCTGGACAACCAATGAGTTTGGCGGCCGGTGCGTCCGCGTAAAGGAGAAGTCGATGGTCGGAAGACGGGTTGCCGGGGTTGCGGTTGCGGCATGGGTTCTCGCATGGTGCACGGCGTCTCCCGCCGACGACTGGCCGCACTGGGGCGGCACCGACGGACGCAACATGGTCTGGTCGGGTCATGCGTCGCTTCCTTCGACCTTCGAGTCGGGCTGGCGCCGCGACATCGACATGACCACGGCGAAGAACGTGAAGTGGCTCGCCCGGCTCGGCAGCCAGACCTACGGCAACCCGACCGTCTCGTCCGGTCGAGTCTTCGTCGGGACGAACAACGAAGTCCCGCGCAATCCGGCCTTGAAGGGCGACCGTGGCGTCCTGATGTGCTTCGACGAGACCACCGGAAAATTCCTCTGGCAGCTCGTGGTTTCCAAGCTTCGGACCATCGGCAATTTCAACGGCGACAGCGGTCCCTACGGCATCTGCTCCTCGCCCACGGTGGACGGCGACCGCGTCTACCTGGTGACCAACCAGTGCGAGGTGCTCTCCCTGACGACCGCCGGACTCGGGGCCGGAAACGTCGGACCCTTCAAGGACGAGGCCGAGTACGTCTCGCTCCTGGTCCGCACCAAGCCCGGCAAGGGCCCCAAACCGTGGTGGCCGGAAAAGCCCGGCCCTCCGCCGACCCTGGGCCCGGTCGACGCCGATATCGTCTGGCGCTACGACATGATCGCCGAGCTCGACGTCTGGCCCCAGGACGCCAGCAACTGCTCCATCCTCGTCATCGGCGACCTGCTCTATGTATGCACATCCAACGGCGTAGACTCGCACCATCACGACATCCCGTCTCCCCAGGCCCCGAGCCTGATTGTGCTGGACAGGAACACAGGAAAACTCGTGGCGACGGACGACGCCAATGTGGGCCCGAGAATCTTTCACGGGCAGTGGTCCAATCCCTCGACGGGCATGGTGAAAGGAAAGCCGCTCGTGTTTTGGGGGGGCGGCGACGGGTTCTGCTACGCGTTCGATGCCGCCGCGGCGCCGGGACATGACGGGAAGCCCGGGACCCTCAGGACAGTGTGGAAGTTCGACGCGAACTCGGCAAGCCGACGGGTCAAGGACGGCAAGCCGTTGCTGTACAGGGACCCGCAGGGACCGAACGAGGTCATCGCGACGCCCGTGTTCGTGGACGGCCGCGTCTACGTCGCCACGGGACAGGACCCGCGGCATGGCAAGGGCGTCGGTACCCTGAGCTGCATCGACGCCGCAGCCGGCACCGGCGATATCACGGTGTCCGGCAAGGTGTGGCAGTACGAGGATATGGATCGCAGTTTCGCGAGCCCCACGGTGGCCGACGGACTCGTCTACGTGACCGACCTCTCGGGAATGCTCCACTGCCTCGACGCGGCCACGGGCAAGCGCGTCTGGGTCCACGAGACCGGGAGTCTTATGTTCGGCTCGGCGCTCGTCGCCGATGGCAAGGTTTATGTCGGCAACGACAAGGGGGTGCTGACGGTGCTGGCCACGGGCAGGGAGAAGAAGGTCATCAGCGAGGTCCAGTTGCCTGCTGCAATCCGTTCCACGCCGATTGTGGCCAATGGCGTGCTCTACATCGCCTGCCAGACGTACCTCTATGCAGTCCAGGCGCCCAAGTGACCGTGCTTGGCGCCGATGGCGCGGTTTTTGGCGGTTTCTCTCTGGATTTTTGCCCGGAAACAGTGAATAATCCGTCTTGGGAACTCGCCTGAAAGGGTTGATAATGACCGACTTCACGAACCAGGAGCCGTGGCGGGTTTTCCGGATTATGAGCGAGTTCGTCGAGGGGCTCGACGAGCTTGCGAAAGTGGGCGCGTCGGTGAGCATCTTCGGCTCGTCCAAGCTGTCCACCGAGTCGAAGTACTACCCGATGGTGCAAGCCGTGGCGCGCGCGCTGGTCCACCAGGGGTTCAGCGTCCTGACGGGCGCCGGGCCCGGACTCATGGAGGCGGCCAACAAGGGCGCGATGGAGGCAGGGGGCAACAGCATCGGGCTCAACATCGACCTCCCGAACGAGCAGAAACCCAATCCGTATCTCACTCAGACCATCAGCTTCCGCTACTTTTTCGTGCGGAAGTTCCATTTCGTGAAGCACTCGACGGCGTTTATCATCGTGCCGGGCGGGTTCGGCACGATGGACGAGTTTTTCGAGGCCATGACGCTCATCCAGACGCTGCGGATCGAACGGTTCCCCGTATTCCTGATGGGAAGCGACTACTGGCGGGGGTTGGTTGCGTGGCTTCGTGACACCATGCTGGCGCACGGGGCGATCCAGGCGAGCGACCTGGAGCTTTTCAAGATTTCGGACGACCCGGAAGAGGTGGCGCTGGAGATCCGGCGCTGGTACGACGAGCATGGTCCAAGTGCTTAAGTTTTAGGGGGTTGCGGCAATCCCGGGCGCAGCCGGTGCTTAAGCCTTGCCTTGAGTTTTCTGAAGAAAAGATTTGTTTTTTCGGCCTTTATGCCTAATATATGTGTTGGAGGGTTGTTTGACCGGTTGGGAAGTGTTTCCTGAACACCCCTTGCCGGTATGCCGGACCAGAGATCGAAACCAAAATCGTGCGGCACAAGAGAGTTACAATAGGAGAGGTCACATGACCGCAGGACATCGGCTACTCTTCGCGGTGGTGCTCTTTGGGCTTGCAGCTGCGGGAGGAGTTGTGCGGGCGGAGGATACGCAGGATTCGCCGCTGTATGCGTACACTCTGCAGACGGCGCTCGACCGCATGGAGAAGAGCGACGTGCCGGATGCAGTGCCGGCCGTCCCGGGCGTCCCTGCACCCGAAGCCATTCAGGCGGTGCCGGTTACGACCGCGCCGCACTTCAACACCATATGCCATATCGCAAGGACGGAATGTCCGAATCTCGGGACGGCTTGTCCAGCGAACGTGCCGACGGTTTGTCCGTGGAAAACCACCTTCTGTCCCCCGCAAGCGAACGGTTGTATCGCCGGAGCGACCACTTCACCGGTGGTTCAGACGCAGTGTCCGGTGCGGCAAACCGCATGTCCTGGCGGAGCAACGAATTGCCCGATCGTCCAGACGCAATGCCCGGCGCTGGCAAGCGCCTGTCCGGCCGGAGCAACGAATTGTCCCGTAGCTCAGACGCAATGCCCGGCGCTGGCAAGCGCCTGTCCGGCACAGCAAGCGACCGCGTGTCCGGTGCAGCAAACCCAGTGCCCGAGCCGGCAGACGTTCTGTCCCAGCCCGGTTGCGACCGCGTGTCCGGAGCAGCGAACCCAGTGCCCGAACCGGCAGACGTTCTGTCCCAGCCCGGTTGCGACCGCGTGTCCGGAGCAGCGAACCCAGTGCCCGAACCGGCAGACGTTCTGTCCGAGCCCGGTTCCGACGGCGTGTCCGGAGGCGGCGACACAGTGTCCGGCGCGACAGACGATCTGTCCGGAAGTCGACACCACGTGTCCGCTGAGGGACACGCAGTGCCCGGTGCGCCAGACGATCTGTCCGGATTGCACGACGCCGTTGCCGGGACCGCCTCCGATCGCTCCGCAGATGAGCTTTTTAATTCCTATCGGCAACCCGACGCTCACGAACACGGCGCAATTCTCATTCAACGCGAACAACCCGGGCGTTCTGACCATCCGCGTGCGGCTCACCGTATCCGCGCCGAGCATCCCGAACATAGCCACGAGCGTCCGTGTGTGCATTGACACGGTCGGAGCCGGGGCCGGGGCGTCGCAGCTGACCTGGATGTATTCGCCGGGGATTCCCTCCGCGTGGGTGGGAGGCCCCGGACCGCCGCCCGGGGCGAACGCGGCCATGGGCCAGGCCGTTTACGACGGGCTCAACAACTGGTGGGAGGTGAGCGCGGTTTACACGGGGATGCCGGACTCGAACGCCGCGTTCGGTCCCAAGAAGATCTACGCGCAGATCGTCAGCGGGGGCGCGGTGGTGATGGGAGTGCAGCAGCCGATCGAGGTCTTCTACGACCGGATTGCGCTCAATAACCCCGGCGTCGGCCTCAACGCGGGACGCAACTGGTTCTATTATTGGAAGAACCCGTTAAGCGCGGTCGGACGCGTCGTCACCAGTCCTCTGCACGACTGGGCGTATGACATCAACCCCGGCGGGTTCGCATACTACCTCCCCGCGGCTGACCACGTCACCATGCAGGACGCGGCAAGCTGGATCAACGACGGTCAGTTCCCGGTGATAAACAAGTACGACTTCTCAACGATATCCATCGACGGAATGGGATTGGGCCCCCACTGCTGTGCCGAGAGCATCCAACATGAGTCGTTCCACAAGGTGGTGTACGAGGTCTGGAGACTGCTGATTCTGGCTTCGCCGAACTTCGGGAACAACACAGGAGCCAACGGCGACCCCGACGGCGACGGCGTCCCGAACCAGTATGAAATATTCACGACGGTACCGGCGGCCCTTCTCCTGGCGAACCCGCCCGGAGTGGGGTTGCACACGGACCCGAATGACCCCGACACGTACAACCTCGGCGGGATGTTCGGTCCGGGCACGTATCAGACTTACGGCGACCAGGAGGTGCGTGCGCGCACGCTGGAGCTGGATGTCAACGCGGCCCCCTACGGCCTGCCGATGGGCGGAATCACCGTGAACGACGTGCTGGACTGGTCCAGTCCGGGAAAGAACACGATTCCGCCGTATGCCGGACAGCCGCTGCCGTAGGCCCTGTCCGGAGAAGTCACCGACATGCAAATGCAGGGTTCAGAGAGGCGACGCCGCATGCGTCGCCTCTCTCTTGTGCGCGAGGCTTGCGTGGAAGCAGAAGGAGCGGGCATGAAGCGAATCGGCCTCTGTGCGGCGACCGTGGGGTTGTGTCTCGCGTTCCTTTCCGCCGTTTGCGCGGCGGCGGGAACGCCGCAGGAGATCTACGATCAGTATGAGGCGTTGAACACGCCGGAGAACCTGGCCAAGGAGTACGTGGGGGGACGGCCGCTTCCGTTCATGCAGCAACAGATGACGCTGCTGGCGGAACTCTGTGCGGCCAAGACGGCGGAGGCGGGGCCAACCGTGGTGCGGATCGTGGACGAGTATCTTGCCCGGGCGAACGCCCTGGGCGACCCGCAGTTCCAGATCTCGCCGCTCAAAGGGATGCAGCTGTCCATCATCGACCTGGTGAGAAGTCACAACGGGTCGGAGGCCGTCTTTCAGCGGGCTCAGCTTATCGTCAAGAACCCGATCATCCGGGAATATGCCCGCGGGCGGGCACTGGACGTGGTGGTCCACGGACTGCTTGCGAAGGTCGATATCAAGACCGACCTGGACGGCAGCACGCGGGGACGCATCCTTGTCGACACCGTCATCGCCGACATCACCATATCGCAGTTGCTACACGCTCCGGCACGCCTGATGGCGCTTGCCACTAACGCCGATGCCGCGTTCGGGGGCGACCCGCTCGCCGTCCGCCGCGCTCTCGCGCCGCCGGCGACCACCGTCCCACGGCGCTATGCCGTGGACTGCGCCTCGGTCTTCGTTCTCGCCAAGAAACAGCTCGGGGAGAAGAAGCCCCTCGTGAACGAGGAACAGAAGCTGATGCTTGACATCTGCCGGAAATGGCTGGACGAGTACCGACCCCTTGTCGCGGCTGAGTCGTACCCGAGCGACGTGCTGGGACAGAGACTCCAGGTGCTCGGAGGCTGGAAGGACAACAAGGCCGTGGCGGACCTGCTGGTAAAGAATGGAGTCCAGCCGATGCCGTATGCGGAGCCCCCGGCTCCTCCCGGTCCCGACCAGCCGAAGCCCCCGAAGCCACAGCCGAAGTGACGTGCTTGGGGGAAGCCCCAAGAGCCTATCCCAATAAGTGGGCGTTCCGGTTCCATGAGCATTGCAGGGGCGACGCATCGGCCTTCGTCCAGATAAATCGGGACTACGGCGGACAGGCGCATCACCCCTGCAAAAGGAGTGGGTTTAATGAGGTATTTTCTGGTGACGGCGCTAGCGGTGATGGGGGCGCTGGGGGTGTTTCTTGCGGCGCGGCATTATGCGCCGATCACACCCCCACAGGTCCAGGCGGCGCCTGGACCGGGGACGACTGAGCCTGCCCCGGGACCGACCGGTGACGCGGCATCGACCAACCCGGAGGTCGCCGCACGGCGAGAGTTCCTCCTCAAGCGGGTGGATGAGCTCCACAAAGCAATCGCGGAACGTCCGCGGGACCTGCTGGTCCACCTGGACATGGGGGCGGTGCAACTTCTGCTGGGGAGAGTGGCGGAAGCGCGCACGACGTTCCGGCACGCGCTCGAACTGGAGCCGACCTGCGTTGCAGCACTCTATGGCGTCGCGGAATGTTCCAGGACGCTGGGCGACTACCCCGAGGCACTCAAGTGCTACCTCGAAATCCGGAAACTCCGCCCGGACGACCCGGGACTTGACCAGAGGATCCAATCCGTCCAGTCCGCCCCCCAAGGCGCTCGGAAACAGCCCTGAATGCCATGACGAGGGGAACGTCGCTTTCTCGAAGCCGGCAAATGGCGGCGGCGTTGTTGCGCTCGTGATCCGCGTGGCTGCCGACAAGACAGCCGCGACGGACAAGGGCGGCGACGCCCCACCCGATGCACCGAAGGGTGACTGAGACAGGCAGTGGCTGTGGGGTGTGTTGATAAACTATAACGCGTACCAGGGGTCCCGATGAGTTGGGACCCCTTTTTTATTGGGACACGGCAACGGCGTCCGGGGCGCGGGCTCAAAACCTCTCGACGTCCTTGTGTCTCGTCTCAGAGAGACTTCGCGTAGTCGACCATCCCCTTCACTTCATCCAAGCCCCGTCGATTTCGACTTCACGGCGGACTTTTTCCGGCAGCCTCTCGGGCGGCACAAGGAACCGGAGGAGTTTGTATTCGAGTTGGAAGCGGGCCAGGAGAGCCGCGTCGGGAAAGACGCTGTTGGTGAACCCCATGGCGGGGTCGCAGAAGGAATCTCCGAAGCCCACCACGACGAGTTTGCCGCGCCCCATCTGGCTGACGACCGCCGGCGGAAATCCATCCACCAGCGGGAGCGGTTTTCCGCCACTCACCGTTGGATTGGCGGCGGTCCCCCACGAGGGTGGGCCAGCCGGCCAGGCGACTGTGAGCCCGAAGGGATCCAGGAGACTCTTCACCGGTCCCGCCTCGGACGTGCCTCGCAGAAGGACAAGCACCGTGCCGCCGTTCTCCATGTAACCGCGAATCCGGCGAACTTCATCCGCGGAGAACGTCTTGGCGGGGTTGATGACGACGAGAAGGTCGTCCTGGAGCGCGTCGGCGATTTTCTCGCGTACGCGGGGGAAGTACCGCACGCGCAACACCCACTGGTAAAAGAGGTCGTAGCTTTTGCCGACGTCGCGAACGAAGTCGGAGACCGGGAGCACATAGTCGCAGTGCTCACGGAGGAACGCGACGTGGACCGGCTTCGTGCGGGGGGAGGGGAGCGGGAAGTTGCCTTTGACGGAGGCTCGTTCGCCCGCAAGGACCGCGGCGCAACCGAACGCAAGTCCGGCCGCCAGGAGAACGAGCGCGGCGACGCGGTCCCTCGCGCGCGCAAGGACCGCCACCGCGCCCAGGAGAAGGAGTCCCCCCAGCAGGCCGACGACCCACCGCCACGCCGGCCCCGAGTGCGACCGACCGAGCCAGTCGATGGTGGCGAGGGTCATTTCTACGCGTCCGGGATAGAACGCGCTGAAGTTGCTCACCGTGGTCGAGTCGGTGAACACGGCGACGCGTCCCTTGCCGAAGTCCCTCGCCGCAAACTGCATGAACGGTCCGAAGTGCATGCTGGTCGTCCGCTGCGGATACGGGTAGTAGTTCTCCATGAAGTAATCGGCGTAGAGCTGGTAAAGACCATTCCCGAGGATGACCGGCTCCGTGCGCGGAGAGGCCGACGTGACGGAGCAGGAGACCTCGAACCGGAAACGGGGGATGTGCGCGACGATGGGGTGGTACAGTAGCGCGGGCCGCTCCCAGACTTCGTCGTACGGTTCCTTGGCGACCAGGTTGAACACGCAGTCTTCGCGCAGATGCAGGCCCATGCGGCCGGCGATGGAGTTGAGATACACGGCGCTTCCGACGTAGTTGGTGTGCTCGCCGATCATGTAGAGTCCGCCGCCGCCGCGGACGAAATCCACCACGGCGTCGATTTCCTCTTTGGGGTAGGGTTTCGTCGGAGTCTTGAGGATGAGGACATCGACGTGGGAGAGCCGCTCGGGCGTGAGCGGCTCGGCGTTGCGCGTCAGTTCGTAGTAGTAGTCAAGGTAATCGCTGAGACTGAACATGTTGTACATGGAGAGCGAGCCGTACCAGGAGGTGCCCGGGCCGCGTGTGCTCTTCTCCCAGTCGGAATAGCGCTCGTCGATGACGACGTGCTTCGCCTTGGGCGTGCCGACGTCGTGGCGGCACAGGGCGAGCACGATCAGACCCGCACCAAGCGCCGCGGCGAGAAGTCCCAGGGCGTGTGCGCGCGGCCGCCAGCTCGCCAGGGCCGACTCCGCTTCTACCGGGCGAGTCCGGATTCGCGAGACCAGCGCCCACACCAGCGCGAGCGGCACCCAACTTGCAAGGTTCCACCACGGACTCCAGAGGACGTCGACGCGGACCGTCTCCGAAAAATAATCGACGTAGAGCTGGAGCTGGAGAAAGACCAGGAGCATCAGCACGGCGCGCAGCGGAAGGTAGATGATCCAGCTCACCAGGACCAGGACGGCCGCGCGGAGCCGGCGTCCGGGCTCGACGAGCGAGAGGACCACGATGCACGCGCCCAGGAGCGCCAGGAACGCCGACGGGAAGCCCAGCAGTTCCACGCTCATCGGGAAGCGCCAGGTCTCGCGCACCATGGACAACGTGATCCAGTCGCCCGACGATGCGGACTGCGCACCGAGGGAATTCAGGATCACGCTCGTGGCGGCCGAAAGATGCGGAACGACGTGCCACCGGCTCATCGCATTCAGCGTGGGCCCCAGGGTGAGTCCCTGGAAAAGGAGCACGACGCCGAAGAGGACGAGGGCAATGAGGGGGTTCTTCCATCGCGGGAAGAGCCGCGGGAAGATTCCGAGGATGAGTGCCACGCACAGGACGATCACCCCGAGCGACAGAGGCCAGGGGATCACCCAGGCCGCCAGGAGAAGCAGCGGCAGGGCCATGAGATAGCGCAGGTCGAACGGCTCGCGGGCGAACCGTCCTAAAGCGGCCCCCACGGCCAGGAGAAGCGCCGCCGCCAGGACGCACGCCGCCTGCCGCGGCTCGGGAGCGGTGAACACCGTGGTCAGGAGCGGCCAGGCCGACGCCGCCAGGACGACCATCAGAAAGGCACAGGTTCCCGATCGGGTCTTCATGGGGCGGTCCCTTTCCCTGCAAGCTCACCCTGGTGCCGGACAAGCCATTTCATGAAGTCAACGTTCTCCTTGATCGGAGGGCCCTTGTCGGTCTCGAGGTTTTTGTTGCAGAGGAACTGGTCGTCGCCGACGAGGAGGAGTCCACCGCGCGGGGCACCGGGGGCACCCGAGGGCTCAAGGCGCTCCATCATCACGGCCGTGGTGTGGGCCGCGTCGTACCAGACCAGCGCGTCCTTTGTCCCGGTGACGGTATCCTCCACGCCAAAGGCGACACAGAACCGGACGTTGGACGAAATGGGAGCGAACCAGGTCATGAAAGGCCCCGCCGGCTTATTGCGGACGCACAGGCGCCGACGGGAAAGGAGCGGCTCGACCGCGTCCGCCGATGCCGCCCCGGCACACACCACCACGTAGCCCCCACGGCGGATGAATTGATCGATGGCGTCGACCTCGCGTTCGGAGTACCTTCGGGTCGGCGCGATGACGAAGAGCATCCGCGCGCGGGAAAACCGCTCGGGGGAGAAGGACTCCATCCACAGCGGCTGGACGTCGTTTCGCATCAGGTTGAGATAGAGCCCGGCGAGTCCGTCGTCCCGCCAGGACTCCTGGGAGACCCTGCTCCCGTGCGACCCGTCGACGTAGGCGATGCTGCCGGAGGGGAGGAGGTCGACCGGCGCCGACGCCCACGCGTCGTAGGCGCTGATCCCGAAACCGGCGGACAGGCTTACGAGGAGTAGCGCCGCCCCCGAGCGGCGCCGGCATGCCGCCAGGAGTGCGCACCCGATTAAGAGGAGCGAGCCCGATGCGGCGAGCCGGAGCATGTGCCACCGCTCCACGGGAGGCGAGACAAGCTCGCCGAAAACTCTCGACACCGTCTCGTGCGAGCCGAGCATCAGGAGGTTGAAGAACCCGGTGGTGTCGCCGAAGACCACGACGCGACCGGCGCCGAAATTCTGCCGGGCGACGAGGACCACGTCGCCGAGTTGCTCGCCGGGAGTGTAGCGGCGGTCCCCGAGGTACTGGGTCTCCGGGCGGGCGGGGACGACGCCAACGTCGGAGTAGCCGTAGACGCCGAATAGGAGCGGTTCCGCGCGGCCGCGGACGTCGAGCGACGCGCCGATCCCGATCCCGGGCTGGTTCATGTCGTCGCGCATGCGATGAAAGATCGGATCGGCCGCAAACCCATACTCGTAAAGCCATCCGCCGATGTGATAGGTCGCCGAATCGAAGTTGAACCGGATGTCCGAGGGCATAAGGAGGTCGTTCAGGGGATCCTCGCCCTTTTCGTTGAGCCATGTGTGATCGCCAAGGAGGAGAAGGCTTCCGCCCCGGCGGACGAACTCCCAGAGCGCCGCGTGCTCCGGGCGGCTCAGGATCGCCCAGGGGTTCACGACGACGGCGACGCGGGCGTCGCGGAGAGTCCCGTCATCCAGCGAGTTCGCAAGGACGGCGTCGAACCCGAGCTGACGCAGGAAGACGGGCAGCCGCCCGAGCATCCCGGACGAATACTCCCCGAAACTCTCGAAGTCCGGCTTCGACCAGTTGAGGTAGCCTTTCTCGTAGAGCACGACGCGGGGCGACGGGGAGGTCATGCGCGGGCGCTCCGGGGCGCGGACCACCTGGACGGCGACGGCGGCGAGGAGCGCAAGAGAAAACCCGGCGGCGCAAAGCAGCTCTCTCTTCCTGCCCGGCGTCACGCGCGCCGGCCGCAGCCTTACCCGCTCGGCCACCAGCCAGATCGCCGGAAGTTGAAAAACGAGAAGCACCAGCGGCATGTTCCACGGTACGTGCCGGGAGAGGAATCCAAGGACGCTTCCCGTCGCCTCTTTCGCGAAGGTCGGGGTGAACAGCGACGAGAGGAGCGCGGTGACTTCCGCCTGTTCGGAAGCTTCCCCGTAACTCGGGAGGAACATCATCGCGACGAGGTACGCCAAAGCGACCGCCACAAGATAGACCACCGCGAGAGCAAGCCGGCGCCAGCTCCTCTTGCCGCTCAACGCGAAGACCGCGAGCAGCGTCGCAATGAGAGGCACATCGAGATTGAAACCCGAGTAGGAGGGGCCGAGCTTGAGCCGCCGGCCGACGCACGCGCCGACGAACTGCGTCACATCGAGCGACCCGTGATGCCACAACATGCAGGAGGGGGGTGAATATTCGATCAGGATGAAAAAACAGGCGGCGAGAAGCGCGACAACCGCAGACGGGTAAAGTTCGCCGCGAATGCGCCCGAATGCACGAAAGACGACGTCCGTCCCCACGAGAAGAGCGCTAATCGCGAGGAGGCAATTGATCCGGCCGAAGGGCCATGAGGCAAGCAGGACGGCCGCGCCCGCAAGCGCCGCGAGTCCGAGAATCAGAAGAAGCGGGCGGAAGCGGAATCTCCCGCGCGATCGGCCGACGAGGACGCCGAAGGCCAGGAACATCAGTCCCAGGAAGAGTCCGAGCGGCCGCGCCAGTGTCCCCACGAGCCCGGCGGCGAAAGACAGCCCGAGGACGAAGAAAACAAGGGATGCGACGGAGGCCATCTGTTTCAGTCTTTGGGTTTCGTGAGGGCGGTGCACTCTGTGACATGGATGCGCATGTCCATTGGACTGCCGAAGTCCTGGTGGTCCAGGAACTCGCCTGCCGAGCCCGCCGCGCGTCCCAGCGCGAAGACAAGGAAGGCCAGGTCACAGGCCCGCCGCACGGTCATGCGCTTGTCCTTGAGCGGCTTCCAGCACATCCCCAGCGTCACCGAGGCGATCGCCGCGTCGAGGTTGACCGCCCAGACGTTTTTAGCGATGCCGACTTCCTTGAGCCGCCGGGCGAGCATGTGGTAGAACTCGAGGAAGATGTTGTAGAAGCCCTCCTGCTTCAGGGAATCGGTGATGACCTGTTCGCGCGGGTCCACGTTGACGGGCTTGTCGTTGAAGACGGGGTGTCCGAGGCAGGGGATGCGGTCGTATTCGGCGCCGGCTTCCTTGGCCGCCGATCGCATCCTGCTGAAACGCTCGACCTCGGCGTTCACGATGCCCTGGAGGTCCAGGCCGTGACCGGCGTCGTATGGGTCGGCCAGGCCGATATTCCTGAAGATACGGAGCAGGTATTCCACCGCCTGGCGACCGTTGCCCCCGTGGACGTCGCCGATGCAGGCAAGGGCCGCGATCATTGCGGTGTTGGGTGCGTTGCCGGCCGAGGTGGAAAGCTTGGCGCCCTGCGCCGAGATGGTCCCAGGACCGTTGCTCAACGAGGCAATGAGGCACTTCTCGACCAGTTCCGCCTCGAACGCCTGGGGTCGCTCGCCCATCCATGCCAACAGCAGCGACCCGACGAACTCGCCCTTTCGCATCTCCTCCTCGATGGAATGCCCGTAAATCCTGGTGGTCCGCCCGTCGTTGGAGGAGGCGTGGCTGGCGTTTCTCATGGACCTCGTGGAGAAATGCGCCCCCGTGGTCTCTGTGCCGAGGGCCTTCACCTGGGAGGCGTAAGGTTCAGGGATGGTCCCCTGGTGCAGGATAAGTCCGGCCGGGAGCCGCTTTGCCAGGCCCTTGAGATCGACGAACCACGGGTTCGGTCTGAGCGGCTTGGCGGGCTGGAAGTTCCTTTCGATGCCCAGGGCGGAGGAGACCAGCTGCGTCGCCGCTGGCAGATCGTGAAGCGTCTGGATGCGGATGCCCCGCCGGAGGTGCTCGACCAGGTCCGGGGTCTTCGCGTAGTCCGCCGATGCGTCGAAGGGACCGATGCCGAAGTAGTCGTCCAGCAGCTTCGCCTTGGCTTCGGCGGAAGTCAGGTCCCCTTCGACCACGGCGCCGGCGTGACCCAGGGAGAGGTCGTGCTTGCTCAGTATCTGACCGGTGACGTAGGCGACGATGGGCTTCGGGTAGGCGGTGTCGGCGAGTTGCCGGACCGCCTCGGCCTCATAGAGTCCGCCCGGCTCGACATAGATGACGATGAGCTTGGTGTGCTCGTCGCTGCGGGCCAGCTCGAGCAGGTCCTTGAGCGGGGTGAGGATGAGAACGTCCTTGCCGGTGGAGATGCCGAACGAATTGCCCATTCCGGCGCTCAGGAGATAGGAAGCCATCGTATTGACCATGTTGCCCGAGTTGGAGATGATGGCGACCGACCCTGGTCGGAAGGTCTCGCCCGGGCTGCTGCCTCCCACGGCTCCCACGCGGACGGCGTCGTGCGTGTTGATCATCCCCAGGGTGTTGCAGCCGAGGACGTCGATTTCGGCCTGACGGCACAGGTGGGCCACCTTGGCGGTCACCTCGACCGAGACGTGCTCGGTGATGATGAAAAGCGTCTGCACGCGGCCGGCCCCGTGCTGGGAGATCCCCTTCACCTCCCCGTAGACCGCCGAGGGAGGGGAATAGACGACGATCTTGTTGGGGTGCTTTTCCGGGGGGAGCTTGGCAAACAACTCGCGCACGGTGGAAAAGACCGGCACGGGCGCGCCTCCGGGCACGTCGATGTTTGTGCCGCCTTTGCCCAGCGCCCATCCGCCTACGATGTTGCCGCAGAAGGTCTGGGAGGCCGCCGTCACCTCGGCGGCCTCGCGTCCGGTGATGTTGGAAACCGCCACCCGGTCACCGGCCTTCAAAAGGTCACTCAGCGTCCTGGCTTTCACTTTTTTCTCCGCTTTGTCGGCATGCCTCGGCAAACCTGGCGGCGTACTCGGCCACCTGGGTCACCGGCGTGTCAGGTCCGAAGATGACGTAAGGCAGCCCCAGCGATTCCAGGGCGTCTCTCATGGTCAGAAGTCCCTGCACGAGGCGGGGGCCGCCGCGACCGATGATTACCGGCGTCTCGATGGGGCCGTGCTCGTCCACGTAAGCGCACAGGGCGTCGGCGATGGCCTGGAAGGTCACGTCGATAAGGGTGTTGTTGGCCTTGCCGCCAAGGATGAGAAGCAGCCTGGCATGGCCCAGGTGATGCTTGAAGCATATCTTCGCCGTGCCGAACATGCGGTCGTAGGGCGGGTTGCCGCCGAAGTCGGACAGGAATATGGGGCTGCCGCCGTTCTGCATGAGGGTTTCAATGATGATGGTCGAGGCCCCGCCGCCGAAAAGGATCGGCAGTATCGCCTTGCCGCCCAGCTCGGCCACGTGCGCCTGCCCGCGATAGCTGGAGGCACTCCATGCGGCCATCTCCTCCTCGAACGGGGTCACGTTCGACGGGTATTCGGGCAGCTCGAAGCCGAGGTTCTTGAACTTGAAGTTCGCCTCGTCGAAGACTGCCTTGAAGTCGCAGGCGAACGGCTGTCCGTCCGGCGTGACCCGCCAGGGGTTCACCTCGGCCATGCGCATGCCGGTGGAGATGAACATGTCCCAGAAATCGACCAGTGCACGGGCCAAGGGGCTGACCACTGGACCCGGGCAACCCAGGCGGTTGAGGATTTCGCCGGCCTGGTAGGCGTCCAGCCCCTTGTACACGTCCACCGGGAAGATGGCCTTGCTTTTCTCGTCGATCTCCTCGACGTCCATCCCGCCTGCCAGAGACACGGTCACCGCCGGCCCGATCGTGCGCGAGTCGTAGGTGATGGCCGAGTAGACCTCGAACTCGGCCGGGATGTGCTGGACGAGGTATGCCGTGCGGGGGATGTTACCGTTGATCTCCGTGTCCTGGACGCGTTTGAATTCACGCTGTGCCTCGGCGTAGTCATGGACCTGTCGGATGAGTCCGGCCTTGCCGCGGCGCCCCGACAGGACGTCGGGCTTGACCAGGCCGACGCCGCCCCAGCGGCCAAGGGCCTTTCTTATCTCGGCCCCGGAGGCGTCGGCGGTAACGTGCTCGGGCACGCGTATGTTGAACCGCTCCGCAAGGTGCTCAAGAAACGTCAGTTCCGAAATCTTCGTCGACATCCCCCAACTCCTCTTGCCTGTCTTGCCCTCAAGGCTAATGGACCGAGCCGACAGTATAATACCCATGCTCGGTTGCGTCGTCAACTGTGCATTTTTTCCTAGAGCCTATCCGACTAACCCCTGTGCAGGCATTTTGTTTGGGTTGTCATTCTGAGTCCCGATTCTATCGGGACGAAGAATCTGGCTGACAGATGCGGCAAACCTCCCGAATTCGGGGGCAAGATGCTTCGCCCCGACCCATCGGGGCTTAGAGCCTATCCTAATAGGCCCCGTGGCCGCGACGGGGCCGTCTGCTGCGTTGCGGCTCCTCGACGATGCTGTCTTTTGCATCGACTGCGTCGCCGCGCCTTGCATCCGGCCCCGTCGCGCTCGCAACGCGGCTCACGCGGCCTATTAGGATAG
>Ga0182021_10001509_pt1 | contig 26823 bp, 26 predicted proteins | sample 612E3MmetaG_FD_120493 | JGI IMG/M metagenome (GOLD analysis project Ga0182021, IMG submission 120493) | Permafrost microbial communities from Stordalen Mire, Sweden - 612E3M metaG (Illumina Assembly) | ecosystem: Environmental > Terrestrial > Soil > Wetlands > Permafrost | place: Sweden...
CTCCTCCTGCGTGTAGGTCAGGGCGCCGGTCTTGTAAAGGGCCTTGATCTGGGCGTAGAAATCGATGCCGGCGACGATCGAGGACGAGAGGAGGATGCCATGGATCGTGTTGGACCCCTGGGAATAGACCTCTTTGAAGAGCGGGTCGGACACGGCGTAGGGTCCCATGAAGAACTCGAACGTCCCCTGCTTGCGGACCGTGTCCTCAGCCGCTGCGGCCGGGAGCGCCGCCAGGCCAAGGCCCAGCGCCAGGGCTAATCCGGCCGCCGTGAACCGCGCTCGCGTTCTCATGTCTCCCCAGACGTTATAGCATCCGCCCCACGCCGAAGTCAACCGCCGCCGAGGGGCGGATTATGATATAATTTCGCGCGATGGCCACGACGAAACGGAAGATGCCGACCGCGGCGCCCGGGAAGGCGACGGCGCGCAGCCGGGCCATCGCCTCCGAGATCGCCGGCGTCCTCCTCCTCTTTCTGGCCGTTTATCTCCTCGTCAGCCTCGCGGGCTTCAACGCGAGAGACCCGTCGCTCTTCAGCGCGGTCGCTCCCGGGGGCAGTATCCACAACTACGGCGGGCGCCTGGGCGCCTGGCTCTCGGACATGGCCCTCCAGACGTTCGGCTTCCCGGCGTTCCTCCTGCCGTTCATGATCGGCTTCCTCGGCCTCAAGGCGGTCATGACCGGCGAGAGGAAACACATCCTCCGCAAGGCCGGGTCGTTCGCCCTGTTGCTGGCCATCCTCTGCCCCCTGCTCATCCTGTTCTTCCAGGACATCGCCTGGCGGGGAACGAAGATCCCGGCGGGCGGCCTGCTGGGCGACCTCCTCTCGTCGCTCCTGAACGGAGTCCTGAACAGCACCGGGACGCTCATCTTTCTGCTGGCCGCGGCCGCGGTCTATGCCGCGTTCGCCACGGCGATCTCCTTCCGGAAGATCTTCGCCGCCCTGGGCCGGGCGTTCACGTTCGCCTTCCAGGAGGTCCGGATCAAGGTCCGGGAGCGTCCCCGGCCCGCGGCGGAGGGTGCCGCCCGAGCGCGCAAGAAGGCCGAGCCGGCCGCAGAGGACGACGAGCCGGAGGACGTAGGCGAAGCGCCGGCGAAGGCCAAGGGCCGTGTCGCACCGGCCCCGTCCGCGACAACCGGGCCGGCGGCGCGCCCGCGGCCGAGCGAGCTGAAGCGGAGCACGGTCAAGCCGCCCGAGATCAGGCTGCCGCGCGGCGAGGAGGAGCCGCTCCTCTTCCCCGCGTCCGAGGACTACGATTTCCCGCCGTACAACCTTCTCGATCCCGGCAAGCCGGCCGAGAAGATCGACAAGTCCGAGCTCGCCCAGAACAAGGTCCTCATCGAGGAGAAGCTCCGCGAATTCGACGTCGACGGCGAGGTCAAGGAATACCACCCCGGCCCGGTCATCACGACCTACGAGTACTACCCCAGCCCGGGCGTCAAGATCAGCCAGGTCGCCAACCTGGCCGAGGACCTGTCGCTCGCCCTGAGCGTCGAGTCCGTCCGCATCCAGCGCATCCCGGGCAAGAGCTCGCTCGGGGTCGAGATCCCGAACAAGAAGCGCGAGGTCATCAAGCTCCGCGACATCCTCGAATCCGAGGCCTTCCGCGCGTCGCCCTCCAAGCTGACGTTCGCCCTGGGCAAGACCGTCCACGACGAGGTCTACGTCACCGATCTGGCCGTCATGCCCCATCTCCTCATCGCCGGCGCGACCGGCACGGGCAAGAGCGTCTGCCTCAACGCCCTGATCGCCAGCATCCTCTACAAGGCCACGCCCCGCGAGGTCAAGCTCATCCTCATCGATCCCAAGCGCCTGGAGTTCACCCTCTACGAGGGCATCCCCCATCTCCTCAGCCCGGTCATCAACGATTCGAAGAAGGCCGGCGTCGTCCTGATGGACGCCGTCAAGAAGATGGAGAACCGCTATCACCTCCTCAGCCAGCACAAGGTCAGGAACATCGATCAGTACAATCACCTCGTCGCCGAGCGCCTGGCCGACAAAAAGAGCAAGATGACCGACGAGGAGCGGGCCGCGCTCAAGCCGCTGCCCTACATCGTCATCATCATCGACGAGCTGGCGGAGCTGATGATGGTCAGCGCCCAGGACGTGGACTACGCCATCGCCCGGCTGGCCCAGCTGGCCCGGGCGGTGGGCATCCACCTCGTCCTGGCCACGCAGCGGCCGTCGATCGACGTCATCACCGGCACGATCAAGAACAACTTCTCGAGCCGGATCGCCTTCCGCGTCCCGTCGAAGATCGACTCCCGGGTCATCCTCGACACGGGCGGCGCCGACAAGTTGCTCGGCATGGGCGACATGCTCTTCATGCCCCCGAATTATCCGCGCCTGCTCCGCCTTCACTGCTCCTACGTCTCGATCCCGGAGGTCCGCCGCCTTGTCAAGTTCGTCAAGGAGCAGGGCGAGCCGGAGTACGACGAGCGGCTGATCAACGTCATCAAGAGCCCCGGGGGCGACGTGCCCTGGGAGGACGAGGACGGGGAGAAGGACGAGAACTACGAGAAGGCCGCGGAGCTCATCCTCCACACGGGCCAGGCCTCGGCGTCGTATCTCCAGCGCAAGCTCAAGCTCGGCTACGCCCGCGCTTCGCGCATCATCGACCAGATGGAGCAGGACGGCATCCTCGGCCCGTCCGAGGGCAGCAAGCCGCGCGAGATCCTGATCGACATCAAGCGCTACATGGAGGAGAAGAAAAAGGGCGAGGGGGAGGACGCGTAGGGCGGGGGCGCCCCGACCGCCATGCCGAACCGAAGCGAAGGCGGTGTTCCCGGGGACGGCGACCTGGACTCGATCATCCGCCGGTTCCGCCCCCTGATCAGCTTCAAGGTCCGGAAAGCCCTCGGCGCGGCGACGCCGGACTGGGAGGACATCGTCGCCGAGATCCTGATGCAGGTCAGCGAGAAGATCTCGACCGGGGAATTCCGGGGCGAGTCCTCCGTCGGGACCTTCATCTACACCATCACCAGCCGGCGGATCGTGGACCACATCCGGCGCAAGACGCGCATCCTCCGCGACGCCCCCGAAGGCGGCCGCCTGCCGGACCCGCACGAGGAGCTCGAGCGGAGCGAGCAGGTCGAGATCCTGCTCGAGGCGATCCGCAAGCTCCGGCCCCGCCACCGGCAAGCGCTCGAGCTGTTTTACCTCCGGGAGCTTCCGCGGGAAGAGGTCGCCCGGCGCCTGGGCATCACGCCGGCCAAGGTCAGCGAATGGGCCAATTACGCCAAGAAATCGCTCCGCAAAAAGCTGGCCCGATGAGCATTCCAATTCCGGGGGACGGCCCCGACTAAATTGATGGAACAGCAGAAAATCTGGGAAATCACGGCGAGGGAATGGCCATGAGAAATTGTCCGGATGAGCGCGAAATCGACCGCTATCTCCTGGGACGGATGTCCGAAGACGAAACCCGGGAATTCGAGATCCATTATTTCAGCTGCCCGTCCTGCTTCGAGAGGATGCGCGACTGGGAGGCCGTCGTCGAATCCGTCGCCCGGAAGCGGGAGGACCTGCTTTCGCCGCCGGCCGAGCGCCCCGCCTTCGGCTTCCGGCCGCGGTTGTGGGCGACCGCCGCGGCCGCAGTAGCCTTCCTGCTCGTGATCGCCGCCGCCCTCGTCCTGCGGCCTTGGGAGCGCGGCGTCCCCGCCCCGGACGAAGGCGTCGTCCGGGGCGCGGCGCTCGCCGCCGTCGCCCCCGCGGGCGACCTCCCCGCAGCGCCCGAAACGCTCGCCTGGAACCCGGGGCCGCCCGATCTCGAATATCGGGTCGAGCTCGACGGACCCGGGCTGAGATGGTCCGCCCCGGCGCCCGGACCGTCGATCGTCCTTCCCCCGGACGTGCGGGCGAAGCTTGCCCGCGGCGCCGTTTACACGTGGCAGGTCAAAGGCTACGCCGCGGAGGGGACGCTGCTCGCGCGCTCCCCCAAAACGACGTTCCGGGTACGCTAAAAGGTCGCAGGTGTCGCCGCGCGGGGTTAGCCTGCGCCAGGCCCCGCTCCCGGTTAGTCCTCGATGAGCGTGTTCTCTTCTTCGTGGTAGATCCGACCGCGGGTCTCCTCCTCGAAGGCCAGGCAGCACATCAGCCGCCCGCACAGCCCCGAAATCTTGGTCGGATTGATGACGATCTGCTGCTTGCGGGCCTTCTGGATGGTCACGGGCGCGAACGTCTTCATGAACGTGGCGCAGCACAGCGGCCGGCCGCAGACGCCCAGGCCTCCGATGATCTTCGCCTCGTCGCGGACGCCCACCTGGCGCATTTCGATACGCATCTTGAGGTCCTTGGCCAGGTCCTTGACCAGCTGGCGGAAGTCGATCCGGCCGTCGGCCGTGTAGAAGAAGACGCCTTTTTTCTCGTTGAAGAAATACCGGACCGCGGTCAGCTTCATGGGCAGGCCCCGGTCCCTGATCAGCGCCTGGCAGAGCTCGAACGCCCGGATCTCCTTGTCGCGCAGCCAGGCGAACTTCCGGCTGTCGTCCTCGGACGCCCGTCGGAGGATCTTGGGCGCGCCTTGCGCGTCACGGCCGTGGCTGCAGATCTCGCTCGACACGTCGACGACCGTGGCCAGGTCGCCTCCGAACTCGGACTCGATGAGGCAGATGTCGCCGATCTGGACCTCGATCCCGTTCTTCAAGGCGCGGACCGTCTTGTTGGTCCGCGCGGACATCAGGCAAACAAATTCGGACATGGGTTCATCCTGTCACTTGGGAATAGAGGGCATTGATGAGAAGGTTCGTGTTCAGGCTGCGGTCGAAGCCGGCGAAGGCCCCGTCGACCGCCGCCAAAAAGCGCAGCGCCCGGTCGTAGCCGCCCCCGCCGCCGCCCTCGCGGATCCGGGGCTCGAAATCGGGGTTCAGGAGCAGCCGGGATTCGCCGCCGTCCCGGAGGAGGACGAGATCGCGGCAGAAGGAGGAGAACAGCTCGAGCGTGCTCTTCAGGTCGTCCATGATCTCGGCCTTCTTCTGGAAGGCGAACCGCTTGAGAAACAGCGAGGGCTCGTCGCCGAAGACGAGCGCCCGGAACAGATTCCAGGTCTCCTCGCGCCGGGCCTGGATCTCGTCCCAGTCCACGTCCAGGGCCTGCTCGAGGTTGCCGTGGACGAGGAGGGCGAGGATGCGGACCTTCTCCTCTTCGAAGCCGCGCTCGCGGAGGGCGTTCTCGATCTCCTCGGTGGAAACCGGCAGGAAGGCCATGGTCTGGCAGCGCGACTTGATCGTCGGCAGGATGAGCGAGGGGTTGCCGGTGACGAGGACGATGTGCGACGTCCGGGGAGGCTCTTCGAGGACCTTGAGCAGGCAGTTCGACGCCTCGGGGTTCATCCGCTCGGCCTCGTCGATAATGAAGACCTTCCGGCGGCCGGCCAGGGGCGTCAGGTAAGCGATCGCGCGCAGCTCCTGCATCTGTTCGATGAGGATTTCCTGCTTGTCCTTGAAGTGCTCGATCCGGAGGACGTCGGGGAACCCCCGCTCCGGTTCCTCGAGGCCGCGGGCGATGGCCACGCAGTTCGGGCAGACGCCGCAGGCGTCGTCGTCCATGGTCAGGCAGTTCAGGGCCTGGGCGAGGACGGCCGCGAAGCGGCGCTTGCCGACGCCCGGCGGGCCGCTGAAGAGCAGGGAGTTGGGCATGCGCCGCCGGCCGAGGGCGAGCTTGAGGATCTTCTTGACGCGTCCGTTGCCGGGGATGTCGCTGAAGGGCATGATCTCAGTCGAGGACCTCTTTCAGGAAGCGGCCCGTGTGCGAGGCCGGCTCGGCGGCCACGGCTTCAGGAGTGCCGACGGCCACGATGCGCCCCCCGTCCTCGCCGCCCTCGGGGCCCAAGTCGATAATATAGTCGCAAACCTTGATGACTTCAAGGTTGTGCTCGATGATGACCACGGTGTTGCCGAGCTTGACCAGCTCGCCGAGCAGCTCGAGGAGCTTCCGGACGTCGTCGAAATGGAGGCCGGTCGTGGGCTCGTCGAGGAGGTAGAGCGTCCGGCCCGTGGCCCGCCGGCCGAGCTCCTTGGTCAGCTTGATCCGCTGGGCCTCGCCGCCGGACAGCGTCGGGGCGGGCTGGCCCAGCCGGATGTAGCCCAGCCCGACCTTGCGGAGCGTGGCCAGCTTGCGCTTGAGCTGGGGATGGGCCTTCAGGTCGTTGTAAGCCTCGTCGACGGTCATGGCCAGGAAGTCGGCGATCGATTTCCCCTTGTAGCGGACGGCGAGCGTCTCCTTGTTGTAGCGCATCCCGCCGCAGCGGTCGCAGGTCACAAAGACGTCGGGCAGGAAATGCATCTCCACGCGGGTGACGCCCGCGCCCTGACACTGCTCGCACCGGCCGCCGGCGATGTTGAACGAGAAGCGGCTGGCGGTGTAGCCCCGGACCTGGGCCTCCTGGGTGCGGGCGAAGAGCGTCCGCAGGTCTTGGAAGAGCCCGGTGTAAGTGGCCGGGTTCGAGCGGGGCGTGCGGCCGATGGCCTTCTGGTCGACGCTGATGACCTTGTCCACGGCCTCGGCGCCCCGGATGGCGTCGTGCGCGCCGACCCGCAGCCGGGCCTGGTAGAGGGCGTTTTGCAGGCTGCGGAAGAGGATGTCGTAGACGAGCGTGCTCTTGCCGGAGCCCGAGACGCCGGTGACGGCGGTCATGCAGCCGATCGGGATGCGGACGTCGATGTCCTTGAGGTTATGCTCGCGGGCCTTGAGGATCGCCAGCCACGATTGCGCCTTGCGCCGGGCCGCGGGAGGCTCGATCCGCATCTCCCGGCGCAGGTACTTGGCCGTCAGGGAGTCGGGAGATTCGAGGATCGCGGCGGGCGGGCCCTCGGCCACGACGTAGCCGCCGTGCTCGCCGGCGCCCGGGCCGAGGTCGAGGACGAAATCGGCGGCCCGGATCGTCTGCTCGTCGTGCTCGACGACGAGGACGGAGTTGCCGTCGTCGCGGATGCGCCGGAGCATCCCGATGAGGCGGTCGTTGTCGCGCTGGTGAAGGCCGATCGTCGGCTCGTCGAGGACGTAGAGGATGCCGCGCAGGCTCGACCCGACCTGGGCCGCGAGCCGGACGCGCTGGGCCTCGCCGCCGGAGAGCGATCCGGCCGGCCGGCTCAGGTGGAGATAGGCCAGGCCGAGCTCGGTCATGACCCTGAGCCTCGCCAGGAGCTCCTTCTGGACCTTGGACGCGACGAGCTCGAGCGCGGCCGGGAAGCGGAAGGCGGCGATCTCGGCGAGGAGGCGGTCCACCGCGAGCTCGCCCAGCTCGACGATGTTCCGGCCGCCAATGCGGACCGCGAGCGCCTCGGGGCGGAGGCGGCCGCCGCGGCAGGCGGGGCAGACGTCCTCGGTCAGGACGACTTCGCCGTCCTCGTCGGTCGTCGTCTCGTAGCCCAGGCCGTTGCAGCGCGGGCAGGCGCCGTAGGGGGTGTTGAACGAGAAATTGCGCGGCTCGAGCTCGGGGATGCTGATGTTGCAGGCGGGGCAGATCAGCCGGAGCGAATAGTACGCCTCGGGAGCGCCGGGGCGGAGGACCAGGGCCTCGCCTTCGGCGAGGGCCAGGGCCTTGTCGACGGCTTCGCGGAGCCGCTTCTCGGTGTGCGGCGCGATCCGGACCTCGTCGATCAGGACCTCGGCCGTGTGCTTCTTGGTCTTCTCGAGGACGATCGGCCCGTCGAGGTCGCGGAAGCGGCCGTCGACCCGGATCTGGACGTAGCCCTTGCGGAGCAGGCGCTCGAAGAGCTTGTGGTATTCGCCTTTGCGGCCCTTGACCACCGGCGCGAGGACCTTCACCTTCTCGCCGGGAGCGGTTTCGAAAACGCGGCGGACGATCTCGTCGGCGGTCTGCTGGCTGACCTCGCGGCCGCAGCTCGGGCAGTGGGGGACGCCGAGGCGGGCGAAGAGCAGCCGGAGGAGGTCGTAGGTCTCGGTCACCGTGCCGACGGTCGAGCGGGGGTTGGACGAGATCGTCTTCTGGTCGATGGATATGGCGGGCGAGAGGCCGGTGATGGACTCGACCTCGGGCTTCTCCATCATCTCCATATATTGGCGGGCGTAGGCCGACATGCACTCGATGTAGCGGCGCTGGCCCTCGGCGAAGAGCGTGTCGAAGGCGAGCGAGGACTTGCCCGAGCCGCTCGGTCCGGTGACCACGATCAAGCGGTTGCGCGGCAGGCGGACGTCGATCCGCTTCAAATTGTGCTGCGCCGCCTTCTTGACGACGATTTCGGTCAACATAACCCAGTATTATAGCAGAAAATCGGTGACAGTAACCTGATTTCCGGATTTCATGCCGCGAAAATCCGTGTCAGGATACGGATTTCCGAATTATTTGTCTTCGCTTGAGAATATTGACCCCGTTATCCCGTCACTTAAAAAGTCAACAAAAACAAAGAAAAACCATCTGGGAACCCATCAGAAAGCCTAGCCATGCCGAGAATCGCGCGGATAGTAATCCCTGGAATTCCATATCATCTCGCCCAGAGAGGCAACCGACGCCAGCAAGTTTTCTTCGAAAACAACGACTATGCTTTTTACCTTCATCTCCTAAGGAAGCACGGATACGAATCCGGCGTGCAATTTTGGGCTTATTGTCTTATGCCAAATCACGTTCATTTGATTGCGGTCCCCGAGAAACCAGAAAGCTTGGCCAATGCAATGTCGATCGCTGACAGAAAATACGCGCAAGCCACGAACCTGAAACATGACTGGACTGGAAGCTTATGGCAGGGGAGGTTCTTTTCATGCCCTCTCGATCACGCTCACCTTTTAGCGGCAACTCGCTATGTGGAACGAAATCCGGTCCGATCGGGGATGGTCTCCCTCCCGGCGGAGTACGTTTGGTCAAGCGCCTATTCCCACATCAATGATTCCCCCGACCCTTTGATTTCAGACAGTGTCCTAATGGAGGAGATCACGGATTGGGCCACATTCATTGGACAGGAAGAAAACGAAGAAACACTCCAACGATTGCGCGAATTCACTTCGACGGGAAGACCGTTGGGCAACGCCGATTTTGTCGAAAGATTAGAGAATATTTCGGGCCGGCGGCTGACGAAAAAACCAGCCGGCCGGAAATTAGGAAATCAGGTTACTGACACCAATTCATAACACGCGCAATTCGGAAATCAGGTTACTGTCACCGATTTATTTGATAGAATGGCGGAGCCATGAGCCGCCAGGAAAATCTCCTCAAGGCGCTCGACCTCCTCCAGGACGCCGCGCTCCGCAACGATTCGCTCCGCACCATCAAACACCTCCCCGCCCAAGAAGGCCGCTACGTCGACTATCCGGCCGACGTCCACCCGGCCCTCGTCAAAGCCCTCCGCGAAAAAGGCTTCGAGCGCCTCTACACCCACCAGCACTCGTGCTGGGAGGCCGTCCGCCGGGGCGAGAACGCCGTCGTCGTCACGCCCACCGCCTCCGGCAAGACGCTCTGTTACAACCTGCCCGTCCTCGACGCCATGCTCAAGGACCCGTCGGCCCGGGCCCTCTATCTCTTTCCGACCAAGGCCCTGGCCAACGACCAGCGGGCCGAGCTCGACGATACGATCAAACTCCTGCCCGAGGAGATCCGGATCTTCACCTACGACGGCGACACGCCCCAGGATGCCCGCAAAGCCATCCGGGCGCGCGGCCACATCGTCCTGACCAACCCCGACATGCTCCACGCGGGCATCCTGCCCCACCACACGAAGTGGATCAAGCTCTTCGAGAACCTGCGCTACATCGTCCTCGACGAGCTCCACAACTACCGCGGCATCTTCGGCAGCCACCTAGCCAACGTCCTCCGCCGCCTCCGGCGCATCGCCGCCTTCTACGGCGCCCACCCGCAGTTCATCCTCTGCACGGCCACGATCGCCAACCCGGCCGAGATGGCCGAGAAGATGATCGAGGCGCCCGTGACCCTCATCGACGACAACGGCGCCCCGCGCGGCGACAAGTATATCGTCTTCACCACGCCGCCCATCGTGAACAAGGCCCTCGGCATCCGCCGCTCCTACGTCAACGAGTCGCGGCGCATCGCCGCCCTCTTCCTCAAGCACGGCCTCCAGACGATCGTCTTCGCCCAGAGCCGCCTGATCACGGAGGTCCTCCTGACCTACCTGAAGGAGGACATCGAAAAAACCATCAAGGACGAGGGCCTCATCCGCGGCTACCGGGGCGGCTACCTGCCCATCCGCCGCCGCGAGATCGAGAAGGGGCTGCGCGAGGGCAAGATCCTGGGCGTCGTCTCGACCAACGCCCTCGAGCTCGGGATCGACATCGGGACACTCGACGTGGCCGTCCTCGCCGGCTACCCCGGCTCGATCGCCTCCACCTGGCAGCGCACGGGCCGCGCCGGCCGCAAGACCGGCACATCGGCCGCGGTCCTCGTCGGATCGAGCGCGCCCCTCGACCAGTTCATCGTCAACCACCCGGACTATTTTTTCTCCAAGAGCCCCGAAAAAGCCCTCATCAACCCCGACAACCTGACGATCCTCATCAACCACATCGAGTGCGCCGCGTTCGAGCTGCCCTTCCAGGACGGCGAAATGTTCGGCCGGGCGGAGATCGCCGAGATCCTGAAATATCTCGAGGAGGAGAAGATCCTCCATCATTCCAAGGAAAAGTGGTACTGGACGTCCGAAGCCTACCCGGCCGACGGCGTCAGCCTGCGGAGCATCAGCTCGGACAACTTCGTCGTCGTCGACCAGACCGGCCCCGCGAAAGTCATCGCCGAGGTCGACTTCACCGCGGCCCTGACGACGCTCCACCCCAAGGCGATCTACATCTGCGAGGGCGAGCAGTACTACGTCGAGAGCCTCGACTACGAGCAGCGCAAGGCCTACGTCAAGAAGACCGACATCGACTATTACACCGACGCCATCGACTACACGAAGATCAAGATCCTGGACACGTTCGACACGAAGCGCCTCGACCATTTCGCGGCCCGCCACGGCGAGGTGCACGTGGCCACGCAGGTCGTGGGCTTCAAGAAGATCAAGTTCCACACCATGGAAAACGTGGGCGCGGGCGACCTGAGCCTGCCCACGAACGAGATGCACACGACGGCCTACTGGGTCACGGTCCCGGCCCCGCTCCTCCAGGACCTGCTCTTCACCCCGGAGCAGAAGATCAACGGCCTCTACGGCCTGTCCTACATCATGCACAGCGTGGCGCCGCTCTTCCTCATGTGCGACATCCACGACATCGGCGTCTCGCTCGGCGACAACTCCACGGGCGAATCCATCCCGCCGCGCGATCTCCAGACGCGCCTTCAGGCCCAGCAGGGCCCGATCCACCTCGACGCCGACTTCGAGCCGAACATCTTCATCTACGACAGCTTCCCGGGCGGGATCGGCCTCTCGCCGTCGCTCTTCGACATCGACACGACGCTCCTCGACTACTGTCTGAAGACGATCAGCGCCTGCCCGTGCGCGGAGGGCTGCCCCTCCTGCGTCGGCCCGACCAAGGAGAGCGGCGAGCAGGCCAAGGAGGTCGCGCTGGAGATTCTCAAGCGGATGCTGGCCTGATCCGATTCCCCGCAGCCCCCGCTCCGGGCCCCCATAATTTGAAATCAGCCCACCCCTATGCTAAGATTTTATGGACTAACATGAACATTTTCAAGCTGATCACCGATGCGAGCCCGGTCGTCCAGATCATTCTCCTCATCCTCCTCTTCTTTTCCGTGTTCTCCTGGACGATCATCATCTACAAGCGCAAATCCCTGCGGACGGCCGGCGCCCAGTCCCAGAAGTTCCTGGTCCTCTTCAAGAAAAGCCGGAACTTGACCGAAGTCCAGGATGCGGCCAAGGCCTTCCCGGCCAGCCCCCAGGCAACCCTATTCCTGGCCGGCTACAAGGAAATGGCCTACCTGGCCAAGAAGGAAGCCCCCGCAGGCTCGTCCAACGGCGGGGCCAGCCTGGACAACATGAGCCGCGCCCTGACCAAGGCCTCCAACGCCGAGGTCGCCCGGATGGAGAAGATGATGTCCTTCCTGGCCACGACGGGCAGCGTCTCGCCCTTCATCGGCCTCTTCGGGACAGTCTGGGGCATCATGGACGCCTTCCTCCGGATCAGCATGACGAAGTCGGCCAGCATGCTCTCGGTCGCGCCTGGCATCGCCGAGGCGCTCGTGGCCACGGCCGTCGGCCTGTTCGCCGCCATCCCCGCGGTCATCGCCTACAACACCTTCCTCCACCGGATCAAGGACGTCATCACCGACATGGAGGACTTCTCGCTCGAGCTCCTGAGCATCGCCGAGAGGCTCTATGGTACTCCCTAAGCTGCCCTCGATCCGCTCCAAGCGGGAGATCGGCACCTCCCTGTCCGAAATCAACGTGACCCCCTTCGTCGACGTCATGCTCGTCCTCCTGATCATCTTCATGGTCACGACGCCGATGATGCAGTCGGGTATGGCGGTCAGTCTGCCCCAGGCCGAGACCGACACCGCCCCGGCCGACCCCGGCCTGAAGCTAACCGTCACGGCCGACAAGTTCATCCATCTCGACGAGGGGACCGGCACGCTGTCGCTCATCAACATCAACTTCCTCGAGAACCGGCTCCGGTCGTATTACCAGAACAGGACGAAGAAAGTCGTCTACATCAACGCCGACGAGAGCGTGCCCTACGGCTTCGTCGTGAGCATCATGGACATGGCCAAGAAGATCGGCGTCGAGACCGTCGGCTTGGGGACCGCGCCGATCGAAGACAAGACCAAGAACCGATGACCTTCCGCCTGGGGACGAACGAGCGGCCCTTCAAGCGGGCCATGGTCTGGTCCGCCGGCTTCCACGTCGTCCTCCTCGTCCTCATCATCGTCAATCCCAGCCTGCCCAAATCGAGCAAGACGAATCAGGTCTACTACGTCACCTTCGGCGGCGCGGGCGGCGGCGGGAACGGCGGCTCCGGGGGCGGAGGCGGCATCACGGCCGCTACGAAGCCCCAGGAGACGCTCGCCCCGACCGAGGTCAAGCCCCAGCTCCTCCGCGACCTCGCCGCGCTCCAGAAGCTCCAGCAGACGCCGGCGCCGGCCTCCTCGCTCCGGTTTCCCGTAGACAAGCCCAAGCGCGAGGCCAAGCCCAAGCCCGACAAGAAGACCGAGATCAGCAAAGTCGATCCCTCGGCCGCCAAGGCCGCGGCCGACAAGGCGGCCGCTACAAAAGCCGCCGCGAACGCTTCAACGGGCGGAGGCTCGGGGCTGACGATCGGCGGCGGCAAGCCCGGTTTCGGCGAGGGCACCGGCGGGGGCGGCATCGGCGGCCTGGCCGACCAGATCGGCGAGTCCAGCTTCCCCTACAACTGGTATCTCCAGACCGTCCGGGACAAGATCTCGTCCAACTGGTTCGAGTCGCTCGTCGACCCCGGCGTGAGCGGGACGTTCCAGGTGGCGGTCTATTTCCGGATCTTCAAGGACGGATCGATCTCGACCGTCGACATCCGGGAGTCGAGCGGCATCAAGACGCTCGACCAGTCCGCGGTCCGGGCGATCATGCGCTCGGCCAATTTCCCGCCCCTCCCCGACGGCTACGACGAGAGCTATCTCGGCATCATCCTGATTTTCGAGCACAGCAGATGAAAACACACATCGTGATCGCGACCGTCATCTTAGCCGCCGGCCTAGCCCTGGCCGCCGGGTCCCCCGCCGCTGTCCCCGCCCCCCAGCAGGACGTCACCATGACCATCCGGGAGGGCATGCCGGCCATCAATCTCGCCCTCCCGAAGTTTACCGTCGGGCCCGGGGCCGAGGCCGCGGCCGACGAGATCTACAAGATCCTCCTGGCCGACGTGAAATACAGCCGGATCTTCTCGCCCCTGCCGGAAAGCTATTACAGCTACATCCGGCCGCTCGATCCGTCGAACATCTTCTTCAAGGACTGGGAGTCCATCAACGCCAACAACCTCCTCGTGGGGAGCGTGTCCGTCGAGGCGGGCGGCGACGTCGGCTTCGAATGGAGACTCTACGACGTCAAGCCCGGCCAGCCGATGAAGGGCAAGAGCTACAAGGCCCGCAAGGAGGACCTGCGCTTCATGGTCCACAAGGCGGCCGACGACATCACCGCGATCTGGGGCAACAAGCCCGTTTTCACCACCAAGGTCGCCTTCGTCTCGAACCGCGACGGCAACGACGAGCTGTACCTGATGGATTACGACGGCGCCGCGCAAACCCGCCTGACCTTCAACAACGTCATCGACTATTCGCCCGCCCTCTCGCCCGACGGCAAGCTGATCGCCTACACCTCCTACCAGAACCTGACCGCGGGCCTCTATATCCTCCAGGTGTACGAAGGCCGCCGGCTGGCGGTGTCGGTCAAGGGCGGCAATTTCTCGCCGGCCTGGTCGGCCGACGGCAAGAAGCTGGCCTTCAGCTCGTCCATGGACGGCAACCAGGAGATCTACGTGGCCGACGTCGACGACGAGGCCCTCAAGCGCGGCTCGTTCAGGATCAAGCGCCTGACCTTCAACAACGCGATCGACGGATCGCCGACCTGGTCGCCGACGGGCCGGCAGCTGGCTTTCGTCTCCGACCGGGGCGGCACGCCCCAGATCTACACCATGGACGCCGAGGGATCGAACGTCCAGCGGGTGAGCTTCGGCGGGTCGAGCTGGCACGACGCGCCCGCCTGGTCGCCGGCCGGCGACAGGATCGTTTACGTCGCCCGCGTGGACGAGATTTTCGACCTCTACGTCCTGGACCTCATGTCGAAGCGGATCTCGAAGCTCACCGAGAGCAACGCCCGCAACGAGTCGCCCACTTGGTCGCCCGACGGCCGGCACATCCTTTTCACCTCGAACATGAAGGGCGGCCTTCAGCTCTTCACGATCGACTACGACGGGGCCAACCTCCGGCAGCTGACGACCAAGGGCCAGAACAAGCTCCCGGCCTGGGCGAATTAGCCCGCGCATCCGCGTCTCCGGTGAGAATCCGGGGCCGAAGCCGCGTCTTTCCTTCCGAGCGGGGCGGCGGAGCCGGACCCCGCCGGCGGGCACGGTCGCCAAAGGCTATTTTTATTGACACCTTCCTCCCGTTCGATGTATAAGGATTGCGGCAACGCCATGGTTGTCCCGAACCGCTCCATACATCCAGGAGGAGTCATGAGAAAGCTCATCGTTCTTTCACTCGCATGTCTGTTGGCGATCACCTTCGCCACGTCCTGCAAGCCCAAAGTCAAGGAAACGCCGCCCCCGCCGCCGCAAGCCAAGGAACAGCCCAGGGTCGAGCGCGTCGCTCCGCCCGCGCCCGTCCAGAAGCCCCAGCTCAGCGATGAGGAGATCTTCCTGGCCAAGTCCCTCGACCAGATCAACAAGGAAAAACCCCTCCGGATGATCAACTTCGACTACGACAAGTTCGTCATCCGCGACGACGCCAAGCCGATCCTCGAGACGAACGCCGCCTGGATGAAGAAGTACCGCACGGCCAAGCTCCTCGTCGAGGGCCACTGCGACGAGCGCGGCACGGAAGACTACAACCTGGCCCTGGGCGAGAAGCGGGCCAAGGCCGCCTTCGATTACCTGGTCTCCCTCGGCATCCCGGCCGACCGGATGAAGACCATCTCCTACGGCAAGAGCCAGCCCCTCGACATGGGCCACGACGAAGCCGCCTGGCAGAAGAACCGGCGCGACCAGTTCCTGGTCATCGAAAAATAGTCCCCGGGCGCGATGAAGAAGGCTCTCGGGGTCCTGCTGGTCGTCGCCCTGGCGCTCCTCGCGGGCGCCCAGGACAAGAGCAAAAAAGCCTATGAGCTCATGTACGACGACATCCAGCAACTCAAGCTCCAGGTGGCGCGCCTGGAGAAGAGGGCCGACGAGGCCGCGGACGACCTGAAGGCCGCCCGGGACCTTCTGCGCGACCTGGCGAGCCAGTTCAAGATCTTCCAGAGCGAGCAGGCCCGCGCCGGCGAGACGGTGAAGGGCCTGCCCGCCCAGCTCCAGGTCATCGTCGAGAGATTCGGACAGCTCGAAGCCCTTGTCCTAAAGATCTCCGAGGACCTGATCGACCTCAAGTCCCGGCCGCCGGCAGAGGCGGCTCCGGACGCCTCGAAGCCGGGCGACAAGACCCCGCCCGGGAAGAAGCCGGCATCCGGCAAAAAGGATTCCCCCGCCAAGGACAAGTCCGCCGCGGGAGGAGCGCCCGTCCAGACCAATATCTCCCCCCAGGACCTCTACAAGACCGCTTACGCCGACTACCAGAAAGGCACGTACGAGCTGGCCATCGACGGGTTCCAGACGCTGATCGACCAGTTCCCTTCTAACCCGCTGGCCGACGACGCCCTGTACATGATCGGCGAATGCTATTACAGCCAGAAGAAGTTCGCTCAGGCGATCGAGCAGTTCGACGCCCTGATCGTCGACTACCCGACGAGCAACAAGATCGAGGAGACGTACCTCAAGAAGGGCTTCTGCCTGGCCGAGCTCAAGCGCAAGGACGAGGCGATCGCCGTCCTGAGATTCCTCGTCTCGAAATACCCCCTCGCCGAGGAAGCGAAGAGCGCCCAACAGAAGATCAAAGAGCTCCTGGAGGAAAAATGAGAGACGTCAACAGCCTGAACCGAGTCATCCTGCTGGGGCGGCTCGGGCAGAAGCCCGAGCTGAAGGCGCTTCCGCAGACGGACAACAGCCTGGCCCGCTTCTCCCTGGCCACGAACGAGAAGGTGTTCAACCGCAACACCAACGAGTCGAGCGACCGGACGGAATGGCACAAGATCGTCGTCTGGGGCAAGCTGGCCGAGTTCTGCGACAAGTACCTCGACAAGGGCCGCCAGGTCCTGATCGAAGGCAAGCTCCGCACGCGGCCATGGCAGGACAAGGACGGCAACAAGCGCTCGACGACCGAGATCGAAGCCGTCAACATCGTCCTCGTCGGCAGCGGCCCGCGCCGTGAGGGCGACTTCGAATCCGGCGGCGGACGGCCGCAGCAGCACCGCGACACCGGCCCCGTCGGGGACTTCCCCGGAGAGGACGACGGCGCCGGGGCCGCCGAGGGCGAGGATGAAGTCCCCTTCTGAGGACGAGAAGGACTTCCGCGCCCGCATCCTCGAAGACATCCGGCCCTGGGGCAAGTTCCGGTCCTACCCGCCCGAAAGCGCGGGGGCCGTCAAGATCATCACCGTCAACCCGGGCGCGTCCCTGTCCCTGCAGCTCCACCGCCGGCGGGCTGAATTCTGGATCGCGCTCGACGACGGCCTGGAGATCACGGTCGGCGACCGCGTCTGGCGGCTCCGCCGAGACGAGGAAATCTACATCCCCCGGGAGGCGCCCCACCGCCTGCGCTGCCTCGGATCCGAGCCCGCCCGGGTGATGGAGATCTGGCTGGGCGACTCCGCCGAGGACGACATCGTCCGCCTGGCGGACGAGTACGGCCGGAAAGCCTAGCCCCGCGGCCGGCGGCAGGAGCAGGGCCTTCCCGAAGGCGGACGCTTCCCTCGTCCGCCGAACGGAATCTGCCGCTCGAAAAGCCCGATTACAGCGCCGCGGTCTTCGTGATCGTCCCGGCGAGCGGGATGGCCGGCCCGGCCACGGCCATGTAGATGCCGCCGATGACGCCCAGGACCAGGATGATCCAGCCCAGGATGTTGTTGACCTTGGCCATGATCAGCAGGATCTCGTAATGGGGGTGTTTGACCGGTTCCTTGCGCGTGTTGAGGGCGATCTCGCGGATGGCCAGGAGGACCTGGCCGAAGGCGACGATCATCAGGCCGACGATCACCCCGTAGAGGACGATGACCAATCCGACGATGAGGGGGCTGATGGACATGAGACTCTCTCCTTTCTCCCGGGGACGCCCTCCCGCTTTCTCCGGCGCCGAGGCTGTCCCTCGCCGCAAGCGCCGCCGGGCGGCGTGAAAACGGGGACCGCGTCCCCGGTTAATGCCCCAAGAGAAACGCGCCGGGGTGCTCCAACAGGAGCGCCTCGATCAGGTGTTCCTCCACTTCCTGCGCCGTCCGCAGCGTCAAGGCCTTGACCAGGGCGCGGCGGATCGTTCGCGAATCGATGGAGCGGAGGGCGTTCTTGACCCGCGGGATGAAGATCGGGTTCATGCTGAACGTCCGCAGGCCGAAGCCGAAGAGAACCATGGCCGACAGCGGATCGGCGGCCATCTCGCCGCAGACCGTCACGTCCTTGCCCTGCTTCAGGGCGGCCTCGATGACCGACTTGAGCAGCCGCAGGACGGCGGGGTGGAGCGGCTTGTAGAGGTAGGAGACGAACTCGTTCGAGCGGTCCACGGCCAGGTAGTACTGGATGAGGTCGTTCGTCCCGATGCTGAAATAGTCGACGTCCTTGATCAGGATGTCGGCGATGGCCGCGGCCGCCGGCACTTCGATCATGATGCCCAAGGGGATGTCCGGATCGAAGGGGACGCCCTCCGCCGTGAGCTCGCGCTGGACTTCGCGGAAGATCGCCTTGACCTCGCCGATTTCCTCGACCTCCGTGATCATCGGGATCAGGATCCGGAGGTTCTTCAGGGTGCTCGCCCGGAGGATCGCCCGCATCTGGATGCGGAACAGGCCGGGGTTCTGGAGCGAGAAGCGGACCGCCCGCAGCCCGAGGGCGGGATTGGGCTCCTTCTGGATCGACAGCTGGGGGAGGTTCTTCTCGCCGCCGATGTCGATCGTCCGGATGTAGACGGGATGCGGATGCGCTTCGCGGGCCAACCGGGCGTAAATCTCGTAATGATCCTCCTCGGAGGGAAGCGTCGCGCGTTGGAGGTAGATGAACTCCGAGCGGAAGAGCCCGATCCCTTCGGCGCCGTAGGACAAGGCGTGGGCGATCTCCTCGGGCAGCTCGATGTTGGCCATCGTCGTGAACCGGACGCCGTCGAGCGTCTGGGACTTCAAGGTCGCGACTTTTTTCAGCTCCCGCCGATAGGCGTCGTATTTCGCCTTTTTGCCCTGGAACTCCTTCTGGACCGTGAGGGGCGGGTTGATGATGACCTCGCCGTCCGTCCCGTCCACGATCAGGAGGTCGCCGTTCTTGATCGTGGCCGCGATGTCGTGCAGGCCGACGACGGTCGGGATGCTGAGCGAGCGGGCCAGGATGGCCGTGTGCGAGGTCGGACCGCCCATGTCCAGGGCCACGGCCAGGATGTTGCCCTGGCTGAGGCGGAGGGCGGCCTCGGAAGGCAGGAGATCGTGGGCCACGAGGATCTTGTCCCGGACGTCGTCCGCCGCCTCCTCGACCGTAGGCGCGAGGTTGCGGTAGATCTTGGTCAGCACGTCCGCGACATCGGACTTGCGCTGCTTGAAATACTCGTCGCCCAGGCCGTCAAAGATCTTCCGATAGTGCTCGTAGGCTTCGGCGAGGGCGGTCTCGGCCCGGACGTTCTCCTCGCGGATCGTCTTGTCGAAGCCCGAGACGAGCGAGAGGTCGTCGAGGATGAGCAGATGGGCGTCGAAGATGAAGGCGTGCTCCTCCCCGACCTTGCTCCGGACGGTGTCCTTGAGCTCGGCGAGCTCCGCCCGGGTCTTGGCCACGGCGGACTTCAGGCGCAGGAGCTCGTCGTCGACCCGGTGAGGGGGGACGTATTCCTTGCGGGGGCTGAACAGCACCCGGCCGACGAGGGCCGCCCGGCCGATGGCGATCCCCGGCGAAACGCCGATGCCGCGAAGACGCGTGAAGTCCATGGCGGCTATTCTTTCTCGCCGAACCGCCCGTCGATGAGCTCCGCGAGGGCCGCCCAGGCCGCCGCTTCGTCCGGGCCGTCGATCTTCAGGACGATGTCCGAGCCCTGGGTGGCGGCCAGGGTGAGGATCCCCAGGATGCTTTTGCCGTCGATCTCGCTCCCGTCCTTGACGATATGGACCTCGGCCCCGAAGCGGTTGGCCGTGTTGACGAACTTGACCGCGGCGCGGGCGTGAAGGCCGAGCTTGTTCTTGATGGCGATGGGTCGTTCAATCATGCGGCCCGCCTAGGACGGCTTCGCGCCGAGCAGGACGCTGGCCAGGTGGATGTTCTTCTTGCCCTGCTCCACGACTTTCTTGGCCACGTCCTTGAGCACGTTCGAGCGTTGGAGGGAGACGAACTTGATGAGCATGGGGAGGTTGACGCCGGTGATGATCTCCACCTGGCCGTCCTTCTGGAAGGTGAAGCTCAGGTTGGACGGCGTCCCGCCGAACATGTCCGTGAAGATCACGACGCCGCTTTTCTGATCGACGCGCTTCAGGCTCTGGTTGATCTTGCGCTTGGACTCCTCGACGTCGTCGTACCAGCCGATGGAGATGGCCTCGATGTTGGGCGCCTCGCCCAGGATGATCGTCAGGGCGTTGAGGAGCTCCTCCCCGAGCTTGCCGTGCGACACGATGATCCCGCCGATCATTTGAAAACGTCTCTGTGGAAAATCTTTATATCATATTTCAGGCCGTGAAGATAATCCCGGATCGCGTCGCCCACGACGACCGACCGGTGCCGTCCGCCGGTGCAGCCGACGGCGATCACCAGCTGGCTCTTGCCCTCCGCGACGAAGCGGGGCATCAGGAATCCCAGGAAGCGCTCGAGCTCGGCCAGGAAGGCCTTGGTCTCGGCCGAGCCGAGGACGAACTCCCGGACGCCGCGGGATTTCCCGCTCTTCGATCGGAGGCTCTCGACGTAGAAAGGGTTGGGGAGGAACCGCGTGTCGAAGATGAGGTCGGCGTCGACGGGGACCCCGTACTTGTAGCCGAAGCTGACGATCACGACCCGGAGGCGGGGCTTGGCCGCCTTCTGGAAGCGCTGGGTGAAGCGCTCCTTGAGCTGGGAGAGATTCGTGCCCGTGGTGTCGATGACCTCGTCGGCCATCTTCTTGATCGGGGCCAGACGCTGGCGCTCGAGCCGGACGCCGTGAAGGATGGACTTCCCGCCCAGGGGGTGGGGCCGCCGGGTCTCACTGAACCGCTTGACGAGGGTCTCGTCGGAGGCGTCGAGGAAGATGAGCCGGGGGGCGATCGCGCGGCGGATCCCCTCCCAGACCACCGGGAACGCCCGGACGAAATCCCGCTCGCGGATGTCCACGACCAGCGCGACCTTGTCGATCTGGACCTCCCGGCGCTGCCAGAGGTCGACCAGGATGGGGATCATCTGGACGGGCAGGTTGTCGACGCAATAATAGCCGAGGTCCTCAAGGAAGCGGCTGACCACGGTTTTGCCCGATCCGGAGAGCCCGGTGATGACCAGGAACCGGTCGTCGCGGTTCACCGCCCCTCCGCGATCGCCCGGTCGAGCCGCCGGGAGATCTCCCGCGAGGCCAGGTAGCCGCGCTTCCGGCAGAGGTGGACCTTGCAGGCCACTTCGATCAGCGTGGCGATGTTCCGGCCGGGCGCCACCGGGATGTTGAGCTGCGGGATGCGCTCGCCCAGGATCAGGCTGTCCTCGGGGAAGCGAAGCCCGAGCCGGTCGAACTCCTTCTTGCGGTGCCACTTCTTCAGCCGGATGACGAGGTCGATCGACGATTGGAGGGCGATGGCCTGCCGGCCGAAGATCTCCTTGATGTTGATGATCCCCAAGCCGCGGAGCTCCATGAAATAGCGGCTCAGGGACGGGGCCCGGCCGATCACCCGGCCGCCGCGGGACAGGCGGACATGGACGACGTCGTCCGAGACGAAGCAGTGCCCGCGGGCGATGAGCTCGAGGGCGCTCTCGCTCTTGCCGATGCCGCTGTCGCCGCAGATCAGGACGCCCAGGCCGAACATGCGGATGAGCCCGCCCGAGATGACGGACTGGCGCTCAGGAGCGGGCGTCACGCGAGTCGCTCCTCTTCGCGGCGGACGACGTCCAGGATCTCGGGCGCCGTCCGGGCCGCCTCGATCCGGGGGAGGAGCTCCCGGGAGCGGCGGACGAACCGGGCCACGGCCGCGAGGAGGCTGAGGTTCTGGGCGGGGGCGTCGGAGGAGCTCACCGCCAGGAAGAAGACGCGGCACGGCTTCCCGTCGGGAGCGGCGAAATCGACGCCGCGCCGGGAGACGGCGAGCACGACGACCGGTTCCTCGAGCCCGGCCAGCTTGCCGTGGGGAATGGCGAAGCCCTCGCCGATGGCCGTGCTCCCCAGCCGCTCCCGCTCGAGGAGCCGCTCCAGGAGCCCTGCGGCGTCGAGGCGGCCGTTCACGCGGACGGCGGCCTCGACCAGCTCCGCGAGGACCGCGTCGCGGTCTGTGGCCCGGAGGTCGGCGATGATCGCGCCTTCGGCCAGGAGATCGCGGACGAGGAGCGCCGTGGAATCGGTGCGCATCATTCCGGCTGGACGAGGCCGAAGGAGCCGTTTTTTCGGCGGAACAGGACCGTCCACTTCTCCGTGGACTCCATCCGGAAGACGAAGACTTCCTTCTTCTTGGTCTCGATCTGGATCAGGGCTTCGCCCATCGACATCGGCTTGGCGGAGAAGTAGTCGACCCGGGTAACGCGGGGACCTGCCTCGGCGGGTTCGCCCGGCAGGGCCAGGTCCTTGCGCTCGCGCCCCCCGCGCCGCTTCTTCTCCCGGAACTTCTCGCGCTCCTTCTTGACCTTCTTCTCGAGGGCGTCGAAGGCCAGGCCGAGCGAGACGAGGATGTCGGCGCTCTCCTCGACGACGACCAGGTCCGCGCCCTTGGCCGTGATGTGGATTTCGGCCTTTTCGCGGTTTTTCTCCCGGGAAAGGATGATCTCCGCTTCGGCCGAGGGGCCGAGCATCCGGTCCAGGTCGGCGATCCGCGACTCGCAGTAAGCCTTGACCTCCGGCGTGAGGTGCCCTTGGCGCGCCGTGAATTGGATTCTCATGCGGTTCCCTCCATGACGGACTTTCTTTTTCGGATATGCGACGGCAGAATCTTGAGCTGCTTGCGGTACTTGGCCACGGTCCGGCGTGCGATCTTGAAGTTCTCCCGGGCGAGGACCTCCTCGATCTCGATGTCGCTCAGGGGGTGCGCGGGATCCTCGGCCTCGACGAGCTTCTTCAGGCGCTCCTTGACCCGAAGCGAGGAGACGTCCTCGCCGAAATCGCCGGCCAGCGCCTTATGGAAAAAGTACTTCAGCGAGTAGACGCCGCGGGGGGTGAGCATGTACTTGTTGGCCACCACCCGGCCGACGGTCGACTCGTGGACGCCGATCTCCTGGGCGATCTCCATGAGGGTCAGGGGCTTGATGAAATCGATCCCCTTCTCGAGATACTCGCCCTGCTTGTCGACGATGTAGTGCGCCACCTTGTAAATCGTCTGGTCGCGCTGGTCGAGGCTGCGCAGGAACCAGAGGGCCTTCTTCATCTTGTCCTTGAGATAGCGGTACGCCTCGGGGTTCTCCTTGTAGGCCCGGGCCAGGAGTGTCCGGTAGTAGGCGTTGATCCGGAGCCGGGGCATCCCCTCGTCGTTGAGGGCGATCTTGAGCTCGCCGCCCTCCTTGGTGACGATGATGTCGGGCACGACGTAGGTCGTTCGGTCCTCGGCGTACTTCGTGCCGGGGGCGGGATCGAGCCGCTTGATGATCTCGATGTGGATCTTCACCGACGCCATCGGGACGTTGAGCAGCCGGGCGAGTTGGGCATAATCCGATTTCTCGAGAAGCGCGAGATGCTCCTGGATGATCGTCCGGGCCACGTCGTCCTGGATCTGGAGCTGGTCCATCTGGACGAGGAGGCACTCCCGGAGATTGAGGCTCCCGCAACCGACGGGATCGAAGATCTTGATCTGGGCCCGGACCTTCTCGACCGTTTCGAGAGGCGCGCCCGAGGCCTGGGCGATCTCCTCGGGCGTCTGGGTCAGGTAGCCGTCTTCGTTGATGTTGCCGATGATCCGCTCGGCGACGTCCTGCTCGACGGTCTCGAAGAAGGTCAAGTTGGCCTGCCAGGAGAGATGATCCCAGAGCGACGAGCTCTTGGACAGCGTGTTCTCGAGCGACGGCACTTCCGTCCGCTCCTGAGGGAACGCCCGGAAGCCGTCGTCGATGTACTCCTGGAAATACGACTCGAACTCGCGGTCCTCGGGATTCTCGGGGGGATCGTCCATGTCCGACGGGCCGGCGTCCGGGGCCTTGTCGACGCCGGCCGCCGCCGCGGCCGCTTCCGCCCCCGCCTCCGGCTCGATCTCGGACTCGGGCTTCTTGTCGACCGTCTCCTCCTCGAGCTCGAGCATGGGGTTGTCGGACAGCTCCTCGTCAATGACCTCGATGAGCTCGAGGTTCGTCATGGGCAGGAGCTTGATGGCCTGTTGCAGCGCGGGGGCCAGGATCAATTTCTGGACCTGACGCTGGTCGAGCCGTTGTTTCATGAGCATGGTCATCGCTTCGGTTCCGCGGCGGGACTCCTTACAGGCGGAAGTCGGCCCCCAGATAGCTCCGCCGCACCTCTTCCGAGGCCACGATGTCCCGCGGCGGCCCCTCCCGGAGGATCCGGCCCCGGTCGATGATGTAGGCCCGGTCGACGATCCGGAGGGTCTCCCGGACGCTGTGGTCGGTGATGAGCACCCCCAGCCCCCGGGCCTTCAGGCCGCGGATGATCTTCTGCAGGTCCTGGATGGCCAGGGGGTCGATGCCGGTGAACGGCTCGTCGAGGAGGATGAACTCCGGCCCCGAGATCATCGCCCGCGCGATCTCGAGCCGCCGGCGCTCGCCGCCCGACAGGGTGAAGGCGCGGGCGGCGGCCAGCCGGGCGAGCCCGAAATCGTCGAGCATCGCCGCGATCGGCGCGTGTTTCCCCGCAGCCCCGGCGGGCAGGGTTTCCAGGATGGCCAGGAGGTTCTCCTCGACGGTCAGCTTCCGGAAGGCCGAAGGCTCCTGGGGAAGAAGGCAGATGCCCTTCTGGGCCCGCAGGTACATCGGGTAGCCGGTGATCTCCTCGTCGTCGAGGAAGATCCGGCCCGCGTCCCCGGGGATGAGGCCGAGGATCAGGGAGAAAGTGGTCGTCTTGCCGGCCCCGTTGGGCCCCAGGAGGCCGACGATTTCGCCCCGCCGGACCTCGACGGACACATCGTCCACGACCCTCTTGCCGCGGTAGCTTTTAGCGAGGTGGGCGGCCTTGAGGCACGATATCATGGCTCACTTGATGACCGATGTGACCGGCCGATCCTGGTCCTTGCTTTCCACGAGGATGCTACCATCCGTCAGGCGAAAAGTCAATTTGTCCCCCTGGACGAGGCCCTTGTCCCTGTCCTTCATGACGGGCTTGCCGATGAGGGCGATCGTGTCCTTCCCGACGTCGTAATCGGCTTGTTCGCCCGTCGCCTCCCGGGCGGGCATGACGATCTTCACGGCCCCCGCGGCATGCATTGCCCGGGGCTCGCCCCCGCTCTCGCCGGGCTCGACCGTGATCGTCTTGCAGGCCAGGGCGGTCGTCCCCGTCTTGAGCGTCGCGCCGCCCTCGTAGAGGACCCGGTTGGCCTTGGCGTCGTAGCTCATTTTCGCCGCCCCGATCTCGACGCGCGTCTCGGGGCGCCCGTCCTTCGGGGCATGGGGGAACGAAGCCAGCACCTTCCCCTCGCATTGGAGGTCGCCGCCGTCGTCGGCGACGTCGATCTCCCGGGCGGACAGGATCCGCTTGCCCTGCCAGGCCCGGGCCGTGCCCGCCTCGTTCCATATCAAGAAACGCTTGTGCTCGCTCGAATATCTCACGCCCTGGGCATCGATGAAAACCGGCTCGCCCGGGGCGAAGAACCCCTGCCGGGCGTCGGGCTTGGCCACGGGGCTGAAGAGCATCCGGACGCTGCCCATGATCTCGAAGTCGTCCATCTTGATCAGGACCGTAACCTCGTCGCCGGCGCCGTCGCCCGCGCCGGCCTTGATCCGCGCCTTGTCCGGAGGCGCGCCTTGGACCTTGAGGATGTTGGTCTCGGCCTGGAGGAACATGGAGGGGCCCTCGATCAGCCGGACGATGGCCTTGTCCTTGTCGAGGCTCGCCACCCGCGCGCTCCCCGAGGCGGCCATGTCGCGCAGCGTGCCGTTCTCGTTGAAGTTCACGTCGACCGACTCGCCGCCGATCTCGGTCGTCGTGCCGGCGTCGTAGAAGAACTTGAACGCGCACCGGCCCCGGCCCTCGACGGTCCGGACCGCGGGGTGGTCGAGGTAGGCCCGGAAGCGGATCTCGTCGGCTTCGAGCTCTTGGCGAGAGCTCTTGTCGAACAGGAAATCGCGGCTGATCGTCATGTCGTCGGGCAGGGCCGTCGCGGCCGGCTTGTCGCCCGCGGCCGAGGCTGCGGAGCCGACCTCGCCGTCGATGGAGATCCGAGCCCCGCCGGAGAGCTCGAGGAGGGAGATGTCGTCGACTTTCTCGAACTGGTCGAACGTCACCCGCCCGGCCGAGCCGCGGCTCCGGCCGTGGGCGATGTCCACGCCGCCCTCGATGACGCCCTGGCGCCGCCGCGGGCCGTACGTAAGCCTGGCGCGCGCCCCGCTCAGGGTGACGGGGATGGCCGACATCCTCGGAAGGACGTTGAGGCGCAAATCGCCTTCTAGGGTGAAATCCTCGTCCCGGAGGGAATACACAGCGGACCGCGAGGAGCCGGAGAACCGGGGCGCCATCAACGAGACGCCTTTCGATGTCGTGCAGGCATCGGACGTCTTTTCATAGAGAAAATCCGCGGCGTCGACGACGATCTCGCCGTATAGGATCTTCACCCGGCCCTCGAGGTAGAAGCGGGACCAATCCTTGGCGTAGGTGATGGAATCAGCGGCGTAGCGGACTTCCCGGCCGCCCTTCTTCCCGTGATCGACGATGGATACGTTCCCTTCGAGCCGGCCCGTCTTCTCGTTCACGTAGAGGTCCCGTTCGGCGTGCGCTTCCATGCGGCCCGCCGCGAAGTTGAACTGGACGATGCTGATCTTTTCCTTGACGTTCGACGCGTCGGGAACGCCCGGCTTCTGGTCGGGCTCGAGGCGCTGGGGGGCCCTGGCGTGCAGGGCGAAATAGACGACGATCGTCAGGACGGTGGCCGCGAACAGCGTC
>Ga0182021_10001510_pt1 | contig 26821 bp, 27 predicted proteins | sample 612E3MmetaG_FD_120493 | JGI IMG/M metagenome (GOLD analysis project Ga0182021, IMG submission 120493) | Permafrost microbial communities from Stordalen Mire, Sweden - 612E3M metaG (Illumina Assembly) | ecosystem: Environmental > Terrestrial > Soil > Wetlands > Permafrost | place: Sweden...
GCGCTTCTTCCACCACCACGCCGGCCAACGCGAAGCGCTGCTCCAACTCGGCCTTGAGGGCTTGGGAGACCTCGTCCACGTTGCTCCGCAGGGTGATCTCGTTCTCGTCTCCGTGATCGTAGGTATAGGAACCCGCCAGGTGCCGGAGAGACGTCTCGCTCTGGGTGTGGACGTAGCGCTCGAAGTCCTCCACGTCGAACACGGCCTGGGCCGTGTCCTGCACCCGCCACACGACCACCGCGGCGATCTCCACGGGGTTGCCTCGCTTGTCGTTCACCTTGAGCAACGGGCCGTTCAGCGTCCGGGCCCGGACCGAGACCTTGTAGTGGGGATACTTCCTGGGCGTAGCGCCGCCCTGGGCCTTCTTGGCGGCAGAGACGGAGTCGGCCGACATTCCCACGTCGCTGGCCTTGACCGCGGGGCCGTTGGACCAGAAGGGGTTGGCCCAGCGGAAGCCGCCCTGGCGCACCGTCCCCTTGTAGTGCCCGAACAGCACGCCAACCCGGGTCTCGTTGGGTTCCAAGGTGAAGAAACCGGGGCACAGAAGGACGCCCGCGATGAAGAGCACCACGCCTGCGATCACCAATCCCAGCACCGTGCCGCCGCCCATGGTGCTCCTACCGCCCGACACCCCCGCCGTGATGAACAGTGCGATGCACGCGGCGAAGATCACGATCACCACGATGAGCCAGGGCCAGCCGCTCGCCACTTTGATCTCTTTCTCGCGGTTCAGAGCCACAGGCTGTCTTCGTTCTGTTTCCGTGCCTCGATCCTCCTATTCCCACTTGAACTGACGGATGGCGGCTGCACCAGCGACCGCCGCATACACGATGAGCACCAGAAGCGCCCGGGCGGGCGGGAACGCGCCCTGCACCGCAGTCTGCATGGCCTGCACGCCTGCGCCCAACGGCGTGAAATCGCTGACGTGCCTCAAAACCGCCGGCATGACGTTGCGCGGTATCCACAAGCCCGCAAAGAACATCATGGGGAAGAACAGGGCGGAGCCGATGCCACCGGCGACCTGCGCATTCGGGGCGATGGCCGCCACCCACAGTCCTATCGCCGAGAGCGCGAGCGCGATCAGCACGATCGACAGGATGAAGCCCGGTATCTTCTGAGGCGCCCGGGCCCCGAAGGCCATCCCGGAGATGAGGGCGATGAGTACGAGAGCGACGAACGCTATGGTGAGGTTGATCAGCGACTGCGCGGCCAGGACCAATGTGGGGCGGGCGGGAGTAGTGGAGAGACGCCGGAGCACGCCCTGTTCCCGGTAGGCCGCCAGCGGCGTGGTGAGGCCGATCATGGACACCATAGCCAGCGAGAACACCATGAGGATGGGGATGTACGCTCAGGTATGTATCGCCGCCCAGGTCCGCGTTCGGCTTGCGAAAGGATGGGATGCTTGAAAAGACGATCAGAAGGAGCAGCGGGAACCCGAGCCCGTAGACGAGCCCGAACGGCTGCCTCCATGCCAGGCGGGCCTCGGAGATCAGCATGGCCCGGAAGGCCTTGGCCAGGCGGCGGCCGCTCATGACCGCACGTTGCCTTTCATGGGATCCGTTGCGTCGCCGGTGAGCCGGACGAAGGCGTCTTCCAGTGAGGCGTTGCCCATCTCCACGTGGTGGGCGGCCACTCCCACCCGGTCGAGGGCCAGGATCACTGCGTTGACGAGATCCCCGCTGCCCCGCACCACCGCGTGTTCGCCCTGCCACTCCAGTCCGCGGACTTCGGGCAGGCCGGTGAGAACGCTTTCGGCGAAGGGGCCCGAAGACAGGAAGCGGACCAACTTGCCTCCCTGCACCTGTGCGGCCAGTCCCTGCGGACTGTCGATGGCCACGATCCTGCCGGCGTCGAACAGGGCCACCCGGTCGCACAGCCTCTCGGCCTCGTCCATGTAGTGAGTGACCAGCAGGATGGTGACCCCGCGCTGGCGCACGCCCTCGATCAGCTCCCAGGTGTCGCGGCGGGCACCGGGATCGAGACCGGTGGTCAGTTCGTCCAGCACCGCCACTTTCGGCCGGCCGATGAGGGCGAGCGCGATGGACAGGCGCTGCTTTTGACCTCCCGAAAGCCTCTTGAAATAGGTATCGCGCTTCTCGGACAGCCCCAGAGCGTCCATCAGCACGACCGGGTCATCGGGATCGCTGTAGAAGGAGCGATAGAGCTCCAGCGCTTCCCCGACCTTCAGCTTGGCCGCCAAGGCGCTCTGCTGCAGTTGGACACCCACCTGCTCGCGCAACTGGTCGCGTTGCCGACGAGGATCGAGCCCCAGGACCCGGATCTCACCGGCGTCAGGAGTGCGCAATCCCACGATGCATTCCACCGTGGTCGTCTTGCCCACGCCGTTGGGCCCGAGGATCCCGAAGATCTCCCCCTCCTCCACCGAGAAGGAGGCCTCGTCGACGGCTACCGTCGCCCCGTAGGTCTTGCGCAACCCCTCGACTTCCACGACTTTCGCCATCTCACCTCGCCTCTTGCTCGAGAGCACGACCTTCTCCTGGGCCCGACCATGCTTCGATATTAATGTGATATCACTTAGGAATCAAGTGGGGTCGCGGAGCGGGCGGCGCTACGCCGTCACCCCGCTCCGGAGCTACAATCAGAGCACCCATCCCCTATCGCCTTGTGGAGAGATGCTGATGAAGGACTTCCCCGTGGTCATCGACATCGACGTGCGCTGGGGGGACATGGACGCGCTCGTCCATGTGAACAACATCGTCTATTTCCAGTATTTCCAGATGGCGCGCGGTGCCTACCTGCAGCGGATAGGGATGCCGCCCGCCGGGCCGGCGTGGAAGGATTTCGGCTGGGTGGTGGGGGCCAACTGCTGCCGCTACAAGGCGCCGGTCACCTTCCCCGACACCCTGTCGGTGTGGACCCGAGTAGGGGCGCTCAGCGAGGACCGCATGCTCATGGAATACAAGGCGGTCAGCAAGAAGCTGGGCAAGGTGGCCGCCGAGGGCGAGGCCCTCATGTTTGCGTACGATTTTGCTGGCGGCTCCAAGACCTCCATCCGCGAGGACGTCCGCAAGGCTATCCTCGAGGTGGAGGACCGGGAGTTGCCGCCTGTGCCCAGGGACGCGACGCGCATCAAGACGTGATAGACCTGCGGCGAGAGCAGCCCCAAGACGCGGCGGCCATCCGAGAGGTGGAGCGGCTGGCGTTCGGGCATGACGCCGAGGCGGACCTCGTGGATGCGCTGCGCGACGCCGGCGCCTGGGCGCTGTCGCTGGTCGCCGTGGAGATACCGCAGATGGACGAGGCGGCGGCTGCGCCCGACCTCGACTGGGCGCCCGGTGGCGGAGAAGGCCGCGTGGAGGGCCACGTGCTCTTCACCCGGGTGACGGTCGCCACTCCGGGCGGCGACGAGATGTCCCTGCTGGGGCTGGGGCCGGTGGCCGTGGCGCCGTGGCGGCGGGGAGAGGGCATCGGGACGATGCTCATCGAAGCCGGGCTGGAGTTGATGCGGGGCGGCGCCTACCCCGCCGTGGTGGTCGTCGGAAGCCCGAAGTACTACGCGCGCTTCGGCTTCCTTCCGGCGAGCCAGTGGGGCCTGCACTACGTGGGGGATGCATCCGAAGATGATCTCATGGCGGTGGAACTCTCGCCCGGGAGTCTGGCGGGCATCCGGGGACTGGTGCGTTTCCGGCCAGAGTTCGCCGGGATACAGGCGTTACGAATGACGGGCCAGCCGTGATAGCTTCCGCTCTCTCCTATCCGGACGCCGTTCCGGCCCTCGCGGGTCTGTGGGACATGGACGAGGCCACCCGCGACGACCTGCTGCTGCGTGCCGTCGCCCAGGCGCACACCTATCACTTCGAGCGCAACACGGCATACCGCGCCACCGTTGCCGCTCGGGGGATAGGTCCTAGGATCGGTCCGGAGGAGATGCCCCGGGTACTGCGGAACACCTCGCAGGCGTTCAAGTCGTATATCGACATCCTGGGCACCCCGTTCCCACAGGACCGGCCCTCCGACTTCGTGGAATGGCTGTCCGAGCAGCTTTCGGTCGACATCCGCCCGACCCGGCAGCGCTTCAACGGTGATTACCGCTCGCTGGAAGCCTTGCTCAAGGCTGTCGAGCGGGCCTACTCCGGACTGGGCTTGGAACTGCTCGTTTCGGGCGGCGCCTCCGGCCGGATGGCGGTGATCCCTCGAGACAAGAAGAGCAGCGAGCTTGCGCTGCAGAGCTTCCACCTGTCGTTCCAGCGCTACCTGGGCCTGAAGGGCGAGCACTCGGCCCTCCTCCTTACGCCACAACGGACGCGTAGCGCAGTGGATCGCATGACCCGGAACTGCCTGCAGCAGACGGGGGTCGCCCGCGGCCAGGTGCATTTCGCCTGCTCGTTCTCCGCGCGCCCCGACCAAGTACGCGTGCGCACCGGGCTGACCTACCACCAGGGATGGCGCGGTCTCATGGAGAAGTACCTGGCCCATCCGCTCGCCACGACCTTCCAGGCCCGGCTCGTCGATCCGCGGGCCATGGAGACAGTGGTCTCGCGATTGGTCCCGGCTGGCGCTCACGGCGAGAAGGTGCTGCTGCTCGGCAGCCCGAGCCGGCTCCACACGATCGCGATGTCCCTGCTTGGTTCGGGGCGGACGATCACCTTGGTCCCAGGCAGCATGCTTGCCACGGCGGGGGGCGCAGACAAGGTTCCGGCCCAGCCGGCGGCCGAGTTGCGCCGGGACCTGCAGGCCGCCTTTCGGCTGAGCACCGGGGAGCCGGCGCCCATCCACGACATATACGGGACGGCCGAAGCCAACTGGGCGGCCGTGCAGTGCGTCCGCGGCAACTACCACATCCCGCCGTGGGTATACGCGGCCACCCTCGACGACCAGGACGCGCTCCAGACCCAGGCCCGCTCCACCGGGCAGTTCGCGTTCTACGACCCGTTGGGAGGCGGCGACCTGTTCCCTGCCTTCTTCCGCACCGCCGACGAGGCGACGCTCGTGCGCGGGGATACCTGCCCATGCGGCGGACCGGGGTGTTATCTCGAGCAAGGCTCCATACGAGACCTGTCCGGGGAGGCGAGGTGCCCACGGCAAGAGTGAAAGGAAAGACCCGCACCACACGCGGCGCGGAGTCCGCCGCAGTTGCAGCGGCGGCGGCCGGCCCCTGGGAGGGATTCTTCCTCCCGGCCGCGCTCCGCGCGCGCCTTGTCACCACAAAGACGCCGCACGAAGAAGTGAGCTATCTCCACGGCGGCCGCTGCGGCGTTGACTGCGAAGCCGCCGCGCCGGGGAGCGTGACCGTCCGTTGGCCGCTCCTCACCGCCGCCGAATGGGCGGAGATCGTCCAGGAACTGCGCGAGGCCCGCGAGAAGGCCCCGCGCGGACCGGAGTACTGGCTCCGACTGCAGGCGGCGCTGTCCGCGGCCGCCCGCCGGCTGTCCGACCGAGCCGATCCCACCAGCCAGGCCCTCCTCGACGCCCTGTCGTCCTACACCGGCTACAGCCGGGGCATGGTGGCTTCGGGCCTTGCCGCGCCCGACCTCTGGGACCTGGACAGGCTGCCTGCGGCGCTCCGCTACCACCCCAACAAGGCCTGTGGCGCCCGATGGACGACGATGGCCGATCTGCCGGGCCGCATCCGCTTCTTCCCCACCAAGTCGATGGACAAGGCCGCCGGCTGGGTCCCGGTGGCCTGGGAGATGCCGCTCTTCGGGGGCGACGTCCGGCCGGGGATGGTGCTCGGCCACAGCGATCGCGACATCCCTGGGACTGCACTTGCCATGACTATCCTCGCGCTCTCCGCCACCCTCCGCGGCGAAGCGCCGCTGCCCCGCCCCGTCCCGCCCCCGGTGGTGGTGATGGGCAGCTCGGTCCGGGAGCCGATGCTGGCTCCCTGGGTGCTCTCCGCCATCGAGCGGCAGGACCCGGAGATCGTCTCCATGGTGGCGGTGCTGCCCTGGGACCCCGCCGACGAACGGCTGCGCCATCAACTGCTGGCTGAGGCCGACTTGGTGGTGGCGGCCGCCGGAGACGACGTCATCTCTTCCCTCGGCAAAGAGATCCGCTCATTGCCGCACCGCCCGCCCTTCCACGCGCACGCTCCCAAGGTGAGCTTCACCGCCATCAGCCGCGAAGTGCTCGAGGTCCACTCGGTGATGGACAGCCACGGCTGGACCGCGCCCGGCGGCACCGAGATCATGGGCGTCGTGGCCTTGCTGGCCGGCCTGGACTCGGCCTTCTGGGACCAGAACGGCTGCCTGGGCTCCCGGGTGCACTTCGTGGAGAAGCGCGGCGTGGCCGACGGCCTTCCCACCGAGTACGCCCGCCGGCTCACCAAGCGCCTCCGCCAGATCCATCAGGTGATGCCCCGTGGGGCCTGGCCGGTCCGCCGGCTGCACGACCCCTTCGACCGCTGCAAGGCCATCGAGGGCTCGGACCGCTGGGGCACCGGCCTCACGGTGGTGTCCGACTACGACGACCCCTTCCTGGTGGTGCTCGACGACCGCGCCGGCCAAGACGCCCGTCCCGACCCCAGTGTGTTCCGGTCGCTCCTCGCCGAATGCCAGACCCGGGTGGTGCTGGTCCGCCCTGTGGACGACCTCATGGAGGTGCCCTGGTACTACCTGCCCATGCTGCCGCGGCACAGCCTGCAGTCGCTGAGTGTGGCGCTGGGCAGGCCGGGCTCCGGTTTGACGAGAGAAGTCTTGGATCTCGCCACCGCGTGCGGCCTGCGGGGCGTGACCTCTATCCGCATAGTCGGCAGAGGAGCCATCCAGCAGCTGCCCTATTCGTGGGACGGCCTACTGCCCCTGGACCTGGTGGGCCGCCGGGCCCCGGGGCACTTCACCACCATGGAGTTCGACTCCCCGTTCGAGGACATGATGGCGGCTTACCGAACGCATCTGGCGCGGTTGGCGGCCATCCCGGCTGTGGATCAAGGGGGAGCGGTCAGGACGGTGTGAAGCGGCGGTCGCCAAACCTGGCAGTTATGCCCGCCGCCTCCCCCCTAAGGCCGAACCAGCAATACCGGCGCAGGACTGCTCCGCAGCACGTCCTCGGTCACCGACCCCACCAGCACGTGGCGCACCTCTCTGTGGCCGTGGGTGGCCATGACTATGAGTTCGGCATGGCCGTCGCGGGCCGCCGCCACTATGGCCGGCGCCGGCTCGTCCTGCACCACCTTGGCGTCCACAGGCACGCCTTCCGCCCTCAGCGCAGCCGCCTGCCTGTCCAGGTAGGCGTGCGCCTCTTCCTCCAGGAAGGTGAATTCGTCACGGGTGTGGGCGTGGATCACTCGCAGGAGGATGAGCCTTCCCCCGGACATCCGCGCGACCGCGCCGGCGTGGGCCACGATCGGCCCGTCGGTGGCGTCTCCCTTGAGGGGCACCAGAATGTGGTCATACATCAGAACGAACCTCCCGCGAGGGTGTAGAGGAACAATGTGTTGAGTGCGGTGAGCACCACGGTGGCAAGGATGGCCAGAGTCCGCTCCGCTTTGCCGCTCCGGAACTCTCCCATCACCTTCTTGCTGAACACCAGCCACAGCAACGGGAGGATGGTCAGCGGAAGCTGGATGGTGAGGGCCACCTGGCTGTAGATGAGCACCTTCAGCGGATCGCCCGAAACGGCCACGACCGCCAGCGCTGGGACCGCCAGCACGAACAGGCCGATGCGGTAGAGCTTGGTGCGCGGGTCCTCAGGGCGGCCCAGGTAGGCGGTGAGCACGTTCACTTCCGCCATGGCCGAGGTGAAGCTGGAGCCCAGGCCCGCGAACAGCAGGCCGATACCGAACAGCAGCCGGGCCAGCGAACCGGCCAGCGGCTTGAGCGTGGCGGACGCCTGGGTGAGGCTCTCCACGACGATCCCGTGCCGGAAGAAGACGGCCGCCGCCACGATCACCATGGCCGAGTTGATGAGCCAGCCGAGCCCCATGGCCAGGGAGGTGTCGCCCATCTCGTAGCGGATCAGCCGGCGGCGGCCCTCCGCGTCCTCCGGCTCTCCACGGCTGAGCACCACGTTGGAGTGCAGATACACGTTGTGGGGCATCACCACGGCCCCGAGCATCCCGATAGCCACCAGCATGCTCGCCTTGTTCAGACTCGGGACGAAGGCGTGATACGCTGCCGAGCCCCAGTCCGGACGGACCAGGGCGAGTTCGATCACGTAGCAGACGGCGATGATGCCGATGAACGCCACCACGATCCGCTCGATGTGCCGGTAGCGGCCCGTGACGATCAGCAGGATCTGCAGCACGGCGGTGATCACGCCGCCGGCCACCAGCGGAAGCCCGAACAGGATCTGGAAGCCGAGCGCGCCGCCAAGCAGTTCGGCCACGTCGGTGGCGATACAGGCCAGCACGATGCTGCCCCCGAACACCGCAGTGAACGGGCGCGGGAACCGGTTACGGATGTTGTACGCGAGGCTGTGGCCGGTCACGATCCCGAGACGAGCGGACATGCTCTGGTAGAGGACCAGCATCAGCGTTCCCAGGGTGATCACCCAGAGCAGCGAGTAGTTGAACTCGCTGCCCCCGGCCACGTTCGTGGCCCAGTTGCCCGGGTCGATGAAGCCCACGGTGACGATGAAGCCCGGGCCCAGGTAGCGCAGGAAGTCGCGGTTGAAGTAGAAGTCATAGCCGCCGCGGTGGCGCCAGCCCTGGCGCCGCTCGTCCGGGATCGGTGGTCCGCCACGTTTCATGAGGCGGGCGGAGTTGTGGTCGGCGCCGTCGTGCCGCCGGGCGTGGTGCCGCCGCAGCCGGCGATGAGACCTGCGGCCACCAGAACAGACACTATGAGCAGCACCGGCCGGGACGCGCCCCGGCAGCGGGGAAGAAGTGGCATCTCCCCTCCTCGTTGCCCTTCTCGCCCTTTCAGGTTACCCGGCCTTGGCCTCCAAGGCCACCGGCGCCCGGCCCGAGCAGACTTGCTAGGCGCCGCTCGTGCCGCTTTGCGCGCCGTGCGCAGCAGGCAGGTCGGGGAGTTTGTCCCCGTAGAGCCAGGCCTCAAACAGAGCGTCGAGGCGCGCCGCCGGGATCTGCGGCGCCTCCTCCTTGGCCAGCGCGACGAAGTCGGCCGTCTTAACGTTGCCGTACTTGTGGCGATCTGCCCAGGCCCGGAGCGTCCGGAAGAAGCTGTCGTCGCCCACCGTCAGCCTCAGGGCGTGCAAAGTGAGCGCCCCGCGGTAATAGACGCTTGCCCCAAAGAGGAAGTCGACTCCCGGCCGTCCGGGCGGCGGCAGGATGGAGTTCGCCAGCGACTGCTTCGCGCTTGTCACCTGGTCGTCCAGAGCGCTCCTGCCCTTGTCGTGTTCTAGCCACAGCCAGCTGGCGTAGGTGGCGAAGCCCTCGTTCAGCCAGATGTCGTCCCAGCGCTCGATGGTCACGCTGTCGCCGAACCACTGATGCGCCAGTTCGTGCGACAGAAAGATCGCCGCTTCGGTGGGAAAGCCCATGCCACGGGTGACGACATCACTGCCGTACAGCGACATGGTCTGGTTCTCCATGGCCGCCCCGGTGTTGGCGTCCGGAACCACCACTCCGTAGACCGAGAACGGATAAGGCCCGAACACGCTCGTGAAGTAGTCCACGACATCGCCGATCCGGGCGAACGCCGTGTGAGCCTTCGAGGCGATGTTCGGGGCGTAGTAGTTGCGGATGGGCACCCCGCCGGCAGAGGTGGAGGTCTCGGAAGTGAACTTCCCGACGGCAACGGCGGCCAGGTAGCTGGCCATGGGCTCGGCCATGGTCCAGTTGAAGGTCAGCATGCCGTGGCCGGGGACGGTGCTCGTGAGGACGCCGTTCGCTACTGCCGTGTACGCCTCGGGCACGGTGAGGTGGAACGTGTAGGTGGCCTTGTCGGCGGGAGTGTCGTTAACGGCGAACCAGGTGGCGGTGCCTTCGGGCTCGTCGAGGGTGAAGCTGCCATCCGCCGTCTTTTGCCAGCCCATGACGTCGATCTTGGTCTTGAAAGACATGGGTGCCCCCGAATAGGCGATGGTCACCGCGAACCGGGCCCCTTTCGCGACGGCCGCCGGGCAGGTGATCTGGAGTTCGTTGCCTTGCCGGGTGAAGGGTGCTGCGACGCCTCCCATGCGAGCTTCCGCCACCGTGAGACCATCGAGGTCCAGGTAGAAGGACGACAGATCCTGCACAGCCAGGGCGTCCATCACTTCGGTGCCGGTGATCTGGTCCGTGGCCGGATCGATGCGCAGGGTCAGGTCGTAGTCCTGCACGTCGTAGCCCCCGTTGCCCAGAGACGGGAAATAGGGATCGCCAATCCCGGCGGAGCCGGCCTTGGCCTGAGGACTCGTGGGAATGGCCGGGGCCTGGGTCGTGGGTGGTTGAGTGGTGGAGGCTGCAGCCGCAGATCGCTGGGTGATGGGCGCTTCAGACGTCGGCGGCTGGGTAGCAGCCGGCCGCGTCGAAGTCGTGCCCCCGGAGCGGCCAGCGCCGGCGCAGCCCAGAGTTGAGGCTGCCGCCGCCAGAAGGAGGACCGCGGCCAGAAACACCAGAAGGGATCGGTCACGCTGGGCGAGATTCATCATCCGGTGCCGCTCCTTCCACTGTCGGCGCTCCGGGAACGGCGAAGTCTGGCCCCGTCGCCGCGCCTCGAATATACAGGTACCCCCACAATAGACCTGCCGCGCAGAGGCCCGCCATGATCAGCACCATGAGGGGCACCCCGATGGACTGCGCAAGTTGCCCCATCACGTACGCTCCGATAGGCGTCGTCCCGACGAAAAGCAGTGCGTAGATGCCCATCACCCGCCCGCGCATGTGCCCGGGCACCGTGAGCTGAAGGCGGGTGTTCGCCGTGGTCATGAATAGAGTCCCCGCGCAGCCCATGCCGAACATGAGCACGGTGGTGAACGGCATCCACGGAGACACGCCGGCTGCCCCCAGCATGACCACGAACACGGTAGCAGAGACCAGCAGCAGCCGCTGCGTCGGCCGGGCTCGATACGCGACGACCAGGCCTGAGACCAGGGCGCCCACACCCATGGAAGTCGTGAGCCAGCCCAAGGTGCCCTCCCCGGCGTTGAGCACGTACTTCGTGAGCAGTGGAGTGAGAGTCATGAAGTTGTACCCGAAGGCTCCCAGCGCACCCATGACGATGAGGATGAGCACCACGTCCGGGGTGGACACGGCAAAGCGCAGCCCTTCTTTGAGCTGATCGTAGACCCGCTCCCGGGTGAGCCGAGGCATCAGGTTCAGGTCCCCGACCCGCATGGCGATGAGGCCGACGATCACCGCCAGGAAGCTGGCGGCGTTGATGTAGAACACGGCCGCATAGCCGAAGGCGGCGAGCGTCGCGGCGCCAATGGCCGGGCCGATGATCCGGGCCGCGTTGAACTGGGTGGAGCCGAGCGCGATGGCGTTGAGCAGTTCGTCCTCACCCACCATCTCGGGGATGAAGGCCTGGCGGATGGGACCTTCCACCGCTTCCACCATGCCGCGTACCGCCGCCAGCACGTAGATGATGGCGACCGTGATGGCACCGGTGGAAGTGAGCGTGGCCAGCGCCAGCGCCACCACGAGCTGGCAGCTCTCGCAATAGATCATCGTGTGGCGTTTGCGCAGGCGGTCGGCGAACACGCCCCCATGGAGAGAGAAGAGCAGGGCAGGGGCGAAACGGATGGTCATGGTGAGACCGAGGGCGACCGGCTGATGAGTCAAGCTGAGCACGAGCCAGCCCAGGACGATGTCCTGCATCCAGCTCCCGATGAGCGACACCAACTGCCCGAACCAGTAGAACCGGTAGTTGCGGACGCGGAGCGAACGGAACGCCTTGAAAAGCCTGCTCATGGGCCGATTATAGCGGGGCCTCAGCGGCGGCCGGGCCCGGTCCCACGCGCCGGAGCGCCGGCGCAGTCGCGGCGGCTACGACCGCTCGATGCGCGAGGCCTCGTCGCGCTCGAAAACGGGCAGCTCCGCAGGCCCTCCAGCGCCGAGCACCTCCACCCCCAGCCCCTCCTCGAGCGCCTCGCCGATGTCGGTGATCTCGACGCCGGCGGCCGCGACCACTCCGGCGAGGGCCTCCGCCTCCGCGGGGGCGCAGGCGATCAGCAGGCTACCCGAGCCGATGAGCCCCAGCGGGTCGAGGCCCAGGATGGAGCAGACCCTGGCGGTCTCGGGGTAGATGGGGATGCGGTCCAGGTGGAGGCGCAGCCGGCGGCCGCCGGCTGCGCCCAGCTCCCGCAAAGCCGTAGCCACCCCGCCTTCGGTCACGTCATGGAGCGCGTTCACCCCGGCGAACGTCCGGGCTATCGCAGCCTCCTCCAGCACACCGATCCGCTCCAAGAAGGCCACACAAGCAGCCACTTCCGCGGCAGTCATGCCACCGGCCAGCAGCCGGTCGCCGAACTCGCGGGCGATGAGGCCGGTACCCTCCACCGCCACGCCCTTGGTCAGGAGGATGCGGTCGCCCTCGCGCATCCCGCGCTTGTCGATCAGATCGCTCCGGCGCGCCGTCCCCGCCATCGTCCCCACGGCCACCGGCCGGGTGACCGCATCAGTAATCTCGGTATGCCCGCCGCACAAGGAGATTCCGTACCTCGAGCAGACCGCCTGGATCTCTGCGATGAGCGCCCCGATCTCCGAAGCCGTCGACCCTGGCGGGAAGAGCAGAGTGGTGACGAGCCAGCGTGGTACCGCCCCGCTCGTAGCAACGTCGTTGGCGTTCACAAGCACTGCGTACCGCGACAACGCGTCGGCGGCGAGCGTCACCGGGTCGGAAGCCAGTACCAGCACCTCGTCATCCGAGATGTCCACGGCGGCCGCGTCCTCGCCGATGGCGGCCCCAACCAGCACCGAGGGGTCTGTCACCGCTACCCCGGACAGCGCCTTCTCCAGCAGATCGGCCGGCAGCTTGCCCACCGGCAACGGGAGCCCCTGCCGGATGACTGCGAGAGCCTCGGCCAGCGAATGCACCACGAAGTCGGCGCCTTGGCCGTAGAAGGGCTGGGAGGGGTCGTTCTGCAGGTACATAGCCAGGGCGCCGGCTCTCTTCCCGGCCTCGATATCGAAGGCGAAGTCACCCACCACCAGGAGGTCGGCCACGTCCACGCCCAGACGCTCTGCGGCGTAGTGCACCCCGTCGGGGAGGGGCTTCGGGTTCAGCGGAAGGTCGCGAGTGACGATCACGTGGAACCAGTCCGGGTCGATACCCGGCAACATGGCGAGCGAGACGTCCACGGACCGGCGGGTGTTGCGCGTGAGGATCCCCATCGGCACCCCGAGGCGGTGCAGCGCCTCCACGAGTTCGGTCGCTCCGGCGTTCTCCACGGTCTGCTCGGCCGCCTCGATCTCCATCTCATCGAGGATGGCTTCCTTCCGCAACCGCTCTTCCGGGTCCGCGACGCCGGCTAGGTACTCCAGCACTCCAATACCGGGCGGGCAACCCACAGCCGCGCGGATCGCGGGGAAGTCGAGCGCCGCCGGGACAGTGAGCGTCCCGTCGAAGTCGAACAGCACCCCCCCTATGCGGAAGGGCTTGGCCACCACGGCGCGCCCTATCCCAGTTGCGTCGCCCGCCGGGCCTGCCGCAAGGCAAGGAATCCGGTGAGCGTCGCGAAGGCCAGCACGACGCCCGCTCCGATGAGCAGCGGTCTGGCCTGCCAGCCGTCGATGAGCAGAGAGCGCATAGAGTCGTAGATGTAGGTGGTCGGGTTGACGGTGGCCGCCCACTTGAGCCACGTCGCGCCGATGTATTGCTTGGGAACGAACGTCGAGGAGAGGAAGATCAGCGGGAAGAAGGCGAATGTGGCCGCTTGGGCCGCCGCGGAGTTCTTGGTCTTGAGCGACACCGCCACAGCGTAGCCGGCGAACGCGATGCCCCACAGGAAGGCGTAGAAGAGGACCACGAACATGCCGCCCACGCCCGTCGCCGATTTGAGTCCCAGCGCCAGGCCCAGCAGGAGGATGAGGATCACCTGTCCCACGAGCAGCGCCGCCCCGGCGATCATCGGCCCCCACACCAGCGCCAGCCGGGAACTGCGAGTGAGAAGCAGCTTGGTGAAGTAGCCCGATTCGATATCGCGGACGAGCAACTGACCCGCCGTCCCCGCCCCGCCCACCGACGCGGACACAATGGACACCGGGATGATGAACGCCAGGTAGGACCCCTTGAACCCGGGAAGGTTGGCCACCGACGAAAGCCCGGAGTTGAAGACGAACAGGAAGAACACGCTGATGGCGATGTTGGGCAGAACCGCAGCCGGCGTGCGCAGGCTGTTGCGGAGGGAGCGGCCCACCATCAAGAGGATGTCGGTCATTGCCCGCCCTCCTTGCCGGGCGGCGCAGCTTCGCCGGCGCCGCCGCTTCCAGGCTCGCCGCCGCTTGCAGCGGCCGCGCCTGTGCCGTCGTCGCCCGCCCCGGCGCCTTCGCCGCCCTTCGGGCCCATCCGATGCCCGGTCGCCTCCAGGAACACGTCGTCCAGAGTGGGCTCGCTCACTGTCAGGCCTTCCAGGCCCAAGCCGGCGTCGTCGATGGCCCGGACCAACTCGGGCAGCCGCCCGGCCGCGGTCTCGAAGTAGCAGAGCACGACAGTGCCGTGGACCCGCCGGCCGGGAGCCAGCCGCGCGACCGCGACCGCGCCTCGGCGTGCTCCGTCCTCGGAGGCAAAAGACAGCTTCACTACTTCGCTGCCGATGGCCTTCTTGAGGTCGCTGGGCGCCCCTTGGGCCACGATCTTCCCTTCGTCGATGATAGCCACCCGTCGGCAAGCTTGTCCGCCTCTTCCAGATACTGGGTGGTCAGGAAGATGGTCATGCCCTTCTCGCGGTTCAGGCGGCGGACTTCATCCCAGATGACGGTGCGGCTCACCGGGTCCAGCCCGGTGGTGGGCTCGTCAAGGAACAGTACGAGCGGGTCGTGCACGAGTGCCAGCGCCAGGTCCAGCCGGCGTTTCATGCCCCCGGAGTACTTGTCCACCCGCTTCTTGGCGTCCACGTCCTGCAGGCCCACAGTGGCGAGGAGCCGCTCAGCGGTGGCCTTTGCCTGTTCCCGGCCGGCGCGGAAAAGGCGGGCCTGCAGGACGAGCATCTCCCGGGCGGTCATGAGGCCATCGAGGCCGACCTCCTGAAGGGCCACGCCTACGCGCTCCCGGACCTCACCCTGCTGCTTGGATACGTCGAATCCGGCCACCTTCGCCGAACCGGCCGAAGGCTTGAGGATGGTCGTGAGCATGCGGACCGTGGTGGTCTTGCCCGAGCCGTTAGGGCCGAGGAAACCGAAGATGCGCCCCGACCCGATGTTCAGGTCGATGCCGTCCACGGCCTTCAGGTCGGCGAACTCCCGCGTAAGCCCTTGCGCCCATATGCTGCGGTCAGTGTCCATGGGCGCGTATTATGCCTTGCTTTACGTCAGATAGTAAAGCAACACCGGGATGATGGGGATGGCCATCAGCGTAGTGGCCAACACCACCGAGGAGACCGCCTCGTCCTCGTTCTTGTATTTGGCCGCCAACACCGACACGAACACCGCCGAGGGCATGGTCGCCTCGAACAGCACCACCGCCCGGTTGACTCCGGCCAAACTCAGCAGCCACACGGACAGCAGGCCGAGCACGAACCCGCCACCGACTCTCAGGATGCTTGCCGTCACGGTGAGCGGGATCTGCTTGAACTTGAACCGCCCGATGCTCACGCCCAGGATCAACAGCATGAGCGGGACCCCCGCTTTGCCGAGCAGGTCCACCGACCCCACCACGACCGTGGGGATGGGCACGTGGGCAAGGTTCAGGACCAACCCGAAGATGGCCGCGTACATGAGAGGCGTCTTGAGCATCACAAGCAGGCCCTGCTTGACGTCCTTCTCCCCGGAGGCCACGTAGACGCCCAGAGAGTTCAGGATGATCCCTTGCGGGATGTACATGAGGATGGCGAGCGCGGCGCCGGTGGAGCCGAACGCCAGGAAGATGATGGGCAGCGGGATGTTGATGTAGTTGGTGAACACGATGGGAAGGTAGAGACTCGAGTGCTTCTGCCTGAGGACCGTGAACAGGATGACGGCCAGCACCAGGTTCCCCGCCATGACGATGAGGGACGCAGCCCACAGCTTGGTCGCATCGGCAAAGACGATCTTGCTGGTGATCATGGAGTAGAAGGCCATGGCCGGCACGGCCACGTACATCGAGATGTCGATGAGCGGCGCCATGTTGACCTTGGCGAACCGACCGAACAGGTAACCCACGATGACCGCGAAGAACGTGGGCCCGATGATGTTGACGATCTGATGCACCGCGTCAGGGTACCGCACGCAGCGGGCGGCGGGGCGCCTCAGATGATATAAGTGCCTTCATGAGTGAGTCGGTCTTCTATCACTGGTTGGTCATCGCCTGGATGGCGCTGGCCGCGGTCACTTTCTTCGCCCTGTTCTTCATCACCGCTCCGTACGGCCGCTTCAGCCGAGGTGGCTGGGGACCGCGACTCGGCGCGCGTTGGGGCTGGATCTTGATGGAATCTCCCTCGCTCATCGCCATGGTGGTGCTCTTCGCCATCGGCGAGAGGAGGAGCAACCCGGTAGCGATCATCTTCCTGGTGCTCTGGGTCATCCACTACTTCCATCGGTCCTTCATCTATCCTTTCCGCCTGCACAGCAGGCGGCCGAGCATGGCGGTATCGGTGATCGCCATGGCGGTGGCGTTCAACGTCGGCAACGGCTATCTCAACGGCCGCTGGCTGTTCTTCCTGGGCCCGATCCTTCACACCTCTTGGCTGTACGACCCGCGGTTCATCATCGGCTTCATCCTCTTCTGGCTGGGCTTCGCGCTCAACCAGCACTCCGACAAGGTGCTCATCGGCCTCCGCTCGGGCGGACAGACCGGCTACCAGATCCCGCGGGGTGGCGGCTACCGGTTCGTGAGTTGCCCCAACTACCTCGGCGAGATGATCGAGTGGGGCGGCTGGGCCCTCGCCTGCTGGAACCTCGGCGCGGTCGCGTTCCTCGTCTGGACCGTGGCCAACCTCGCTCCCCGGGCGTTCCAGACGCATCGCTGGTACAAGCAGCAGTTCTCCGACTATCCTCGGGAGCGCAAGGCGCTCCTCCCGTTCATCGTCTAGCGGCATGGGAGACTCGTGAGGCCCAACACGAAGATACGCGCCAACGCGCCGGTCGCCCGCAGTGTGTTCTGGGTGATGGTGGCGCTTGTCGCCTGGGAGGTCTACCAGGCGGTGCGGTCCAACGCCAAGGTGCCCTCGGGCTCCTGGTCGCACGCGCCATACGACCTGGTATTGCTGGTCCTGCTGCCGGCCCTCGTCGCGTTCGCGTTCACCCGTCTGTTCTTGGTGCTCACGCAATCCAATCGGGGCACGCTCAACGTCTATTCGGTCATCTCCAGTCCGTACGCGTGGATGTTCTGGGTGGGGCTGGCCATCGGGCTGTGCGGGGATGGCATCCACACCGCCGCCCACTCGCTCTACCGGGCGATGCCGGCGGTCCTCGCCCAGGGCGAGTTCGCCGCCAAGATCCACTTCCTGGACGTCTATGTGGGCTACCTGCTTCTCGGGTTCGGGTTCTTCCTCGCCACCATGGCCCTGTTCTTCCTGGGGTTGGGAGCGGGCCAGCGGCTGTCGGGCGGTGAGAGGATCCTGTTCTTCTTCGGTTCGTTGGCCACCTACGGCGCGGTGATCGTGTACATGGGCGTCGGGGGTGGGCAGATCATCGCCGCCATCGTGGGCAGCATCGCCATCGTGGCGGCAGGACTGTGGCTGCTCCCGCTATCCGATCTGACCCAAGACCCCATCGGGGCCTTCGTATGGCCGGGGACTCTGCTGGGATTGCTCACGCTCATCGTCTGGACGGTGGTCGTGGGCGGGCAGCCTACCTGGCCGTAGGCAGGCCGCGGCGGCCGGGCGCCGGCGCCCGACGCACGGACGGCGAGTCTCACCGGGAGCCGCGCGGGCGGCCGCGACGTCGCGCCTCCGGGGCCGCATGGGCTATAATCGCGCCTGCTTGAGGCGGGCGTCTCGCACTGCGGAGTGGTGTCCGAGCTGGCTGAAGGAGCACGACTGGAAATCGTGTAGGCGGGGTCAACTCGTCTCGAGGGTTCGAATCCCTCCCACTCCGCCTCAATCGCACGATTCAGCGCGAGCCGACTCCCCGGCGGGCCCGGATTCCGAACCCGCGAGGGCGCGAGCGTAGACGAGACAGTCCGGTGGACTGTCGAGTGGCGAGCGGTCTGAGCCGAGCCGGAAGCGAGGCGAGCGGCCCGCATGACGCCGAACGTCACGACGACGGTTTCGGCTTCCTAACCCCCGGGACGACTGCTTTCTCCTGAAGGGCGGCAAGAATGGCCCCTCCGACGAGGATCAGGAATCCGGCGGGAAGCAGATAGATCGCGGAAAAATAGATTACCGGTGACCCGAACAACTCGAGAAGTAAAGAGAGTCCGCCGGTGACCATCAGCGCCAGGGCTGACGACCTGGGTGCCTTCATGGCAAAGGCTGCCGCGGCCAGGGATATGCAGTAGAGGGCGACGATCATGCCGTAAAGCGCCTTGACCTGCCCGTCGCTGCCCAATCCCAGGACTGCTTCGCCGGAACTAGAGGGAGACCACCAGATCACGGACGCGGAGACCAAACCGCCGACGCTGCCCAGGATGGTCGCCGACACGGCAGACAGTGTCTTCCACGTACCGCCGAGTCTTGCCCTGCTCTGCATTCCTGGCCTCCGATACGCCGGCCCGCCCTATATCGTCGGTACTTGGCCGCCGGCAACAGTCCTGGCCAGGCCCTTCTATTGATGTAGATGTCCGGATAGGGCTCGTTTCTCACGGATGCAGCGGACCGAGCGTCTGATAGGCCCCGGATTGCGAGCCCCATATGCGGCTGGAACCACTCCTGTATACTCTCCGCCGACCGTGCTAGGTGGGGAGCTAGCGGTGCCCTGTACCCGCAATCCGCTTCAGCGGGACGGAATTCCCACCCTAGGAGCGGGCCTGTGAGGTCTGACGCCGGTAAGTGGTGTTGACGGCCAGGTCCTACGCAATGGAACTCCGTGAACCGGGTCAGGACCGGGAGGTAGCAGCCCTAAGCGGACTCTTTCATGTGCCGTGGGGTAGCTTGGCCCGAGCTAACTGCCGGTGGGCGCTCGGAGGTCTGTCTTCGACGGTGGGTGCACGGTCTCACCCATGCCTTCCGGCCCTGACGGCGCCGGTGGGCACCGTCACCACAGTGGGTGACCCCTGCCCATTCTGATTGACGAAGTAGACGTCGATCGTCTGGGCCCCGATGTCGAAGGCGACCACCAGGGTTCCGGCCAGCATGCGCCGCTCGCCTGCGGACAGGTCGGGGAACGCGAGGTACTGCCAGTCAGCCGCGTCGGTCAGGAGGACGGCCGGAGCCGCGGAGCCGGGCGCAAGCGGCACCTGATGGGCATTGATGACGGTGGTGCCCTTGCTCCTGGCGACGAAAGGATTAGCGAAAACGGGGGTTCCGGAGCCCTCCAACTCTTGTTCAAGGACGGAACTCACGTAGCGCTGCGGATCGCCCTCTCCGGACGCCTTGTACGCGGGCGAGTAGCCTTCCGTCACCTTCTCGTTCACCATCTCGCCCAGGCTCTGTAAGTTGGAGTCCAGAACCGCGGCGTCCGCCCCGCGATGGAGCACCGGCACTCCAACTGCGATGACCGTGCATACCACGACCACTACGATGAGAAGTTCGAGTACGCTGAAGCCCCGCTCTCCCCTCATGTCGAGTCCCCCCAGCGCCTGCGCGGGGGTTGCCTGCGCGTGGCTTCCGTGTAGGCCGCCCAGGCGTATAAGGCCCACGAGACCATGAAGAGAGCGTCCGAGAGTCCTCCCGGTTGAGAGATTCCATGCATGTTCTGATAGCCATAGACCACATCGGCGGCGAGACCCACGCAGACTCCGCCGATAAGAAGGGACTGAGTGACGGTCCTCCCGACCACCCGCCGGACGATCATCCAGCTCGCACCCGCAATGAGGAGTAGGTCACCCAGCGGGTAGCCTATCGAAAGGGCGTACGCGAAACCGCCGGCGTCCGACGATTGGAGCGTCGGAAGTAAGAACCACACGATGACGGAGGCGCAGCCGACAAGCAAGAGTAAGGCACCTCCCGCCAGGCGCAGCCCTATCGACCGTGGCCTACCCCTGCGCTCTCTGCGCAATGTCAGCAGGCCGGCGAGCATGAGCGGGTAGTACAGCAGATAACCGGCATCCGCCAGCGAGGGAAAGGGCGACCGGCCCAATACGTTCTGGTAGAAGAAGAACAGGATGTCGCCGCAGCAGAAGCATGCGAACGCAGCGGCGATCAGGCGCCACGCCCACGCCGTGCGGGTGTCCGTCCGCACTGCTCCCGCACTAGCGGCCGCCACCGTCGCCGCCACCCCGATGGGGATCATCCCCAAATTCGCGTAGAGTGAGCGATCGGCTATCTGCCCCCAGTTCAAGCCGACCATCAGTAGATATGCTAACGACACAGCCGTGGCCATGCCGAGGCCCAACAGCCATGGATGGCGTCTGGACTCGGCGTGCCCTGCCCGGCTCGTGGCCGCTGCATTACGCATTCTGCGCGCGCGAGTTACGGCACTCATGTGCGTTCGTCTCCTCGTGTAGAGTGGAAGCGGCCCGCCCCGCGAGACGGGCTTGAGCTTCCCGAGTGGCTTATCGGCCTCGCCACACCGGCCCGAGATTGGACCAAAGGCCATCCCAAGCAGACGAGAGACTGAGGCGGGGCGGCGAAGACGCCGCGGCAAGGCCGGGAGCATCCGGGGCGGCTGATATAATCCGAACCGCTCGGCGAGCGCTTCACAAGGACCTTCCGCGCATGGCGATCTCCCTTTACCGTAAGTATCGTCCAGCCCGCTTCGAGGACATCATCGGGCAGGAGCACGTCGCCCGCACGCTTGTCAACGCCATCAACCAGGACCGCGTCAGCCACGCGTATCTCTTCACCGGTCCGCGGGGCACGGGCAAGACGTCCACCGCCAAGATCTTGGCCATGGCGCTCAACTGCGAAGCCGGCCACGGCAAGGCGACCGCCACTCCGGACGGCACGTGCGCGCTGTGCGAGGCCATCCGCCGGGGCAGCGCCATGGATGTCATCGAGATGGACGCCGCCTCCAACCGCGGCATCGACGATATCCGCGACCTGCGCGACAAGGTGCATTTCTCTCCGGTGGAAGGCCGCATGAAGGTCTACATCGTGGACGAGGTGCACATGCTCACCACCGAGGCCTTCAACGCCCTGCTCAAGACGCTGGAGGAACCGCCGGAGCATGCGGTGTTCGTCTTGGCGACCACGGAGCCTCACAAGGTGCCGGCCACCATCCTGTCGCGCTGCCAGCGCTTCGACTTCCGCCGTCCGGCGGTCATGGAAGTGGTGGGCGTGTTGGGGAACATCGCCCGGCAGGAAGGCATCGAGGTGGCGGATGCGCCGCTCACGGTGATCGCCCGGGCCGCCGGCGGCAGTTTCCGGGACGCCATCGGCATCCTGGACCAGCTTTCCACGTACTCCGGCGGCGCCATCACCCTGCAGCAGACCTTGGACATGCTCGGCCTGGTGCAGCAGGACCTCCTCTTCGAAGTGGTGGACCTGGTGCACGAGCGCGACACCCAAGGAGCGCTGCTCTTCGTGGAACGGCTCAGCCAGGGAGCCACTGACTACGTCCAGTTCATCAAAGACCTGTTGGGCCACCTGCGCGACGTGTACGTGGTCAAGCACACGGGCGAGGTGCCGTCGAACATCGCGATGACCGAAGAGCAGCAGCAGGTGCTGCGGAGCCAGGCCTCGCGCGTTTCCACGGTGGAGACCGTGGCCTTCATCGACCTGCTGGGCGAGGCCATGCGGTCGGTGCGGCAGGGCTCCGATGCCCGGCTGGAGTTGGAACTGGTGCTCATCAAGATGACCGCGGCGCACACGCTGCAGGCCCCGGCGGGGCCGGCGCGATGGAGCGACGGGCAGTCCGCCCCCGCGCCGGCGGCGGCGAAGCCGCAGCCGGGCGGCCGCTCCGCGGCTCCTGGTCCGGCCACCCTCCCGCCACCGAAGGCAGGCCCTGCGGCGAGCAACACCGCGGCGCCGCAGCAAGCGACGGCGCCCACTCCGGCGACGCCCGCCCCTCCGGCGACCACTCCGGCAGCAGCCGACTCAGCAGCGCCCGCCGCCAGGACCGCGGCTCCTACTTCGAAAGCCGCGGCCCCGGCGAAGCCCGCGGCCGCCTCGCGGTCCGCCGCCCCCGCCACCCCCAAGCGGCGCGAAGATCTGCCCGAGGAACCCGAAGAACTCGACTACCCTGAGGAGTCCTGGGACGACGCCGTCCCGGTCCAGGCAGCGCCAGGCGCTGAGACGCCGAGCGCCCCGGCACCCGGCCCGGCCGCCACGGCCGGCGCTTCCGTGGCCGACGGCGGCATGCCCGCCGACATCGACCATCTCCGCCGGGGATGGCCCTCGGTACTGGAGGCCGTGAAGAAGCGCGCGGTCGGCCTGTACGCCGTCCTCGCCGAAGGGCGGCCCGAGAGCGTGGAGGACGACACCCTGGTGGTCAAGTTTCCTGCCGGGTATAAGTTCCAGGCCGACATGGTCTCCCGCGGCGAGAATCCGCAGGTCATCTCGGAGGCCCTTCGCGGGATCGTGGACCGGCCGCTCAAGGTCGTCGCTCGGGTCGCGGTGCAGGAACGGCCCGAGCCTGAGCCTCAGGAGGAAGATGCTAGAATCCTGAGCAGGGACGAGCTTCTACAGCGGCTGAAGCAGGAATTCGACGCCAGCGTCATCGACGACGGTCCCGCCCGCTAGACGGGCAGGCGATCGCCCGGTGACCGACCCCCACCGCCAGACCCGCCCGAGGAGGCAGCAGTGAACCCCAATTACAACAAGATGATGAAGCAGGTCCAGAAGATGCAGGCCGACATGGCCAAGATGCAGGAGGACCTGGCCAACCAGGTGGTCGAGGCGTCCGCGGGCGGCGGCATGGTGACGGTGCAGGTGACGGGCGCCGTCGAGATCAAGAGCATCAAGATCGACCCAGCCGCGGTGGACCCGGAAGATGTGGAGATGCTCGAGGATATGATCCTGGCCGCCGCCAACGAGGCGCTGCGGTCCGCGCAGGAATTGGCCAACAGCAAGCTCGGGGGGATCACGGCCGGCTTGAAGATCCCCGGCCTGCCGTTCTGACGTCCGGCCTGCCGGCGCGCGGCCCGTGTTCAGTCCCACAGTCCAGAAGCTCGTCGACGAGCTGAGCAAGCTGCCCGGCATCGGGCCCAAGACCGCTCAGCGGCTCACCTTCCACCTGCTCAAGCTGCCTCCGGAGGACGCCCTTCCCCTCGCTCAGGCCCTCATCGAGGTCAAAGAACGCGTGCGCTTCTGCAAGCGCTGCTTCAATCTCACCGAAGAGGATCTCTGCGACATCTGCCGGGACCTCAGCCGGGACCCCTGCGCCATCTGCGTGGTCGAGGAGCCGGCGGACATCTTCAGCATCGAGCGCACCCACGAATATCGCGGCCTCTACCACGTGCTGGGCGGCGCGCTTTCGCCGCTTGACGGCGTCGGCCCGGAGAAGCTGCACCTGACCGAATTGGCCGACCGGGTCTGGGACGAGGGCACCCGCGAGGTGATAGTAGCTACCAACCCGACGATGGCCGGGGAAGCCACCGCGTTCTACATCGCTGAGGAACTGCGGCACTTCGTAGTCGCCGGCACTCTGCGCATCACCCGCCCGGCAGCCGGCCTGCCCATGGGCGGCGACCTCGAGTATGCCGATGAGGTCACTCTCGGCAGGGCCTTGGTCGGGCGGCGCGACCTCTAGAGCGATATCCGATACTATTCAGCCACCTGCAATCAAAGAGCGGAGCACTGATCGACGTGGCGGACAACGCGCAGCAACCCCTTAGCGGGATCCCACCCACGGAGGACGCCTTCGGTTCTCAGTACGTCGTCATCGGCGGACCGGAACGCAAGGCCGAACGCACGAACGTCATCGTGATGAAGTTTGGAGGGACGTCGGTGGCTGATGCCACCTGCATGAAACGGGTGGCTCAGCGGATCGTCGACGCTCGAAAACAGGGGCATCCCGTGGTGGCGGTGGTATCGGCCCGCGGGGACACGACCGACGACCTCATCGAGATGGCCAAGGAGATCTCGGCCAACCCGCCGGCCCGAGAGATGGACATGCTCCTCTCCGCCGGCGAGCGCATCTCGGCCGCTCTGGTGGTCATGGCCATCCACGAACTCGGCTATGACGCCATCTCGCTCACCGGGTCGCAGGCCGGCATCCTCACCGACACGGTGCACACCAAGGCGAAGATCCTCGATATCAAGCCCAAGCGCATCGTGGAGGCCATCGAGCAGGACAAGATCGTCCTGGTCGCAGGCTTCCAGGGCGTCTCCACCGAGCACGACGTCACCACGCTCGGTCGCGGCGGCTCCGACACCACGGCCGTCGCCCTGGCGGCCGCTCTCGGCGCCGAGGCCTGCCAGATCTTCACCGACGTGGACGGGATCTACACCACCGACCCGCGCATCGTTCCCGAGGCCCGCAAGCTCGATTTCATCTCCAACGACGAGATGCTCGAGCTCACCTCCAGCGGCGCCAAGGTCATGATGCTGCGCAGCATCGAGGTCGCCCGCCGCTTCGACGTTCCCCTCTGGGTACGTTCCAGCTTCACCGACGCCCCCGGCACTCTCATAGGACAGGAACAAAAAGGCATGGAACAGGCAATCGTCTCCGGCGTCACCTATGCTCTCGACGACGCGAAAGTGACCATCCGCGGCCTGCCCGACAGGGTAGGCGAAGCCGCCAACATGTTCACGGCTGTGGCGAAAGCCAACGTCAATGTGGACCTCATCATCCAGAACGTCGCGGAGGACGGCAAAGCCGACATCTCCTTCACCGCCGACGAGTCCGACCTGGCCAAGATCGACAAGGTGCTGGGCGAGATGAAGGGCGAGTTGGGCTTCACCTCCATCGACATGGACCGCGATGTGGCCAAGGTCACGCTGGTGGGCGCAGGCATGCGCACCTACCCGGGCGTGGCCGCCAAGATGTTCCAGGTGCTGGCCGACAACGACATCAACCTTGGGATGATCTCCACCAGCTCCATCAAGATCAGTTGCGTCATTCGCAAGGACGACGTGCAGAAAGCGGTGAGGGCCATCCATAAGGCCTTCAAGATGGACAAAGAGCTCGTGAGCCGCGAGGAGATCTTCAGCTAGACCTTCCCGGGCGACGCGGTCCGAGGCGGCCGCGCCCGAGGACTTGGAGACCACAAGGGGCCGCACCTCACCGGGCGCGGCCCCTTCCTTTGCCGCCGAGATGCATTCCACCGATGGCACGTATTGTTATGGGCAAAGAAGGGAACGTTGTTGCCTGCGGAAACATAGACAGGCTAGGCGGCGGGACTCATGAAGATTACCGAGAACGAGTTGGAGGGCGTACCGATCCTCGTGATCGAAGGCGAGTTGGACCAGGCCTCGAAGAAGGTAGTCCTCGATGCGGTCGGCGACATCCTGAGCGGGCCGTTTCCGCAGCAGAGCCTTCTGTTCGATCTCACGGCATGCACCTTTGTCGATAGCGGCGGCCTCAGCGTTCTTCTGACTGCAGTGGGCCGACTCCCGGAAGAAGGGTGGCTCGGCATCATCGGGACATCGGCCGGCCCGAATCGCGTCCTGCAGTACACGGGATTCCTCCAGCTCGAGCAGGTGCGGTTCTTCCCCACGCTCGAGGATGCCCATTGGGCGCTCGCTCGGGAAGCGATCAAGCGTCGACCCCGGGGACGTAAGCAGACCCGCAGACCCGAGGAGGACTGACGATGGCACCGGACGCACCGACTGACACGATCCGCGCCGATCGCCCGCTCATGGACATTGCCGTCCCGCAGTCATTGCAGACGGCCTGTTTCGCCTTCGGGTGATTCTGGGGCGCCGAGGCCCAGTTGGGCTGCAAGCAAGGGGTCGCGCGGACGCGGGTGGGCTACACAGGCGGGACGGCGCCTGACCCCACCTACAAACGTCTCGGCGACCATACCGAATCCGTGCAGACCGATTTCGACCCGGCCGCAGTCGACTACCGCGAGCTGCTCGAACTCTTCTGGCGGAGCCACAACGCGTCACGTCCCGCCTGGTCGCGGCAGTACATGTCCGCGGTCTTCTACCTGGACGAGGAACAGGAACGGCTGGCCAGCGAGGTCAAGCGGTCACTCGAAGAGGCCGCCGGAAGGGAGCTCCGCACCGAGATACTTTCCGCGTCCCGCTTCTATCTCGCGGAGGACTACCACCAAAAGTACATCCTGCAGGGCGACCGGATTCTCGGTCAGGAATTCCGCCGCATGTACCCCGAGTTCTCCGACTTCGTCGATTCGCCGGCTGCAGCCAAGGTGAACGGCTATCTATACGGGTGCGGGTCGCTGGAGCAGGTGCGGACCGAACTGAGCAGTCTGGGTCTGTCGGCGAAAGGCGCGGACCATCTCTTGTCCCGGGTCCGCCGCCACGGAAGCTGACCGGGCTAACCGAGTCCGTTCGCGTAGATGTCGAAGTCGAGAGAGGCCCCCGTCAGGAGCACGCGTCTCAGGCAGTCAGAGGAAAGCTCGAAACCACGATTCCAGTCGGAGAGAAACAGCCCGATGCCGACGCTGATCCTGAAACGACGGGACAAACCGCGCCAGGTGTCTGCCTCTTGCGGTAGGCGTTCGAGCAGAGAGACGAGCAACGACTCCGGATCTTGATCGGGCTCGCCTTCCATAGTGACCAACCAGGCACCTGTCTCCCAAGGTGGATTATGCGGCTTTCTGTCGCCGCGACGGTGGGCGTGCGATGGTAGGCATCCGAGGGTAGCGGTCAACTCATCGGGGTCGAGTTCGTCCCCGTAAAGAGCGACGGTGGCACTCGTCCGATCGACCCGGCCGCCGACCTCGGCCACGAC
>Ga0182021_10001511_pt1 | contig 26818 bp, 27 predicted proteins | sample 612E3MmetaG_FD_120493 | JGI IMG/M metagenome (GOLD analysis project Ga0182021, IMG submission 120493) | Permafrost microbial communities from Stordalen Mire, Sweden - 612E3M metaG (Illumina Assembly) | ecosystem: Environmental > Terrestrial > Soil > Wetlands > Permafrost | place: Sweden...
AAGCGGGTCTTGATTGTAGGCGTCAAGGTGGACGTTTACTACCCTGGAATCAATACTGTACAAGGATACGATCTGGGAAAAAGCCGTTCCCTGGTGGAGCAGTTCATGCTGCTTGGATTCGGCAGTAACTCGAAGGACCTCGAAAGCGCCTATTCCATTAAGTTGGGGGGACCGGAAACGGTCGCCGGTCAAGCAGCGACGCGGATCGAGTTAATTCCGAAATCGCAGGACGTTCTCTTGCATCTAAAGAGAGTAGATCTTTGGATTTCCGACGCCATGAGCATAGCGGTGCAGCAGAAGCTTTACCAAACAGGGGGGGACTACTGGTTGGCCAGCTATACGAACATCAAGCTGAGACCCAACCTTCCGGATTCCGCCGTGAGATTAGACCTGCCGAAAAACGTCAAGCGGGAGTATCCGCAAAAACCGTAGGGGTTGGATTTTCACTCCGACATGAAGACCAAGACCAGTGCGCGCCGGCTTGAGTACCTCGACTGGGTACGAGGATTGGGCGCCGTAATCATGCTTCAGGGCCATGTCTTCCATTCGTTCCTGAAGCCGGAACTGCGCCAGGGCGGCGCATACCTGATGTCGCAATTCGTGGGCGGGATGCCCCCGGCGATCTTCCTGTTTCTGACGGGCGCCACCCTGGCCTTCCTGATGGACAGCACCGAGCGCAAGGGGCTGACTCCGCTGGAGCGGGTTTCGACGGTGTTCCGGCGTTCGGGTTATCTGTTCCTGCTGGCGTTCGCCTTCCGGCTGCAGCTCTGGATTTTCGCCTGGCCGGCGCCATGGACGGACATGCTGCGCGTGGACATTCTCAACTGCATGGGATTGGCGATCGCGGCGATGTCGGCAATGGCGCTGTTGCGGACCGCCCAGCGGGCGCGGTGGTGCGCGGCGGCGGGCCTGGCGATTGCGCTGGCCTCGCCGGTGGTTTCGCAGATAGGCTGGGCGGGCGCGCCTTCGCTGGTGCGGAATTACATCGTACCGGATTTCAGTTCTTTCAGCTTCTTCCCGTGGGGCGCGTACCTGGCGTTCGGCATGAGTGCGGGGAGCATCATCCGCACCATTCCCGCGGAAGGCACGGGGCGCGCCATGCGATGGGTGGCGCTGGCGGGCGGAGTCCTGGTTCTGGTGTCCCAATACGGGGCCAGTCTGCCGTACTCGATCTACGCGAAATCGGATTTCTGGCTGAACAGCCCGGCGCAAGTGCTCACCAAACAGGGCGTGGTGTTGCTGATGGTGGCGGGCGCATTTCTGTGGACGCGCCACGTTTCCAGGGGCGGCTGGAGCTGGGTGCGGCAGCTCGGCATCACGTCGCTGCTGGTGTACTGGGTGCACATCGAGCTGGTTTACGGGCGCTGGATGTGGTTCTTCAAGAACAGCCTGACGGTACCGGAGGCCATGCTGACAGCCGTGTTGGCGATCTCGCTGATGGTCGGGATTTCGACCGTCAAGACGTACCGCGAGCGGGTCGGAATGGCGCTGGCGGAGATGGGCTGGTGGTTCACGCCGAAACCGGAACGGGTACCGGGAGATTAGGGCGTGTGTGGCGCAGCCACTCCTGGCTGCCGCGCCGGGACTCCTCCCGGCGCTCCGGCCCGCCTGACCCTGCTGCCGCTCAGCGTCCTTTCGATTTCGATTGTGGCGGGCATTTGATCGGCCAGGGCTTGTACGTGGGTGACGATTCCGATCAGGCGCTTGCCGCCCTGCAACACCTGCAAGGCATCCGCGACACGGCTCTGACTCTCGGCGTCGAGAGTGGAGAAACCCTCGTCCAGGAAAAGCGATTCCAGCGCCACCGCGCCGCCCGCGGGATTGAGCTCCGCCATGCTCTCCGCCAGAGCGAGCGCCAGTGAGAGCGAAGCCAGAAAAGACTCGCCCCCGCTGAGGGTGTGGACCGAACGGGAATCGTCGCCATTCCATTTGTCGATCACCTGGAACTCCTGGCCGTCGTACGCGAATGTGTATCGTCCACTCGAAAGCGCCTTCAGGTGGCTGGAACCTTCGCGCGCCAGAAGCTCGAATGCGGAGCTCATGAGGTACTGCTGAAAATTGGCGCCGTTCAGCCAGGTGGCGAGATCGCGATACAAGGCTTCCTCGGCCTGGTGCCGCGCGATCTCCTCGCGCAGGCGCTGGTTGCGTGCGATCCGCTCGTCAACCGACTGAATCGCGAACCGGCACCGTTGGACACGGGCCTGCACGGTTTCGAGATCCTTCTGCCCGGCGACCCGAACGCTGTGGATGTGCGCGGCCTCATCCTGGGAATCCGGCGCTTCGAGACCGCCGAGATGGCCTTGTAGCCGCTCCGCCAGCCCGCCAATCTCCAGGTCCAGTTTTTCGATAGCCGCGATGCACCCGACTTGCGCGCTTTGGAACGCCTCCGCGTCCCGGGCGCATAGGGCCGCCAGCTCCTCCGCCTGTTTCAGCTCGTTCCGCACCCGGGACCGGGAGACTTCGAGGGCGGCGCAGGCTTGCCTGGCGTGGTTCAAGGCGCTCAACCGGGCGGCGATCTCCTCGAGCGGTGGCGCGTCCCGTAGGTCTTCTTCGAGGCTGGCGATATCTTCCCGAAGAGAGACCACCACCTCGTCGATGTTGCCGATCTGGCCGACGATCAGCTTTCGATTGTGGTGGGCGTCCTGAAGCGCCTGCGAGGCGCTACGCTCGTCCCGCAACGCCGCTTCGTAGCGGGACTGGGCTTCGGCAACGGCCGACTCGGCGTTCCGAACCTTGGCCGACAGCGCGCGCAGGCGGCTGGCCGCGTCTACGGCTGCGGGCGTGCCAAGGATCTGGGCGGCGCGGCTGGCCGCACTCTCAATGGTGGTCTCCGACAGCTCGCATTTCCGGCGCGCCAGGTCGATCCTGCCCGGAAGCATATCGACTTCCGCCCGCAGCGCCGCCAGGTTCTCGCGCCGCTTTTCGAGCGCGGCCTCGGCCGCGTCCGATCGGCGGCGAGCGCTCGCCAACTCGCGCGCGTCGAGCGGTGCCGGCACGGAAGCAACGGTCTGCTCGCACACCGGGCAAGGCTGGCCCGGCTGGAGGCCGTGCCGAAGGTCCGCAGCCCGGTCCCGGACACGCCAATGCTCATAGCCGGCGCGCGCGGAGGCCAGCTCCGTTTCGGCTTCGGCGGCGGCCTGCCGCGCGGACTGGTACTCGGCCACGGACGCCGCCGCGCGGGCTTCGAGGCACGCCAAGGCTTCCCGCAGCTTGGGGATCTCGCCGCCCGCGGCCCGCGCGCGATCCAGCTCGTCGGCGGCGCGCTGGACGGCGTCCGCCGATCCGTGACGCGACCGGAGCTCGCTGAACGCCGCTTGCGCCGATCTCCGCGTCTCCTCGTTCTCCGCGAGGCGGCGGGTGGCGCCGGCGAGCGATGTTTCGGCGGCCCGCGAAGCCGCTTCCGTTGCTTCCAGTCTGGTTTCTTCGACGCTCCTCTTGCGCTGCCGGGCGGCGAGCTCCTCGATCAGCTTGCGACGCTGGGCCGCTTTCTGCTCGATCCGCGCCAGCCGCACGTGCGATTCACCGTCGTAGTCCAGGGCGGCGATGTCGCGGTCGAGCGCTTCGGCAACGCCGCGCCGGCGATCGAGCTCCCGCCGCGCGTGCGCGAGGGCCGCCTCGGCATCGGCCGTGCGGCTTCGCAGCGCCTCGAGCTCCAGCTCGCTCGCCTGCCGCGCTTTGCGTTTTTCGCGCAGGATCAAAGCGTGCGGCAAAGCCTGGTGCAAACGGTCGACCGCGTCGGCCGCGCGCTCCTCCTGCTGCGCCAGGCCCGCGAGCTCGCGTTCGTATTCGGCCTTGGCCTCGCCGGTCGCCGCCGGGTCCAGCTCCGCCTGTTTCGCCATGGCCAGCTCGCCGGCAAGGTTTTTCTTTACGTTGGCCGATTGCACCATGCGCTGGTAGACCTGCATATCCAGCAGATCGTTGAGGGTCTCGCGCTGCTCCTTGCGGCTCCCCCGCAGGAACTGGTCGAACTTCCCCTGCGGAAGGATGACCGACTTGGTGAAGGCGTCGAAATCCAGCCCGATGATGCGCTCCACTCTGCGGCCGATCTCCGAGAGGCTGCCCGAGACCGTGTGCCACTTCCCTTGCTCCAGCGTTTCGAGACGCGCCGTGACGGCGGCCCCATGCACCGCGCGGCTCACCCGGTATTCGTCCCTCCCGGCCCGGAAGAGCAGCGATACGGACATGCCCGCCGCGCCCTGGCTGACGAGGTCCTTGCCGGCTTTGTTCAACCGCGAGGTCTTGCCATATAGGGCATAGGTCATGGCATCCAGCAGGGAAGTTTTTCCGGCGCCGGTCGGCCCCGTGATGGCGAAGAGATCGAAGCCGCGGAAATCGATTTCGGTCCGTTGGCGGAACGAGGTGAAGCCCTCGAGATCAAGTTTCATCGGCCGCATGCTTCGCCTCGTCGTACAGCCGGTCGAACGCCTCGAGCATCTCCGGCGAAACGGCCAGGTTCTTGTGTTCCCGCACAAACTGCCGGAAGCGCTCGCGCGGGTTCTGAAGGTTGGGCGAAGGCGGGCGAGCGGCCGGCGCCGCCGGGACCTCCTGCTGGACCGTAATGGCGTTCGGCAAGGCCGCCGATACGTGCTGCAACAGACCGGGGATTCTGGTACGGGCCCGGACGACCACCCGCAGCAAGTCGGCGCCCGCCTGGTCCGCGACGGAGGCCAACTGGTCGATGGTGGTGACCACTTCGCGCAGCCTGCGGCCCGAGAGGAGCGGGATGCTCTCCACACTGGCTGGAGATTCCGCCCGGGCGTCAATCACCACGACCCGCTTCTGCTGCCCGCGCTCCCCGAAATCGAGCTGCAGCGGAGATCCCGCGTAGATACACCGCGACGGCGCCGCAAGCTCCTGCGGCTTATGCAGGTGCCCCAGAGCGATGTAGTGCGCCCGCGGCAGGCGATCGGGCCGGATGGCGAATGCCTCGGCGATATGCGCCGGGCGCTCGCTGCCGCTGGCCTCGGCGCCAAAGACAAACAAATGGGCCAGCAGAATATTGATGGTGTTGGCGGCAAACCCCTTCGCCAAACGGCTGCAACGCGCCTCGACATGCTCCGAATAGACCTGGTTCCACTCGTTTCGCGGGCGCAAAATCTGGCGGCTATCCAGGATTTGGAACTCGGGGATCCAGGGCAGCATGGCGATTTTCGCCTGCTCCCCGTTTTTCGGGTACGAGATCACGCCGCCCTCGTCGCCTTCGCGCGGGCCGGGCCGTATGAAGATCTTCAACCGGCCGGCGAGCTTGCGCAGAGCCGCCAGCCGCCGGTGATCGTGATTACCGCCCACCATGGCGGCCGCCATGCCGGCACCGGCAATCTCGGCCAGGGCGTCGCAAACCACGCGCTGTGCGTCGGCGGTGGGAGCGGGCGAATCGAAAATATCTCCCGCGAGCAAGAGGCAGTCGATGCGCTCGCGTTTGGCGATATCCACGATCTCGGCGGCCACTTGCTCCTGCTCATCGAGGCGCGAGCGTCCCAGCAGGGTCTTGCCGACGTGCCAATCGGCGGTATGCAGGAACCTCATGGCGTCGAGCCTTGCGAGCGGGCCCCGGGGAGACTAGCGGACCACGCGGGCGCCTTTGCCCTTCATGACCGATTCGACCTCCTTGAGCGTGGCCATGCTGGTGTCGCCGGGCGTGGTCATGGCCATGGCGCCGTGCGCGGCGCCGTACTCGACGGCTTGTTGGGGCGTCTTGCCGGCCAGGAAACCATAGGCCAGGCCGGAAGCGAAGCTGTCGCCGCCGCCCACGCGGTCGTAGATCTCGAGGTTCTCGCGCAGGGGGGCTTCGTAGAATTCGCCGCCGGTCCAGAGGATGGCGCCCCAGTCGTTCACCGAGGCTGTCTTGGCGTTGCGAAGGGTGGTGGCCACGGCCTGGAAGTTGGGGTACATTTTGACTGCCTCGGCGATCATCTTCTTGAAATTCGCCGGGTCCAGCTTGGAAATGTGCTCGTCCAGACCGGGCACCTGAAAGCCGAGCGCCGCGGTGAAGTCTTCCTCGTTGCCGATCATGACGTCGACCAGGGAGGCGATCTTGCGATTCACTTCCACGGCGCGGGCCGTGCCGCCCTGCGACTTCCACAGCGAGGGACGGAAGTTCAGATCGTAGGAAATCACCGTGCCCGCCGCGTGGGCCGCCTCCATGGCCTCGATGACGATCTCCGAGGTGGTGGCGGAGAGGGCCGCGAAGATGCCGCCGCAATGGAACCAGCGCACACCCTCGACCTGGAAGAGCCGCTTCCAATCCACGTCGCCGGGCTTAAGCTGGGAGGCCGCCGCCCATCCCCGGTCTGAGCAGCCCACCGCGGCGCGCACGCCGAAGCCCTTCTCGGTGAAGTTGAGCCCCACGCGGGCGGCGCGGCCGATGCCGTCGAAGGGCACCCATTTGACGTGGGAGAGATCGACGCCGCCCTGCAGCATGAGGTCTTCGAGCAGGCGGCCGACCTCATTATCCACGATGGCGGTGACCACGGTGGTGGGCAGGCCGAAACAGCGGCGCAGGCCGCGGACCACGTTGTACTCGCCGCCGCCCTCCCACACCTGGAAGGAGCGGGTGGTGCGTATGCGGCCGTCGCCGGGGTCGAGCCGCAGCATGATCTCGCCCAGCGCGGCGGCTTCCCACTGGCACTGCTCGCGAGGTTTGAGAGTCACGGCCATGGTTACTTTTCTCCCCGGATCTGGCGGATCAGATCGAGGGTATCCTTCACCTTGGCGGCGATGCCCGCGTAGTCGCCGGCTTTGAGGAGGTCCTTGGTGACCAGGTTGGAGCCCATCCCGACGCAGGCGACGCCGGCCCCGAACCAGGCCTTGAGGGAAGCCTCGGTGCTCTCGACGCCGCCGGTGGGCATGATGGAGACCCACGGGCAGGGGCCCTTGACGGCCTGAACGAACTTGGGGCCGCCGACTTCGCCGCCGGGGAACACCTTGACGATCTCGCAGCCCAGTTCTTCGGCCTGGGAGATTTCGCTGGCGCTGCCGCAGCCGGGCGAGTAGGGGATCTTGCGGCGGTTGCAGGCGCGCGCCACGTCGGGGTTGAGAATGGGGCCCACCACGAAGTTGGCGCCGCAGTTGATGTAGAGGGAGGCGGTGCCAGGGTCCACCACGGAACCGACGCCGAGAATCATGGAGGGCAGCTCCTTGGCGCAGTAGCGCTCGAGCTCGGTGAACACTTCCCAGGCGTGGTCGCCGCGGTTAGTGAACTCGAGGAACGGGCAGCCGCCGGCGGAAATTGCCGCCGCGACCTTTTTGGCGACCTCGATATCGGCGTGGTAGAAGACGGGCACCATGCCGGTCTCGATCATCTTATTCAGGACTTTGAGCCTTGCGAATCGTGCCATGTGTTATTTCCTTGATTTTGCTGGGATAACGATCAAGCTAGCAGACATCTCGGTCGGATGCAATTGCCGCCGGCGACTTCATTTCTTTCTTATTTTTTTCTTTTATTTCTTTTCGCGATGGTCTATAATTGCTGGCGCGGCCCTGAATGGCCGGAGGCAGGATCGCCGGCCATTCGGTCCGCTAGAAAGCGAGGATAAACCGATGGCTGAATGTATGGCTGAACTAAGTGTATTTCTCGAACTAAACAAGGCGCAGCTCGATGTCATCGCCAGGGTGTTCAAGTCGGCGTGTCCGGTGGTGCAGCTCACCGCCCGCCACCGAACCGATCCCGTCCTGCTGTATGGCATATTTCCGCATGGCAAGGCGCCTAACGACGTCCACTCCCTGTACGCGGTCGAAATTCCGGAAAAACCCGGCCATGTGGGAGTCTATCTCACCGCGGCCCAGAAGGCGGAGCTGCAGCGCGCGCGCATACCGTCCTGCGACTATGTCGAAGTCGAACCGATCGGCCTGAAGTATGGCATTGTGATGCCACCCATGGTGAGGTACGGCATGGCCGTTCCGCCTTCGAGCGTGCCCGGGAAGTGATCCGGCATGGGGATTGAGGGCCCTTACGTCCCGGTCCGTTGCGTCTGGGAACTCACGCTACGTTGCAACATGCGTTGCCTGCACTGCGGGTCGCGCGCCGGCAAGGCCAGGGCGGACGAACTGAGCCTCGAGGAGTGCTTCCGCGTCGGCGACGATCTGGCCGCGCTCGGCTGCGAGCAGGTGACGTTCATAGGCGGCGAAGTGTTCCTGTACCCGGGCTGGGAGCAGGTCGCCGCGCGTCTGGCGGGCGCCGGCGTCGCGGTCAACATCATCACCAACGGCTTTCTGATGGGCGACCGGCAGATCGAGGAGATCCGGCAGGCCCGCCTGGCCAACGTCGGCATCAGTCTCGATGGCATGGAGGAGAACCACAATCGAATCCGCCGCGTGCCGTCCTCGTTCCGCAAGACGTTGGAAGCCTTCGAGCGGCTCAGGCAGGAGGGCATCTCCACGGGAGCGGTGACCAGCCTGTTGAGCTTCAACGTGGGCGACCTGGAGGCGATGTACGAGTTGCTGGTGAGCCATGGGGTGGAGGTCTGGCAGCTCCAGATCGCCACCGCCATGGGAAACCTGGCGGACGGGACGCCGCTCTTGCTGCCTCCGGAGGAATTGCCCCGGATCACGGCGTTTATCATCGACAAGCTGTGCGAGAACAAGATGCACGTCTACGCCGGCGACGATATCGGCTACTACGACGCCAATGAGCCTTGCCTCCGCACGCCGGTGGGTGTTATCGCGCTGTGGCCGGGCTGCCAGGCGGGGCTGCGGGCGGTGGGCATCGACAGTGTGGGCAACGTCAAAGGCTGCGAGTCGCTTTACTCCGACGCGTTCATCGAGGGCAACGTTCGCCAGGAGAGCCTGTCGCAGATCTGGAACAAGCCGGGTGCCTTCGCCTACAATCGCCAATTCGAGCCCGGCATGCTCACGGGCGCGTGCGCGCGCTGCGACAAGGGGCCACGCTGCCGCGCCGGATGCCGCGGGATGTGCTACTTCAGCACGGGCAGGCTCTACGAGAACCCCTACTGCTGCTATCCCGGGAGGGTACAGTAGCGCCCGGCATGCTTCTCAGTGCGTCATGGCGTAGGTGATGTAGTTGATGCCGATGCGAATGCCGAGGGCGGAGAACTTCTCGGGATACTTGGGATCGTCGGCGTTTTCCCAGGAGTCGCCCAGGTCCATGTTGTGGCAGATGGCCACCATCAGCCGGCCGCGGTCGTCATAGATGCCGCGCCAGCGGGGCGTGGTGCCGTCCTTCTCGTATACACGGTGGCTGTATACGTACTGCATGCCGGGGACCTGGTAGCGGTCGTCCAGGTCGAACACGGTGTGGAAGATGGGGTCGGCGTTCTCGAGTTCCACGATGGCGCGGTCGGGAAACACTTTCCGCATGCTGTGGATGAAGACGGACCATTCCTGGGTGCCGTGGAAATCGTCGCACATGAAGAACCCGCCGCGCAGAAGGAACTCGCGGAACTTGGCGATCTGGGGATCGGTCAGCTCCCAGTGGCCCACCTCGACGGCATATAGCCACGGATAGTTGAAGACGTCGTCGTCCTCGTCGAGGTTGATGGGCTGCTCGGCGGAGCGGGTGTGGATGCGAGTGAGGCGGCGGAGGGCGGCGGCGAGGTGACGGTCGGAGCGGGGGTAATCGATGGTCCAGTTGGTGTTGCCGTGGGTCCAGTCCAAGCCGCGAAACTGCCAGTCGATGGGGACGTGGAAGGTGGGGTACATGAGACGGGCGAAGGTCCACTCGCCTGGTTGGTTATAGTCCGGCGGGAGTGGGAAATTGTTGTACTCCCAGGCCGGGTACTCGCGAAATGGCCGCTGCGCCCAGAGCGTGCACACCAGCAGTGCGCATCCCGCAGCCACCATGAGCATCCGACCCGTCCGCATGTAATACCAGTATGTGATGGCGCGGCGCGGTTCCGCAAGAAAGCGCGGTTGCGCGCCACGAAAGCAGGGGCCGGACATGCCCGGCCCCTACGGCTGTGGATGTGGGTCGGCTACACTGGTGCTGAGATGAGTTGGCGCGCTACGGAATTCGAATTTCGGCATCGGTTCTGGATTATCTCGGGGATCTTCTACCTGGGATTCAGTTGCTACATGTGGGACCGCATGAATGTGTCAGTGGCGCTGGCGCGCATGATTCTGAGCGGCCTGAGTTCACCGCTGGCGGGGCGCCTGATACGGGCGATTCTCGGGGCGGGCGTCTTGATCGTTACCCTGGCGGCGCTGGTGCGGTCGTGGGCCGAGGCTTACCTGCACAGCTCGGTGGTCCACGACAGTCGACTGCACTCGGACCGCCTGGTGGCCGATGGGCCTTACAGGCACGTCCGCAACCCGCTCTACCTGGGGAACATTTTGCTGGCGGTTGGGTTGGGGCTGATGGCCAGCCGGACGGGCTTTCTGATCATCGAGGCCGCCACGCTCCCGTTTGTCTATCGTTTGATCCTGCGCGAGGAGGCGGGACTGCTGGAATCGCAGGGCGAAGGCTATCGCAGGTATTGCGAGACGGTCCCGCGGCTGTGGCCTTCCTGGCGCGCACGCGTCCCCGCCGGCGATGGGCGGCCCAACTGGGTGGACGGCTTTGCCGGCGAGACCTTCATGTGGAGCTTCGCCGTTGGAATGGCGGTATACGATGCGACCCTGCGCCTGGTGCATTTCTGGGTCATCATGGGCGCGGGCTTCGCGGTTTACTTCTTGCAGGCGTTGGTGCGAAAGAGACGTTGAACCTCTCAGCCAAGAGCTTGTCAGGAAACAACTGTGCCAACCGCTCTCTAACGTTCGCGGCTCGGATCGGCGTTCGGAGCCGCGGTTGGTTTAGCCGATAGTCGATAGCTCAGTGGGTCATGGCGTAGACCACATAGTTGACGCCCAGGCGGATGGCCAGGTCGGAGAACTTCGCGGGATACCAGGGATCGTCCGCCCACTCCCAGGCGTCGCCGATATCGGAGTTGAAAGAGATGGCCACCATGACGCGGCCGTGATCGTCGTAGATGCCGCGCCAGTGGGCACCCTTGCCGTCGGCGTACTTGTAGCCCACGCGCAGGTGGGCCTGGCCGGGGACCTGGTAACGGTCGGTCACATCGTAGACCGAGTGGAAGATGGGGTCGTCGTCGGGGATTTCGACGATGGGGCGCTCCGGGAAAGCCAGCTTGATGCGCGATTCGAATTCGCCCCATTCGGCGGCCCCGTGGAAATCGTCGGCCATGAAGAATCCGCCGCGCAGCAGGTACTCGCGAAGGGCCTGGGCCTGGCGGCTGGTGAGGCCCCATTCACCCACTTGGACGGCGTAGACCCAGGGCCAATCGTAGGCGTCACCCTCCTCGAGGTTGACGGGCTGCTCGACGGAGCGGACGTGGATGCGCGTGAGGCGCCGCACGGCCTGGGCGAAGTGGCGGTCGGCGCGCGGAAAATCCTGGGTCCAGAGGGAGACGCCCACGTGCCAGTCGAGGTCGCGGTTGCGATAGCCGTTCAGAGGGCCGGGCGGAAACATCAGTCGGGCGAAGGCCCACTCGGAGTTCTGCTGCCAGTCGGGGGGCAGGGGGATATCGCCGATAGAGTACTCGACGCCGTTGAACTGGCGGAAGGGACGTTGGAAGGCACACAAAGCGCCCAGAACGGTCAGGCCGCATCCCAATCGAAGCAATACCCTTCCCACAGACATCCGTGCCCTCTGCTATGAGGATATCATTGGGGACGCAAGGGCGAAATTCGGGGCCAGACACCAGCGTGTCTACGAAACACGGAACGGAATGCGACTGTTTCCGGGCGAACTTTCGAGGAGCGGCACGATGACGCCCAACTCACGTACATCCCCGGCCGCGGGCGAGTAGCTACTCTCCACCTGGAAATCGAGTTGGATCGCGCGCCTGGTGGAGAGGTCCGGGAATCGGCCGCGGAACTCCAGGGTCTCCGGCTTGGTACAGGTTATGGTCCCCGCCGGACAGCCCTCAATGGTACAAGTCACTCGCACCTGGGCCTGCGCTTCCAGCATCGGATCGGGAACCTGAAACCGCAAAGCGAATTCCGACAGGGCGCCGTCCGCGGGAGGGACCACTTCCAGGGCGAAGGTCTTGCCGGTCCATCGCCACGCATCGTTTTCGGGCGCATACCAGCCGTGCAAGGCGCGAACCAGCAGGTCGGGATGGCGGGGCCGGCTTTTGAGCAAGACAAACATCCGTTCATCGGCTTGGGCGTGGACGGGGTCGGACTTAAGTGGCGGCCCAATCCGCTCGTGACCAAACACAGTCCAACCAGCGCGGGTGAGAAGCCGGAGCAATCCAGCGGGGGAGAAGATCCAGTAATTGGTGGGATCGTTGTTGGCCTCTCGGGGATCGAGCAGATAGGCGACGGGATCGTCCTCAATGGTGGTCTGGTGCGGGGTAACTTGGGCGATTCTGGTGCTCAGGAGACACCAGTCGGCGTGCCATGCCAGGTTCTCCAGCACGTAGTACGGGTTCTTCAGGTGATACAGCGTGCCCAGGAAGAACGCGAACCTGTAATCGGAGCGCGGGAGACAAAAGCGGCCGTCGAGGTCGATGTCGTGAACAGCCAATGGCAAGCCAAGGGCTTCCCGGAGCACGTCAATGCCGCGCATCTGATTGAAGCTGCTCTCAACATGGTCGATGGCGTCCACCTGCCCGCCGAGGTGGGCGCAGAAGAGGCCCAGGTCCCCGTCCGCACACCCTACGTCGGCCACGGGACCGGACGAGAGGGCCGGGGCAACCTCGTCGAATACCGGCTCGATCAGCCTGGTCAATATGCCCAGCGCGGAAAGCGTCTCGTAGGGGTACCATCCATAGTCGGGCACACGCAAACGATGTTTGAGAGTCCGCAACTCGGCGCGGAACATCTCGCCTCGCAACAGGAACTCGCTGGCTGTTCGGGGAAGGTCGCAGTGGGTCAAGTAACACCCCCGTCGTAAGCAGCGGTTGTAGAGACCGGCTCAGACTACTGTACCTCTTTACCTCTTATGCCGGTTATTGTCCGGTTATTGTCCGGGTCTTGGTTCGGCATCGGTGACGAGCCGGCCGGGCATGTCGGCCAGCACATAACTCATCACCGCCAGGGCGGCCACATTCTTGCGAAAGTCCTCGGGGTTGACCTTGTCGAGGGTATCCGCCTCGGAGTGGTGCCAGTCGAAGTAATGCGCGCCGGTGGTGCGCGCGGCCAGGCCGGGGACGCCATCGCGGACGAGGGGGCCGATATCCGCGCCGCCGCCACCGCCGGTGATCTCGCCGGCTCCGATGCGATCGAGCAGCGTTCCGATCTGTTTGAGTATCTCGATGGAATTGCGGTCGGCGCCGACGCCGAACCCGAGCGGCGTTTCGGCGCCGCCATCCATCTCGATGGCGGCTACATGACTATCGATCCGGTCGCCGACAAACGCGCGGTATGAATCGGCGCCGCGGCTGCCGTTCTCTTCGTTCACCCAGAACGCCACGCGAAGGGTGCGCCGGGGCTGAAGGCCCAGTTTGTTCATCAAGGCCAGCGCCTGCAAACAGGCCATGATGGCCGCCCCGTCGTCCTGCGCGCCCTGTCCGACGTCCCAGGAATCGATGTGGCCGCCGATCACCACCACCTCTTCGGGCTTTTCGCGGCCGGGGATTTCGCCGATCACGTTGCCGCTATCGGCATCCGGCTCCATGTGGGCGCCCATCTCGAGGTGCACTTTCACGGGAACGCCGTCGGCACAGAGGCGGGCGATCATCATGGCATCCTCGGGAGACACGGCGGCGGCCGGGATCCTGGGCTGGTTGTCGTCGTAGCTCATCTCGCCGGTATGCGGGATTTGGATGGCGAGGGGCGTAACGGAGCGGACCAGCGCGGCCACGGCGCCGAGAGCGGCCGCGCGGGACGGGCCGGAGGAACGATACAAGCGGGTGGGGCCATAGCCGGTGTAAGGCTCGTTATAGACCACGATCTTGCCCTGCACTTTCTCGCGGCCCAACCTGGCCAGTTCGATAAAGCTGGATACCGCGACCACGTCGGCGGTAATTCCGCCCGGCGGAGTGCCTACGCTCATCCCCAGCCCCAGCATGTGAAGGGGTTTGTCGATCGGCTCGACGATGCGGCCCGATTCGACGCCGCGTTCCCAGTGCGGCACTTTGGTGGGGATGATGCGGACGTTGCCGAGGCCGGCGGCTTTCATCTGGTCGGCCGACCAGGCGATGGCCTTCTCGAGCGCCGCGGAACCGCTCAGGCGGGCGCCGATGCGGTAGCACAGGTAGGCCAGCCGGTTGTAGCCTTCGGTATCGGCCAGCGCCGCGTCAATCAGCTTGCCGGCCACCGGGCGATACTGGTCCGCCAGGTTTGGGGAATCGGCCGCGAAGCAGGCCCCGGCCGCCAGAGCGACCGAGAGGGTGGTGATGCGCCATCTCATAATGGACACTATCGCACGAAGGGGACGTAAGCCGGGACTTGCTGGCGGTACTCGGCGAACTCCCGGGGGAAGCGCGAGGCCAGCAGATGATCCTCGGTGCGCACGCGGATTTCCGTTCCCACTACGAATAGCGCCAGCGATACCACCGCCCAGCGCCAGGGAGTCAGCAGCAGAATGGTGCTCAGCAGGATGGCCAGCACCGAGGAGTAGATGGGATGCCGCACGATGCTGTAGGGTCCGGTGCGCACCAGCTGGTGGTCTTCGTAGAGGCCGGCGTTGACTCGAAATTGCCTGCCCAGGTGCTTCACCGCGGTCCAGGAGAGCGCCGCGGAGATCAGGCCGGCGGCTATCGAGGCTAAAATGCGGACCGGTCCGGGCGGGTGGCTGGACTGGAGGCGGAAGGCCAGCGCTACGGCGACCGCCAGCACCTCAAGCAGCAGTCCGGCGACCGTGGGGCCCATCGCCGTGATGGACGGGCGTTTCTGGTAGTGCGGCGCGCGGAAGGCGAACGGCCAGGCCCAGGCGAGCCAGCATACCCCCAACGCGATCCGTTCCGGGGAGAGCATTACGGCCTCACTATAACCTTTCCGAACTGCTCCTTGTTCTCGAGCCGCTGGTGGGCCGCGCGGACTTCGGACAACGGGTAAACGCGATCAATCACCGGCTTCAGTTGCTTGCGGAAGACGAACTTCAGCACCTGGTGCAACTCGCCCATGCCGCCCGCGAACGACCCGAGCAGGCTCCACTGTTTGCCGAACAGGTACCGCAGATCGATTTCCGCGTGGTAGCCGGTGGTGGCGCCGCAGGTGGCGAGGCGCCCGCCGTGCGCCAGCGATTCCAGACTCCGGGGCCAGGTGGCCGCGCCCACGTGCTCCACCACCACGTCCACGCCGCGCTTGCCGGTGATGCGCTTCACTTCGGCGGAAATGTCCTGCCGGTAGTGATCGATGGCGTAGTCGGCGCCCAGCTCGCGGGCCTGGGCCAGCTTGGCATCGCCGCCGGCGGTCGCGATCACGCGGCACTGGAACATTTTGGCGATCTGGATAGCGGCCGAGCCGACGCCGCTGGAGGCCGCCAGCACCAGCACATCCTCGCCCGGCTGGAGCCGCGCGCGGGTCATGAGCATGTGCCACGCCGTGAGGAACACTACTGGCGCGGCGGCGGCCTCTTCGAAGCCGAGGTCGTCGGGAATTTGGATCGCGCTGTACTCGGGGGCGGCCAGCAGGTCGGTGTTGCCGCCGTCCACGGCATAACCGAACACGGTGTAGCGGCGGCAGAGATTATCGTGGCCGGAGAGGCACTGTTCGCACTGGCGGCAACTCAGTCCGGGGGAGAGCAGCACGCGCCAGCCGGGCTTGACGCGCTCACAGAGATCGCCCACTTCGACGATCTCGCCGGCGATATCGCTGCCCAGCACGTGCGGCATGGCGAAGGTCATTCCGGGAATGCCGGCGCGCACGAAAAGGTCCAGGTGGTTGAGGGCACAGGCGCGCACGCGGACCAGCACCTGGCCGGGTCTCAGCGTGGGTTCGGGGACGTCTTCGTAGACCAGCACCTCCGGCCCGCCGTGCTGGTGAATGCGAGCGGCTTTCATGATGAAAGGCTAACATGGGCGCCGGGGAGCGGGACGGCGCTCGGCTATAATCGAGCTATGGTTGGAGCAACCGAGATCGGCAGTCTGATCGACCGCGATCCGGCCATACGGGCCGGACGGCCCAAGATTGCCGGAACGGGAGTGACCGTGATGCGCGTTGCGGCCTGGTACAAGATGGGCCTGTCTCCCGAAGAGATTGCGACACAGTACGGGCATCTCAGCCTCGCTCAGGTTCACGCGGCGTTGGCGTACTACCACGCCAATCCCGAGGAGACCGAAGCGGACTTGGCTCAGGAAGAAGCATTCGCCGAAAGAGTAGATCGCGGGTCCGAACCTCGGTCCTTGCGATGAGCCGAATTCGGTTGTACTTCGACGAGGATGCAATGCAACACGCCGGCGCTGCTCCATAGGCGAACAACTGCGGCCGTTATTGCACCTTCTGAACCGGAAGCGGGCGGCGGAAATGCTGTCCCGGCTGGAGTCTCTCTCTACTTGGGGTCGCTGATTACGTCATGATCGGGTTGATGGGGCTGCGTTTCCGCGCCCAAACATTTCACCGGCATTCTGTTTCAAGCTGTTTGGGTGTATTCTGAAGTGTCAAGGGGAGGCGGGCACGGTAAAATTCTGCGTGCTGGCGAGCGGCAGTTCGGGGAATGCCGCGCTGCTGGCTACCGAAAACACGCGTATCCTGGTGGATGCCGGGCTGAGCATGAAGGAGCTTCGCAGGCGGCTGGCGGCCATCGGCGAAGACCTCAGCGGCATCGATGCCATTGTCATCAGCCACGAACACTCCGATCACGTGGCCGGGCTACCGGTGCTGGCGCGCAGCGAGGACGTTCGCGCGGCCATCTACATGACGCACTTGGCCGAGCCAGCCATCGACTGGGGTAAGACGCGGCCAGCACGCCTCGAGCAGTTTCAGTCCGGTGCTAAGTTTCAGATTGGCGATGTCGAGGTCCAGAGCTTCGGCATCCCGCACGACGCCAAGGACACGGTGGGCTTCTGTTTTGTCGCCCAGGGGGTGCGCATCGGGGTGGTCACGGACCTCGGCTACATACCTGAGAACGTCAAGTTCCATGTGCGGGGTGCGGATCTGTTGTTGTTGGAGGCTAACCACCAAATCGAGATGCTCAGGTGCGGCCCGTACCCGTGGGCTGTACAGCAGCGCGTCATGAGCCGGGTGGGGCATCTCTCGAACGAGGCGATGTCGGACTATCTTATGGAGGACCTCGACCCCTCGACATCCAACCTGGTGCTGGGGCACCTGAGCGAGCAGAATAACCACCCGGCGATCGTGCGCATGATCGCCACCCAGGCGCTGGAGCAGCGCGGGCTGACGACGCGCCTCTCGATCGCGCAGCAGCGCAGCCCGACGGAAGTGTTTCAATATTGAGTTCACCATGATTCCCCGATATACGCGGCCTGAAATGGGCCGGATCTGGAGCGACCGGAACAAGTTTCAGCAATGGCTGGAAGTGGAGCTGGCGGCCTCGGAGGCGCTGGCCGAACTGGGCGTCGTGCCGGCGGACGCCGCGCGGCTGCTGCGCGCGCACGCGGGCTTCGACGCCGGACGGGTTCTCGAAATCGAGAAGGAAGTGAAGCACGACGTGATCGCCTTCACCACCGCCGTGGCGGAAACCATGGCGAAGGCCGGGCATGGCGACGCCTCGCGCTGGCTGCATTACGGGCTGACGTCGAACGACGTGGTGGACACGGCACAGGCGCTGGTGATCGGGCAGGCGTCGGCCATTCTGCTGGGCGGTCTGGAGAGCCTGCGCGCCGTGCTGAAGCGCCGCGCGCTGGAATTCCAGCACACGGCGCAGGTGGGGCGCACGCACGGGGTACACGCGGAGCCGATTACCTTCGGCCTGAAGCTGGCCATCTGGTACGAGGAGGCGGGACGCAATCTCCGGCGTCTCCAGGCCGCGGCTGAAGACCTGCGCGTGGGGAAGACTTCCGGCGCGGTGGGGACATTCGGGCACATCGGCCCGGAAGTGGAGGAGCGCATCTGCGCGCGGCTGAATCTGCGGCCGGCGGCAGTGGCCTCGCAAGTGATTCAGCGCGACCGTCACGCCAACTTCGTGGCCACGCTGGCGCTGGTGACGGCGTTGTGCGAGAAGATCGCGCTCGAAGTGCGCCACCTGCAAAGGACCGAAGTACGCGAGGCCCAGGAGTATTTCGCGCGCGGGCAAAAGGGCAGCTCGGCCATGCCGCACAAGCGCAACCCCATCACGTGCGAGCAGATCTGCGGCCTGGCGCGGGTGGTGCGGGCAAACGTGCAGGCGGCCTTCGAGGATATCGCGCTGTGGCACGAGCGCGACATCTCGCACTCCTCGGTGGAGCGGGTGATTCTGCCGGATTCCACCACGCTGGCGGATTACCTGCTGGACAAAACCACGCAGCTTGTGGACAAGCTGCTGGTCTATCCCGAGCGCATGCGCCGCAACCTGGAGCTGACGCGCGGCCTGGTTTTCTCCGGCCAGTTGCTTCTGGATCTGGCAGCCGCCGGCATGTTACGCGAGCGGGCCTACAGCGTTGTGCAGGGCCACGCCATGCGCGCCTGGGAGGAAGAGGCCGATTTCCGCGCCGCCATCGAGGCCGATCCGGAAATCCGCGCGGTGCTAAAGCCGGAGCAGATCGGCGAGGCATTTTCCCTGGAACGGCAACTAAGGAACGTAGACAAGATCTTCACGCGGGTGTTTGGGGAGTAAGCGGCGCCGGTTTGAACAAGCAATGGAAGACCGTCGGCCCGTTTTGAGACCGACTCTTGCGGCGTCATGCGGGTCAATGCCACGCGCAAAGAACCAGACTTCGTCAGCAGTTTTGGGGTGGGCTTTTGCGATGCTCGAAGGCCCAATTCTACTGGCTTCGCGGGGCGTCGCGAAACTTACCGGCTCTGAGACTGTGGTGGCCGTTCCGCCTAATCTCCGACAAGCCCCAGATATCGGGATTCTGCTAGTGTCTAGTAGAGTGAATGAGGGGGGCGAGAGCAATGAGCAGCAGCCCGGCGCTCACTTGCCAGGAGCGAGACTTGCACGGCCTTTGACCGAGGAGGGCACCCGCACAGTGAAGGCCATCACGTCCTTTGGCAGCATAAATGCCACATCCATGGAGCCGACGTCCTGAAGACGCACCACCCCCCCTGCGTGGTGTGGATCGAGGAAAGACCAATAAGCCGTACCGCCGATCAATTCAACCAGCTTGATTGCAGAGGCGGGAGCGATGTTGTATGGTATTTCCTTTGGGCCAGCAGGGACCTGATAGACCGCCTCAAAATCCATCAGGTTCGACAGCCATTCGCAAGCACTGGGGGGCGGGTTCCCCGCTTTGAGATGAACTACGACGATTTTCTTGCCCGCCTCAGGCGTGGCCGTCCCATTTACACTCCTGACGGCATCAACAACCACGGCGCTCGCAACTTCCAGATTCAACGAGGAAATATCGCAGGCGGGGCGGGGTGCATCGCTTGCGCTGGCTACTTGCACCGCCGCTGCCAAGAAGGTGACAGATCCTATCAGTCGTAATCTCCACATGTGGTAAGAGTCCTTTCGTTTGCGGTCCAGACCAAGACAGGCATATTGTACGACAAATCAACAATTGGGGAGGCCCTTCCGTTCGGGCCGCAACGCGCCCTCTCACAAAGGACCCCTTGTCAGACGCGGCGGGGGGCGGCATCGGCTCAAATCGCTAACTCCTACGCCAGTTCCAGCCGTTTCAGCTTCATCCGGTCGGCGCGGACGTGGGCAAGATCGAACTGCGCCTGCTGCACAAGCCAGCTTTCGGCACTCCCGCCGAAGACCTTGGAAAGCCTCACGGCCATTTAAGGAGAAATGCCGCGCTTCTCGTTCACCAGCTCCGATAGCGTGGTGCGCGTCACTCCAAGGGCAGCGGCGGCGTTTGTGATGCTCAAGCCCAAAGGCTCAATGCACTGACGCAATACAAAGCCTCCGGGGTGAGGGGGATTCTTCATTGGCGCCGTGCCGCGAATTCGAGCACCGCTGCCACCTGTTCCCGCGTGACGTGAAACCAGTCCATCACCTCGCCAACAGTCGCTCCCGCTTCCAGATTGTCAAAGACCACTGAAACGGGCGTTCGGGTGTCCCGGAATACCCATGCGCCGCTACGCTTGCCGGGGATGCTCTCCACGGCAGGGCATTGCGACCAATCGAGATTCGCCATGATCTGCGCTCCTTCTCTGAGAATACCCTGTTACGCTACCGCACCGGGGGAACAAACGCCATAGCGACAACGGGAACGGCGTCAAAACTGTTATCGCCGCTGACGCGGACGTAAATGCGGGGACCCGCCTCGGCGAAGCGCTTCGCGCCGCATTGGAAACACGGCGGGGGCTTACTCGAACGGGATGTCCACCTCGATGAAGCTGCCGGGTGTGGCCGCGTTTACCGCTGCGGCGATTTTATCGAGATGCCGCTTCACGAGCGGCCATTGCTGGTTACCGAGAATAACGAGCGCAATCTTCCGGCCTGTAAGGTTCTGCTGATACCGAATATTCTTGTCGGTGCTGAGTAGCACTTCGTACCCCGCTTCTTCGGCCTGCTGAATCAGTTCGCCGTTTTCCATCTCGTGCCACCCAATCCGCCGCGCATAGGCGATTTCGTGGCCGGCGAGACTACGCGCAATCGGCTTCGGGGTGCCGTTGTCGAATAGAATCTTCATCAGCCGAACGCGGGCGCTTTCGCAAGACTCTGGCTGGCGAAGTGCAGTACCGCTTTTACTTCCTCCGGCGTCACGTCGAAAACCTCCGTAATCTCATCAACCGACATGCCTGCCTCAAGGTTTTCGAACACCGTCTGCACCGGCATGCGGGTTCCCCGGAAAACCCATGCGCCGCTAACCTTGCCGGGGACGCTTTCCACGGCAGGGCATTGTGACCAATCGAGATTCGCCATGATCTGCGCTCCTTCTCTGAGAATACCCTGTTACGCTGCCGTACTGGGGCCCGCCAGCCGAGCAGGTCGCCAACTGGTGCGCATGGCCAGGCAAAATGGTATTCTTCTGATTCTCGACGATGAAAACCCTCGATGTCGGTTGCGGCCTTCACAAGCAGTTCGGCGCCATCGGAATCGACCGGAATCCCGCCAGCCGCGCCGACGTCCTGGTGGACCTGGACCATCTTCCGTACCCGTTCGCCGACAGCTCGTTCGACCGGCTGACGGCCATCCACGTCATCGAGCACGTCAACGACGTGATGCGGACCATGGAGGAGTTTCACCGACTGGTGCGGGCGGGCGGCACGGTGCGCATCGAGACGCCGCACTACACCGATTTCAGCTCCTTCTGCGACCCCACCCACAAGAGCCATTTGAACAGCTTCAGCTTTCGCTACTTCGGCGAGGACCACGGCGGGTTCGGCTACTACACGAACGTGAAATTTCGTGAGATTTCGGTACGGGTAAAGCTACTGGCCTTCTGGAGGTGGCTCGGGTTCGAACTGCTGGTCAACCGCTTTCCGCGCTACCGGCGCTTTTGGGAATACTACCTTTGCTACGTGGTGCGAGGCAAGTCCATGGAGTTCGAGCTCGAAGTGGTGAAGTGATCGGGCCGATCTATCGCATGGCGGACGCCGTCCGGCGCCACTGGCTCAAGGACGACCATGGGCGAGTGGGCGAAGACCTGGCGCACCGGCACCTACGCCGCCGCGGATGCACGATTGTGGCGCGGAACTACCGGCCGCGGTCGGGCGGGGGAGAGATCGACCTGGTGGCGTGGCATGGCGGCACGCTGGTGTTTGTGGAAGTGAAGACGCGCTCGAGCGCCGAGTTCGGCGAACCGGAACGGGCGGTGGATTCCGAGAAGCAGGAGCATGTACGGCGCGCGGCCCGCGACTATGCGCGGCGGGCCGGCGTGGAATGGGAGCGGGTGCGCTTCGACATTGTCAGCGTGGTGCTCGAGAAGCCGGTGCGCATCGAGTGGATCCGGGACGCGTTCCGCACGAAGTGACGCCGGTCGAGACCCGCCGGATGCGCCGGCGCTACCTTCGCTATAATCGTCTGTTGCTGAATCCTGCTTTTCACTGCGGAGGGATCTCTCCAATTGCCCGAATTACGTAAGGACCCCATCACGGGGCGATGGGTCATCATCGCCACCGAACGCGCCAAACGCCCCAACGATTTCATCCGGCAGCCGGTTGCGCCCGCCAGCCCGGGCGTCTGCCCATTCGACTACGGCAACGAGCACAAGACGCCGCCGGAGATTCTGGCCTACCGCAACAGCGGCGGGCGCAACGAGCCGGGCTGGCGGGTGCGGGTGGTGGCCAACAAGTTCCCGGTACTGGGGATCGAAGGCGAACTCAACCGCCAGGGCGAAGGCATGTACGACAAGATGAACGGGATCGGCGCGCACGAAGTGATCATCGAGACTCCCGATCATGCCGCGACGCTGGCCGACATGCCGGAGCGGCAGATCGAAGAGGTGCTGTGGGCCTTTCGGGACCGGATCAACGATCTGAAGAAAGACCGGCGGTTCCGCTACATCCTGCTGTTCAAGAACTATGGCGAGGCGGCGGGGGCATCGCTGGAGCATCCGCATTCCCAACTGATCGCGCTGCCGGTGATTCCCAAGCGAGTGGTGGAAGAGGTGGAGGCCTGCAAGCACTTTTACGACTTGAAGGAGCGTTGCATTTTCTGCGACATCATCCGCGAGGAGAGCACGGCGGGGGTGCGCCTGGTGATGGAAACGGACCGGTTCACGGTGCTGGAGCCGTACGCGCCGCGATTTCCCTTCGAGACGTGGATTCTTCCGAAGCGGCACCAATCGCACTTCGAAGATTCGGACGCTCCCACGTTTCAGAACCTGGCATGGGTGTTGCGCTCGACCATGCGCAAGATCGAGAAGGTGCTGGAGCGGCCGGCGTATAATTTCATCGTACACAGCGCGCCCGCGCAGGATGCGCCGCTGGCGCACTACCACTGGCACCTGGAGATCATGCCCAAGCTGACCAAAGTGGCGGGATTCGAATGGGGGACGGGGTTCTATATCAATCCGACGCCGCCGGAGGAATCCGCGCGTTTTCTGAGAGAGGCGGGGTTGGGGTAGCGGGCTTGGCGGGCTTGGGGTAGCGGTTGCGCCGGGATGGCGCGGTCTGGTATAAACGCTAAATCGTTCGACGCGCCAGAACGGGGCTGGCTAGCATGCCCGAGACGACGAAGAGTTCCGCTGCCAAGACCGCCAGGCGAATGACGAAACCGGAGACCTCCAAGATGCCCGGGGCCTCGGAATCCGAGGGCCCAACGGCGGTCTTGCGGGCGGCCGCGGCGGTGGTGGAGCCGATGAGCTCCGAGAAGCAGCTCGCCAGCTTCGAGGCCGCCATGAAGTTGTTCCACGCGCGCGATCTAAGGCGGGCCCGGGAACTCTTTCTGCAAGTGGTGGAAGGACCGGAACGCGATGTGGCGAATCGCGCGCGGTTGCACGCGGCGATGTGCGACCGGCGGCTGGAGCAGGTTACCCCGAACCTGCGCTCGGCGGAGGACTTCTACACCTACGGCGTGGCCGAGATCAACGCGCGCAATGTGGCGGAAGCGCGGGCGCACCTGGAACGGGCCCTGCAGCTCGCGCCGGGGGCGGACCACATCTACTACGCGCTGGCCCTGGCGCAGGCGCTGGGGGGCGACCTCGCCAGCGCGCACGAGAATCTGAAACGCGCCATCGAGCTGCAGCCGCGCAACCGGATCATGGCCCGGCAGGACGCCGACTTCGCGCCGCTGGCCAATCAGCCGCCGTTCGACGCGCTACTCTATCCGGAGAGGAAAGGCTGGTAAGGAAAACGGGCTTCCATCCCATGGAAGACACCTCGCCACTTCGCGTGGTCGCGATCGGCGGAGGCACGGGGTTGTCGGCGGTTCTGGAAGGGCTGAAGCACCGGGCCGGGTCCGGCGACCCGGGGGGGGCGCCCGCCGTGGATCTCACGGCCATCGTCACGGTGACCGACGATGGCGGCAGCTCGGGCCGCTTGCGCCGCGAATTCGACGTGCTGCCGCCGGGCGACATACGCAACTGCATGGTGGCGCTGAGCGAGGATTCCAGCCTGCTTTCCCGCCTGTTCCAGTACCGCTTTCAGTCCGGCCGCGGGCTCAAGGGACATAGCTTCGGCAACCTCTTCCTGACGGCCTTGACGCAGATCATGGGCGATTTTCCGGAGGCCGTGAGAGCTTCCTCGGAAGTGCTCAACATCGCGGGCCACATCTATCCGTCGACCACCTCGAACGTGGCCATCGAAGCCACCCTGGCGAACGGCGCGCGGGTGGTGGGAGAAACGCGCATCAGCCGCAGCCGGCAGAGGATCAAGCGCATTCACCTGATTCCGAGCAAGGTGCGTCCGCTGGAGGCGGCCTTGAGCGCCATCGCCGAAGCGGACGCGATTACGCTGGGGCCGGGGTCGCTGTTCACGAGCGTGATTCCGAACCTGCTGGTGGAAGGGATCCCTTCGGCCATCTCCCGATCGGCGGCGGTGAAGGCGTACTTCGTGAACCTGATGTGGCAGCCGGGCGAAACCATGAATTTTCGGGCTTCCGACCACGTGCGCGCGATCCACCAGCACGCGGGCCGGAAGATTCTGGATTACGTGGTGGTGAACATCCGTCCGATTCCCTCGGCGGTGAAGAAGCGCTACGCCAGAGAAGCGGCGCTGCCGGTGGAAAACGACATCGACGCCATCTACCAGATGGGGCTGAAGGTGATGGCGGGGAAACTGGCGCAGCACAGCGGCAAGGTGCGGCACGACCCGGGCGCCACCGCGGCGGTGGTGGTGAAGCTGGCGCAAGAGGGCCGACGGCGGAAGAACGGCCAGTCATAATGGAGTTGATGCGAATTCCAGTGACAGTTGCGATTCTGGCCGCCGGGCTGGGCACGCGCATGAAATCGCGTAAGGCCAAGGTGCTGCACCGAGCCGGTGGCAAAGCGTTGATCGAGCACGTGGTGGAGACCGCCCTGAAGCTGGCGCCGCCGGAGCGCGTCTTCGTGGTGGTGGGACACCAGGCCGAAGAAGTGCGACAGGCGGTGGCGGCGGTGCCCGGCGGGTCGGGAATCGGATTCATCGAGCAGAAGGAGCAGAAGGGCACCGGCCACGCCCTGATGGTGGGGCGGGAAGCGCTGGCCGGCCTCGATGGCTACCTGGCGATTGTCTACGGCGATGGCCCCCTGCTGCGCGCGGAGACCCTGGAGCGGCTGGTGGAAGCGGCGGCCGGGCCCAAAGGGCACCCCCAGGCGGCGGGGGTCCTGCTGAGCGCCGCCATGGAGGACGCGACCGGCTACGGCCGCGTGATTTGCGGAGGGGGTGCCCCCGGGGCCCGGCGGGTGATGAGAATCGTCGAGCAGAAGGCCGCCACGCCTGATGAACAGGCTATCCGCGAGGCCAACATGGGGATCTACTGTTATCGCGCGGACCTGTTCTGGAAGCACGTGGACCAGATCCGGCCGGACAACCCGGCGGGCGAGTACTACCTCACCGACATGGTGGAAATCCTCAACCGGGCTGGGCATTACGTGGAAGCGGTGCGGATCGAGGATGCCAGTGAAGCGCTGGGGATCAACGATCGCGTGGAGCTGGCGAAAGTGGACGCCATCCTACGCCAGCGCAAGCGGCGGGAACTCATGCTGGGAGGGGTCACCATCGAGCAGCCCGAGACGGTGGTAATCGACGCGGACGTGCGCATTGGGATGGACACGGTGATCGAGCCGTTCGCGCAGATTCTGGGCAAGACGGCGATCGGCGCGGACTGCCGGATCGGGGCGTGCTCGATTGTGCGGGATTCGGAGCTGGCGGACGGTGTGGAAATCGGCCCGTTCACGATCGTCGGCACATCGCGGCTGGAACGCGGTGTGCACGCCGGGCCGTTTGCGCGGCTGCGCATGGAAAACGTGGTGGAGGAAGGCGCGCACATCGGCAACTTCGTGGAGCTGAAGAAGACGCGCCTGGGCGCGCGCGCCAAGGCCAATCACCTGGCGTATCTGGGCGATGCGCGGATCGGGGCGGGCGTGAACATTGGCGCGGGCACCATCACCTGCAACTACGACGGACTGCACAAGCACACCACCGTGATCGGAGAAGGGGCGTTTGTAGGGAGCAACTCGACTTTGGTCGCGCCCATCGAGATCGGCGCGGGCGCCTACGTGGGTGCCGGTTCGGTATTGACGGAGCCGGTGCCACCCGACGCGCTGGCGCTGGGGCGCGCGCGGCAGGTGGTGAAAGAAGACTGGGCCAGCAAGCACAGGGCGCTGCGGAAGAAGTAGCGCCACACACCGCTCTCTAACGTTCGCGGCTCGGTGCGAGGCCGCACTCAGGGCCGCGAACGTTTGACAGCAGTGGGTGCGAGGCCGCACTCGGAGCCGCGAACGTCAGAGAGCGGTGGGCACCAGCTATTTAGACCCCGGCGGTCACCGGGACGCCCTTGCGGCTCAAGAAGCACTCGCGGCAGAAGACCGGGCGGCCTTGAGTCGGCTTGAAGGGCACCGTGGTTTCCCGGCCGCATTGGGAGCAGGTGGTCATGGTTTCCGATTTGGCGAAACCCGATCCCGGCGATCCCTGCCGTTTGGTCTTACAAGCCTTGCAGCGCTTGGGCTCGTTCTTGAAGTTCTTGTCGTGGAAGAAGTGCTGTTCTCCCGCTGTGAAAACAAACTCTGCTTCGCAGTCCACGCATTTGAGGACGCGATCCTGAAACTCCGGCATAGGCCACCCTGCCCCGCGATCAACCCGAACTGTGGTCGGATAAGGCGGCGGGGCTTGCGCCCCGCCGACGGTTTACTCAATCTCCCGGCGTGATTTCTTCCGGTTTCGTTTGCGGGCCAGCGCCTGCTTGGCCCGGAGCTTCTCACCAGGCTTCAAGTAATAGGAGTGCCGCTTGACCTCCTTGATGATGTCCTCCTGCTGGACCTTTCTCTTGAAGCGGCGAAGGGCG
>Ga0182021_10001512_pt1 | contig 26812 bp, 22 predicted proteins | sample 612E3MmetaG_FD_120493 | JGI IMG/M metagenome (GOLD analysis project Ga0182021, IMG submission 120493) | Permafrost microbial communities from Stordalen Mire, Sweden - 612E3M metaG (Illumina Assembly) | ecosystem: Environmental > Terrestrial > Soil > Wetlands > Permafrost | place: Sweden...
GGCGGTGTAGTGAAGACTTGACCCTACCCGTGCTGCAAAGACAACTACTTATGAATCCAACTGGCGAAGTTGGGTTAACGCTCCGCGCCCGCGCGAGCCTCGAGTTCCGCCAGGCGGCGCCGCAGGTCGTCCAGTTCCTTGCGGACTTCCGGCAGCCGGCTCAGGCATGCGAGCTGCTCCAGGTGCTCGCGCAGAGGCCGCGCCGGCGTTCCCCAGACCACCTGGCCGGCGCGGATGATCTTCGAGGTGGGCACCCCGCACTGGGCGCCAAGCACCGCGCGCGTCTCGATGCGCACCTTGTCGCCGATGCCGACCTGGCCGGCAATGACGACGTAGTCCTCGACGATGACGCCGCCGGAGATGCCGGTCTGCGCTGCAATGACGACGTGCTTGCCGATGCGGCAATTGTGAGCTACGTGGACCATGTTGTCGAGCTTGGTGCCCTCGCCGATCCAGGTGTCGCCAAGGGCGGCGCGGTCCACGCAGGAATTCGCCCCGATCTCGACGTCGTCGCCGATCGAGACTCGGCCTATCTGCGGAAACTTCTCGTAGCGATCGCCCGCCAGGAAGAATCCGAAACCGTCCGCGCCGATCACGCTGCCGGAGTGCAGAATGGCCCGCGCGCCGATATCCACGTCGTCGTAAAGGGTGACGTTGGCGTAGAGGACCGAATCCTCCCCAATCGTCACCCGGTTGCCGATGGCGCATCCGGCGCCGACGCGGCAGCGCGCTCCGATCCTGGTGTCCTGGCCGATGGATGCGTGCGGGCCGATGGCGACGTCCGTGCCGATCACCGCGGTTTCGGCGACTTGGGCGCTGGGGTGAATGCCAGGCTCGGACGGCGGCGCCGGATGGAGCCGCCTCACGGCTTGGGCAAACGCCGTCCGCGGCTCGGCGGCGTGGATCACGGTGCGTCCACCCGCGTTCGGAAAGTCCGCTGGCACGATCAGGCAGCCCGCGGCCGACGCTTCGGCTTCCCGTGCGGCTTTCCGGCTGCCGACAAACGCCAAATCGCCGGCGCCCGCGGCTTCGAGCGGAGCCGCCCGGTTCAACTCCCTCTCGCCGTCGCCTTCGAAAGTCGCTCCCAACCACTCTGCCAGCTCACGTACGCGCATAGGCACAAGCTATCATACAAATCTATGGCTATCGATCCGTCGGCTGCGATTGCGCCCACCGCGCGCATCCACCCCGACGCCGTGATTGGACCGCAGACGGCCGTCGGCGAGTACTGCGTGATCGAGCGGGACGTCTCGATCGGCGCCTTCTGCCGCCTGGAGCCTTACGTCTACGTAAAGCGTTGGACCACGCTCGGCGACCGCAATGAGATTTCGGCCGGAACCGTTTTGGGCACCGATCCGCTCGACAAGGCCTTCACCGGCGAGCGCAGCTATCTGCGCATCGGCTGCGGCAACCGCATCCGCGAGCACTATACGATCTCCCGGGGGACTGCGCCCGAATCGGCCACCACCATCGGCGATGGGAACTACATCATGACCTCCGGCCACATCGCTCACAATTGCCGCATCGGAAACAACGTCGTTATTTGCAGTTGCGCTCTGGTGGCGGGACAGGTTGAGATCGAGGACCAGGCCTTCATTTCCGGCGGGATCGGGATCCACCAATACACCCGGATCGGCCGGCTGGCCATGGTGGCGGGCATGTCGCGGGTGAACCTGGACCTAGCGCCGTTCTTCCTGTACGGCGGCTACCACATGCGCCCGATGGGGCTGAACCTGGTGGGCCTCGAACGCGCCGGGTTCTCCCGGGAGGACATTGCGGCGCTCAAGCGGGCCTACCGCATCCTGTTTCGGACTCGCCTGAAGGTGGATGAGGCCCTCGCGCGGATCGAATCCGAAGTCCCCAGCGAGCACACGCGGCACTTGGCGACCTTCGTGCGGGCGAGCCAGCGCGGTATTTGCCGGGAGGCGAAGCGCGCCGGGCTCTGAAGAGGCCGCTGCCTCGTCTCCGCTCGTGGGGACGCCCGACTCGCGGGCGGCCGCTGCCACACGGGCGGCTCCGTGCAGGCCCAATGCTAAGATGCTCTGTAGGTGATTCGGCCCGCTGCCACGAAAACGGCTCTATTGGTCTGCCTGCTCGGGATGACGGCCTCGGCGGCGCCAGAGGACTTCGCAGGCAGGCCGGTCCAGGCAATTGAGTTCGAGCCGGAGCGGCAGCCCTACAGCCCGGAATACCTGGCCGAGATCCTGCCGCTGAAGACCGGCCAGCCTCTGCGGCTGGACGATGTACGCGCCGCGATCGAGCGCCTGTACAGAACCGGCCGGTATGCCGGCATCCGCGTGGATGCGCGCGCCGCCGGCGGCGGGGTAATCCTGCGCTTCCTCACCCGCGGCAACTTCTTCGTCGGCCGCGTGACCGTGGACCCGATCCCCGCCCCGCCCATCGCGGGCGTCTTGGTGAACGCCACCCGGCTCGAACTCGGCGCCCTGTATACCGCCGCGAGCACGAACCAGTCGGTAACCAACCTCGGGGAGGTCCTCCGGACCAATGGCTTCTATCGCACCCAGGTCGAGCCCGAATACGAGTACGATCCGGACACCCAGCAGGTGGCCATTCACTTCCGCATCCACACGGAAGAGCGCGCCCGCTACGTCGCTCCGCTGATCGCCGGAGATCCGGAACGCCCCGAAGCGGACGTAGTCAAGACCACGCGCTGGAGGGGCTGGCTGAACTGGAAAAAGGTAACCGGGGCGCGAACCCAGGAGGGCGTCGAGCGGGTGCGCAGCTCCTACCTCAAGCGCGACCGTCTGGAGGCGCGCGTCTCCGTGGACAAGATGGATTGGGACGAGCGCGCCAATCGCGTCCGCCCCACGCTCGACATCCAGGGCGGCCCCAGGATCCGGATGACGGCGGTGGGCGCAAAAGTCTCTCCAGGGAAGCTGCGGCAGTTGGTACCGGTCTACGAAGAGCAATCGGTCGATCGGGACCTTCTGGTTGAGGGCGCCAACAACCTGCGCCAGTACATCGAAAGCCTCGGCTACTTCGATGCCAAGGTGAGCTTCTCTTCGAAGTCCGCGCCGGGGCAGGAAATCATCGAGTACCAGATCGACCGCGGCGAGCGCCACAAGGTGGCGCTGGTCGCCGTCCATGGCAGCCACTACTTCGACGCCGACACCATCCGGGAGCGGATGTATATCCGGCCGGCCTCCTTCGTCCAGTTCCCGCATGGCCGGTTCAGTGACGACTTCCTGCGGCAGGACATGGATGCGATTACCGCCCTGTACCGCGCCAACGGGTTCCGCGACGTCGAAGTCTCCTCGCGCGTCGACCACGATTACAAAGGGAAAGCCAACAACATGGCCGTCCATATCGAGGTCAAGGAAGGCGCACAATGGCTGGTGGAGAGCCTGGACCTGGAGGGAGTCTCGCCCGCCAATCGCGTTGCCATCGTCAGCCTGCTGGCGTCTCAGCCCGGCCAGCCCTTCAGTGAAGCGAACGCGGCCATCGACCGCGACAACATCCTGGACTACTATTTCAACCACGGCTACCCGGGCGCGAACTTCTCCTGGAGCTTCAAGCCCGCGGCGGCAGCGCGGCGGGTCGCCATCGAGTACGACATTCAAGAAAAGGAACAGAACTTCCTGCGCCGCTTCCTGGTGAGCGGCCTCCGGACCACGGACCCGCGACTGGTTGCCAAACGGGAGGGGATACTGCCCGGCGCACCGCTGTCGCGGGCCAGCGTGCTCGAAACCCAGCGCGAGTTGTACGACCTGGGGATCTTCTCGCGGGTCGACATGGCGATCCAGAACCCGCTGGGCGAGGAACGCGACAAGTACGTGGCGCTGGATGTGGAAGAGGCCCACAAGTACACCATCACGACCGGATTCGGAGCCGAGATCGCGAAGATCGGAGGATGCCAGTCCTGCCTGGACGCGCCGGCCGGCCAGGCCGGATTCAGCCCCCGCGCCTCCTTCGGCCTGACGCGGCGGAACTTCTTCGGCACCGGGCATATCATTTCGTTTCAGAGCCGGGTGTCCACGCTGGAGCAGCGGGCGGTGCTCACCTACGACGCTCCTCAATTCCTGAGCAGTCCCAACTTCAACCTGCTGTTCAGCGGGCTGTTCGACGACTCCCATGACGTGAGGACATTCTCTTCGCGAAGACGCGAAGCTTCGGTGCAGATGGGCCAGAAGCTGAACAAGTCCAGCACGCTGCTCTACGGGTTCTCGTTTCGGCGCGTGAGCGTCAGCGATCTGAAGGTGAGCCCCGAACTCATCCCGCGCTTCTCGCAGCCGGCCCGCATCGGAATGTTCAGCGTCAACTACATTCTGGACCGCCGGGACGATCCTACCGACGCGCACGAGGGCATCTACAACACCATCGACGCGGGCTGGGCGTCCCATACCTTCGGGTCGCAGGCCGATTTCACGCGCTTCATCTTCCAGAACGCCACCTATCATCCTTTCGGCTTCGGCAACCGCTACGTGCTGGCGCGGTCGTTGACGTTCGGCTGGCTGCAACCCCTCAGGGCCGGCCAGGAAATCCCGCTTCCGGAGGAGCTGTTTGGAGGCGGCGCTTCCTCCCACCGCGGCTTCCCCGAAAACCAGGCCGGGCCGCGCGACCTCCAAACCGGCTTTCCGCTGGGCGGCAACGCGCTGCTGGTCAACCAGACCGAGTTGCGCTTCCCCCTGGCCGGCGACGACATCCGGGGAGTGCTGTTCTGGGACGCCGGCAACGTCTATTCCGACCTCCGGACAGTCTCGTTTCGGTTTCACCAACGGGACCTCGCGGACTTCAACTACATGGTCCACGCCGTCGGATTTGGCGTGCGCTACAAGACGCCCATCGGGCCGGTTCGGCTGGACGTCGCTTATAGCGTCAATCCTCCGACGTTCTTCGGATTCAAGGGCACGCTCGATCAGCTCGTGGCTTGCTCGGGCTCGGCTCCCCCCTCGACCGGCTGCGTCCAGACAGTGCAGCAGATCAGCCACTTCCAGTTCCACTTCTCCCTGGGGCAGGCATTCTGATGCGGATCCTCCGGCGCCTCCTTCCGGTCCTGCTCTTCGCCGCGGCGCTCCGCGCGGAGACGATCGACCGGATCGCGGCTACTTTGGATGGCCAGGCCATCACCACCAGCCAGATTCTCGAAGACCTGCGCGTCGCCGCATTCCTCAACGGCGAAAAGCCGGAATTCGGCGCGGCCGCGCGGCGCGGGATGGCGGACCGCCTGATCGAGCAACTCCTCGTGCTGCGCGAAATGGAGCTCACGCGTTATCCCGGGCCTTCGGCCGCGGAGATTGCGGAGCCCCTGCGGCAGGTCAGGGCGCGGCTTCCGGAGGAGGCGCAATTCCAGCGGGAACTGGCCGCGTACAAGCTGACCGGGCAGCAGCTCGAAAACGCTCTTCGCCGTCAGGTCACGCTGCTGCGCTTCATCGACCTGCGATTCCGTCCCGAAGTCCAGGTGCAGGAGAGCGAGGTGTTGCAGTACTACGCGACCGTCTTCCTGCCCGAAATCCGCAAGAAGGGGATCGCGCCCGATCCCACCTACGACGACGTTCGGATTGAATGTGAGGAAGCGCTCACCGCCCGCCTGGTGGACAAGCGGGTGGACCGGTGGCTAACCGAGGCGCGGGCCCGCGCGCGGATCGATTACGATGAGGATGCGTTCCGATGAGACGATTCGTCAAGGCCGCGTTGCAAGCCCTGGCGGGAGCGGCCGCCTGCGCCGCCCTCTGCCTGCTCGCCGCGTTCCTCCTCGTCCAGACCTCCTGGTTCCATGAAAAGGTCAGGCAGCGGATGGTGCACGAGATCGAGAACGCGACCGGCGGGCGCGTCGAGATGGGTTCGTTCGATTTCGACTGGCGCGCGATGTCCGTCTCGATTCGCAACCTCACGATCCATGGAACCGAGAAGCCGGAGGAACCGCCGCTCTTCCGCGCCGGCCTGATCCGGCTTGGTCTGAAGCTGATTTCGTTTTTCGAGGAGCGCGTCGATCTCGAATCGGTGTTCGTCGAACGGCCCCAGGTGAACCTGATTGTGTATGCCGACGGGCACACCAACGTCCCCCACCCGCGGGCCACCGGGAAACCGCATCCGCCCGCGCTTGAAACCGTGCTCGACCTCGCCATCAAGCGCGTCAACGTGGTGGATGGCGTCATCCAGGCCGGCATCCGCCGGCTGCCACTCGACTTCCGCGGCGAGAACCTCCGGGCGGCCATCGTCTACCAGCGCCAACCGGCACGTTACGAGGCCGACCTCTCGTTCCGCGATCTGGACCTGAAGGCGGGCGGGCGGGCGGCGCTCGCGATCCAGGTGGACGCGCACCTGGCTCTGCTTCATGACCGGATCGAGATCCGCCGGGCACGCTTCGCGACAGGCGCATCGTGGCTCTACGTCACGGGCGCGGCCGGCCGTCTCGCCTCGCCTGAAGTTCGTCTCGAATACGCGGCGAGGGTCAACGTAAAGGATGTGGCGGCGGGGCTCGATGTCGGCCCCATCGAGCACCGCGGCGTGGTGGCGCTCGATGGCCGCGCCACCATCTCGCGCGAGGCCGGTTACGCCGTCTCCGGCAAGCTGCGGGCGGGCGGCCTCGTTCTCCAGACGGGCGGCATCCGCATCGAAGATATCCGCGCCGACTCCGCGTTCGCGGCGCGGCCGGGCCGCGTTACGCTGGATCGCCTCGCGATTGCCGCGCTCGGCGGCCATTTCGATGGACGGGCGGAGATCGCGGATTTCCGGGACTTCCTGGTGGTTGGCGCCGCAAGCGGTTTCTCGATCGAGCAGATGAAGCTCATCCGCGAAGTGCGGCGCGTCGCCTGGGACGGTTCCGCTTCCGGACCGCTCCGTCTGAGCGCGCAGGTGCGGAACCGCCGGCTGGCCGGCCTGCTGGTGAATGCCAACCTCGCCATCGCGCCCGGCCCGGGCCCCGATCCCATCCAGGGAGTGGTTGACCTGACCTACGATCTGGCGGCTGGCGAGGTCTCCTTCGGTCCATCGAGGCTGGCCACGAAGCTCAGCCGCGTCAGCTTCAGCGGCGTGCTCGGGCGGAAGTTGAACGCAACCATCGAGACCACGGATCTCGAGGACGCGCGGCCCGCCATCGCGATGTTCAGCGCCCTGGCGCCGCCCGAGATGCCGGTGAAGCTGGTGAACGGAACCGCCTCGTTCCGCGGCGCCGTGACCGGGCCGCTGAGCAGCCCGGTCGTCGATGGCCACGTGGCGGCGACCAGCTTCGTCGTGGCCGGCAGGCGGTTCGACCACGCGGAGGCGGACGTGGTGGTATCGCAATCGGGTCTTGCAGCGCACAAAGCCAGCCTGGCGCGGCTCGGGATGCGGGCTTCCGCCGATCTTCAAATCGGCCTTCGGGACTGGCAGCTCGCGGAGGATGCACCGGTTTCCGGCAGATTGGCGGTTGGCGCGCCGCATCTGGCCGACGTGCTGGCGGCGGCCGGCGTCGCGGCGCCGTTCGCCGTCACCACCGGCGACCTGTCTCTGAGTGTCGAGCTGGAGGGCACCGTTCGAGCGCCGGCGGTCTCTGGACACGCCCGCGCCGTCAAGCTGATCGCCGCCGGCCAGCCGCTCGATCGCGTCGCTGGCGACGTTCGGTATTCCAGGAACCGGCTCGATCTTCTGAACGCGCAGTTCGCGTACGGCGCCAGCAAGGCGCAGATCTCCGGCAGCTACGATCACCCCGAGGGCAACTGGCGCGTGGGGCGCCTGCAGTTCGACCTGTCGAGCGCGGGCGTCGACCTGACCCAGATCAAGGCGATGGAGGAGAACGTGCCCGGCATCCAGGGGCGCATCGAGACGCAACTGGCCGGTGAGGTCACCATCACTGATCGGGGATTCAAGCCGGGGGTTGTCAACGGCCGGGTCAGCCTCAGCGGCTTCGGAGTGAGCGGCCAGCAACTGGGATCTCTGGTGCTGACCGCCGCAACGCGCGGCCAGATGCTGGACGCCCGGATCGAGGGCAGCCTCGCCGGGTCGGCCATCACCGGCGCGGGCACCTGCGCGCTCGAGGGAGACTACGCCGCTCGCGGGCGGATCGACTTCACTCCGCTGCAGTTCTCTGAGCTCCTGGCGCGGTTCCACCCGCCCAAGAGTGGAGAGCCGCTGCCTTTCAGCGGATTCACCGCGGGATCGATCGATTTCTCCGGCTCGGCCGCCAGCAACCAGAGCTGGCGCGCGTCGATCACGCTCCCGTCGTTTGAGCTTCGGGCCGCCACCACGCCGGCTGCGGCCGCAAAGGCTGCGGCCGCAAAGACGGAGGCCGCCAAGGCGGAGGCCGCGAAAGACTCCGGCCTGGTGCTGCGCAACGCGGGCCCGGTGGTGATGGACGTGGACGCCAAGGGCCTGCGCGTGCGCCAGGCGCGCTTCGAGGCCAGGGACACGAACCTCGAAGCCAGCGGGCGGATCGGATTTGGCCTCAAGAACCCGTGGGATCTCCGCCTTCAGGGCGGCGTCAATTTGAAGCTGCTCGAAGACTTCGAGAGCCACATGTATTCGTCGGGCGCCCTGACGCTCGATGTCTCGGTGCGGGGCGCGCTGGCAAGCCCCGAAATCTACGGCCGCGTGGACGTGAAGAACGCGTCGTTCAGTATCGTGGACATTCCCAACGGGGTCGAGAACGCCAACGGGACGATCTTCCTGTACCGCGACCGCGCCATGATCGATACGCTGACCGCGCAGAGCGGCGGCGGGAGGGTCGACATCGGCGGGTTCGTCGGTCTCGCGGGCGAGACCACGTTTCACATTCAGGCCAAAGCCACCGGCGTCCGTGTGCGCTACCCCGAAGGCGTCAGCTCGACGGCGACCGGCACGGTGACGTTCACCGGCACCCCGGAGCGCAGTCTGCTGGCGGGCGAGCTGACCGTCACCCGCGTGGGGCTCAGTCTGTCTTCGGACCTGGGAAGCATGCTGGCTCGCACCGCGCAGCCGCTCCAGATTCCGCTCGACCCCAACCGCTTCCGGCAGGGCCTGCGCTTCGACGTGCACATCGTGACTGCGCCGCAGGTGCGCGTCGAAACCAACGTCAGCAAGGACCTCCAAGCCAGCGCCGACCTGCGCCTGCGCGGCGACGACGCGCGCCCCCTGCTGCTCGGCCGGGTCCTCATCAACCAGGGGCAGGTGAACTTCTTCGGCACCCAGTATTCCATCAACTCCGGCCAGATCCTGTTCGTCAACGCCACCAAGGTCGAGCCGACCATGGACCTGAGCCTGGAAACGCGGGTGCGCGGCGTCAATGTCACGCTGCACATTTCCGGGCCGATGGAGAAGCTGAACATGAGCTACACGTCGGACCCGCCGCTGCCGTTCTCCGATGTGCTGGCGCTGCTGACCACCGGGCGCGAGCCCGGCCAGGTATCGAGCACCATGCCGACGGCCTCGGCCCTGGTCGGCCAGTCCTACCAGTCGGCCGGTACCAGCGCGCTTCTGGGCGAGGCCATCGGCAGCCCGCTTACGGGGCGCTTGCAGCGCTTCTTCGGAGTGAGCCGGCTCAAGATCAACCCGCTCGTTACGGGGCTCACCACCAGCAACGCCGCCGCTCAGATCACGGTCGAGCAGAACATCAGCAGCAACCTGACCTTCACTTACATCTCCGACCTTTCCCGCGCGCAGGCCCAGACCATCCAGATGGAATGGGATTTCACGCCCAACTGGAGCGGCCTGGCGGTCCGCGAGGACAACGGGATGTTCGGCATCGATTTTCTGTACAAGAAGCAGATCAAGTAGGGAGTGGGGCAGGCGGTTCCGCCTGCCGGAGTAAAGCAGCCGGTTCCCCCCGCCCGCGGTGTGCTAGCCTGCCTCCTATGGACTGGCCCTTCCAGCGCCGCATGATGGTCTCGCGGCAATTGCGCGGCCGGGGCATCGACGACCAGCGCGTGCTCCAGGCCATGCTCGCCATCCCGCGCGAGGAGTTCGTACCCGAGGAGGAACGCGACGCCGCCTGTTCCGACGAGCCGTTGGGCATCGGCTGGGGCCAGACCATCTCGCAGCCCTACATGACCGCGCTCATGGCGCAGTCGCTCGAACTTCGCGGGACCGAGACGGTGCTCGAAGTCGGCGCCGGCTGCGGATACCACGCGGCCGTGCTGGGTGCGCTGGCGGCGCGCGTGGTCACCGTCGAGCTCCTCCCGGAGCTGGCGGAGATGGCCCGCGAGAACCTCGACAGGACGGGGCGGCTCGGCAACGTCACCGTGATCGCGGGCGATGGCTCGCTCGGCTATCCGCCGCAGGCGCCCTACGACGCCGTCTCGGTAGCCGCGGCCGCGGGCGATGTCCCCCCCGCGCTGCTCGAACAGCTCCGCGACCCGGGCCGCATGGTGATTCCCGTGGGCCCATACTCGGAGCAGGAGCTGCGCGTGTTGCGCAAGTCCGGCGGCGAGTTGGAGTGGCACGTCGCCGCGTACTGCCGCTTCGTGCCGCTGCGCGAAGCCGCGCCGCGGGTAGACTGAGCATATGGGCATGCGGCTGCGGACGGCGCAAGGGAAGCTCAAAATCGAGCACAGCATCATCGACGGGGTCCGCGGCCTGCTCGAGCGCCTGCTGGCCGCCAACCCCGGCGCCATACGCTCGGTGGTTCCGGGAGTGATCCGCCCGGTGCGCGACGCGCGCGGAAAGATCCGCGTTCACGTGACCGTGCCCACCACGAACGGCTGGAAGGCGATCGCGCTCTCGGCCGGCGCCCGCCAGGAGCTTTTCATCAGCACCAGCCTGGACAAGGCCGCGCTGGAGAAGGCGTTGGAGTCAGCCGCGAGCGGGCTCTGAGCGGCCCCACAACCCCGGAATCGCGGCCCCGCAACGCGGGCAGGCTCCTTCATCGCCCAGCCGGCAGTTCAGGATGAGGTAGCCGCGGCGGCCTACCAGCGTCTCGCCGCAGCCGGGGCATCTGGTGTCCTCGAAACCCTCGAGCTGGCCCGGCAGGTTGCCCGCGTAGATGTAGCGCAGACCGGCGCGGCGGCCTGCCTCGACGGCGCGCAGCAGGTCTGCCGGCTGGGTGTCGGCCGGGCCGGCCATCTTGTAGTCCTTGTGAAATGCGGTGACGTGCCAGGGAATGTCCGGCGAGATCCCCGCCAGGAACTCGGCCATCTGGCGGAGTTCTTCCGCCGAGTCGTTGAAGCCCGGAACGACCAGCGTCACCACCTCCAGCCAGAACCCCATCGCGTGGATGCGGCGCAGGCTGTCCAGGATCGGCGCGATGCGCCCGCCCAGTTCCCGGTAGCGCCGGTCGCTGAAGCTCTTGAGATCGACCTTGTAAAGATCGAGCCAGGGGCGCAGGTATTCGAGCACCTCCGGCGTCGCGTTGCCGTTCGAGACGAACCCGGTGAGGAGCCCCGCCGCCTTGGCTTCCTTGAAAATCGCCACCGCCCATTCGGCCGTGATGAGCGGCTCGTTGTAAGTGCTGATCACGGCTTCGGCGCCGGTCTCGACGGCCGCCCGCACCAGCTCCCCGGGCGTGATCCGGCGACCCGCTGAAACCGCGCGCGGATCGCGCAGCGCCTGCGAGGTCACCCAGTTTTGACAGTAGCCGCAGTGGAGGTCGCAACCCAGCATTCCGAAACTGAGCGCCACCGCGCCGGGGCGCACGTGGAAGAAAGGCTTCTTCTCGATGGGATCGCAGTGAACGCCCGCGGCATATCCCCACGGGACTCGCAGCCTTCCCCCGGAATTGAACCGCACCTTGCAGACGCCGGGCTGGCCTTCGAAGATAGGACACCGGTGGCCGCAAGCGAAACAGCGGATACGCTTTTCGTCGAGCGGCTCCCACAGCGCGCCTTCGCGCGTGCTCTCGGAGAGGGTGCGAGCCAGCGTGACCATCGGCTACCTCTCCCTATGTTACGCCCGGTGGGCAGGCGGTTACGCCCGGTGGACAGGCGGTTCCGCCCGGTGGGCGGGCGGTTACGCCCGTCTCAGCCGGCTGTCACCCTGCTCGGCAACTTACTTCCCGAAGTAGGCAGCGTTGGCCGCGGCAAACGCCTGGAGTTCGGCCGGCAACTCGTCCAGGGTATAGATGGAATTCGTCGGGCAGACCGGCACGCAAGCGCCGCAGTCGATGCAGGCTTCCGGGTCGATCATCAAGTGCTTCAGCTCCTCGAAACCGGCTTCGTCCTTCTTGGGGTGGATGCAATCCACCGGGCATGCCTCGACACAAAGCTCGTCTTTAGTGCAGGTATCGGTAATAACGTACGCCATGTAAGTTGGAATCTCCTCTGTGGGCCAGTGCAATTCAAGGCCCAACGGATTGGCGGGGCGGAAACCCCGCAAGAGAACCATCCTACCGCAGTCCGGAACTCGGCCGCGGTCTCAAGACTCAAAAGGGCGGGCATGACGCCGTCGGGCTACCCGCCGGCCGGCAGCCAGGCGGGCCGCCGCAGCCGAGCCCTGATTCTGCTATCGTAATGAGAGACCCTCTTCTTCTATGTCTTTTCAGATTCAACCACTTAGGGAGTTTCTCGTGAGGCCGGCGCTGCCCGCTCCACTGGCCCGGGTTTCCCAGCTCGCCTACAACGTCCTGTGGAGTTGGGAACCCACCATCCGCAACCTGTTCCGCCGCATGGACCCCGCCCTGTGGGAGCTCGCCGGGCACAACCCGGTATCGATCCTGGGCCGTGCGCCCCAGGCCACGCTCGAGCGGCTGGCCGCCGATCCGCGCTATCTGACTCTGTACCGCCGCGCATGTGAGCGATTTGACGCTTACATGCATGGGGCCGACCCCGCTCCCGCCGGCAAGGCTCAGGACACGCTGATTGCCTACTTCTCGATGGAATACGGAATCGTCGAGTGCCTGCCGGCCTATTCCGGCGGACTGGGCGTGTTGTCGGGCGATTTCATGAAGTCGTCGAGCGATGCCGGCATCCCCATCGTCGGGGTCGGCCTCCTGTATCAGACCGGCTACTTGCAGCAGTACCTGAATCCGGACGGCTGGCAGCAGGAGCGGTTCCCGGTAAACGACTTCTACACGCTGCCCGTCCAGCCGGCGCGTGACGCCCGGGACGCCGAGTTGAAGGTGCAGGTGCAATTGCCGGCCGGGCCGGTATACATCAAAGTGTGGGTCATGGAAGTCGGGCGGGTGAAGCTCTACCTGCTCGACACCAACATCCCCGAGAACGAGCGGCCGGAACTCCGCGCCATCACCGAGGCCCTCTATGGCGGCGACAACCACACCCGGATGCGCCAGGAGATGGTGCTCGGAGTGGGCGGGCTGCGCGTTCTCCGCGCCTTGGGCCTCCAGCCCACCGTCTTCCACATGAACGAGGGCCACTCGGCCTTCCTGGCGCTCGAACGCATCCGCGTGCTGGTGAACGACCACGGCCTGAAGTTCGAAGAGGCTCTCGAAGCTTCCCGCCACGGCAGCGTGTTTACGACGCATACCTCCGTGCCGGCCGGCATCGACATCTTCGACTCCGGCTTGATGTGGGAGTACTTTCACGACTACTGCCGCGAGGTGGGCATCGAGTTCGAGCAGCTCATGGCGCTCGGCCGGCGCAACCCGCAGGACAACTACGAGCGCTTCTCGATGGCGATCCTGGCCATTAAGACGTCCTGCTTCCGGAACGCCGTCAGCCGGCTGCAGCGCGAGGTTTCGCAGGAGATGTTCCAGGACTTGTGGCCCCAACTGCCCTCCTGGGAAGTTCCGATCACCTCGATCACCAACGGCGTCCACCTGCTGAGCTGGCTGTCGAGCGACCTGGCCACGCTCTACGATCAATACCTCCAGCCGGATTGGCGGGAGCGGCTCACCGACCCCAAAACCTGGGAGCAGGTTCAGGAGATCCCCGATCAGGAGTTCTGGGAAGCGCACCGCCGGCGCAAGCGGCGTCTGATCGCGTTCGTGCGCGAGCGCCAGGTCGAGTGTGCGCGGAACCGCAAGGCCGCGTCCGCCGAGCTGCGCCGCGCCGCCGAGGTCCTCGACCCGGAGGCGCTCACCATCGGTTTTGCGCGCCGTTTCGCCACCTACAAGCGCGCCACCTTGCTGTTCCGCGACCTGAACCGCCTCAAACGCATCCTCTCGAACGCCGAGAGGCCGATCCAGGTGGTCATCGCCGGCAAGGCGCATCCCAAGGACCACCCCGGCAAGGAGCTGATCCGGCAGATCGTGCAGCTCTCGCGGGATCCGGATCTCTCCAAACGCCTGGTCTTCGTGGAAGACTACGACATGCACGTCGCGCGCGAGCTGGTCGAGAGCGTCGATGTCTGGCTGAACACGCCGCGGCGGGGCGACGAGGCCTGCGGCACCAGCGGCATGAAAGCCGGCATCAACGGCGTGTTGAACCTCAGCATCCTCGACGGCTGGTTCGACGAGGCTCACGAGTACAGCGGCGGCTGGGCGGTCGGCGACCGCATCGCCTACTCCGAGGACCAGGACGAGGCTCACGCCACCGCCATCTATTCCCTGATCGAGAACGAGTTGGCGCCCGCGTACTACGAGCGCGACCAGGGCGTGCCGCGCGAGTGGATGCGCCACGTGAAGCGCTCGCTCATGTACCTCAGCGCCCAGTTCAACTGCCAGCGCATGGTGGACGAATACAAGGCGCAGCTCTACGATCCCGCACACCGCGCCTGGATGGATATGAAGTGCGACGACTTCGCCAAAGCCCGCCAGCAGGCGCGCTGGAATGCCGACGTCCGCAAGGTTTGGGACCAGGTGCAGTTCGTGGACATGGGCGCGCCGCCCGACGGCCCCGCGCTCAGCGGCCGGCCGGTGCCGGTGAAGACGGCGGTGAACCTGGCGGGGCTGAAGCCCGAGGACGTGCGGGTCGAGGTCGTCATGGGCCGCGTGGGAGTGAACGGCCAGCTCGAGGACACCGAGGTGATGATCCTGCCGCCCGTCGAACAGCGCGGCGATGTGGTGGTTTTCGCCAGGGAGATCGTCCCCCAGCACACCGGCCGCATGGGTTACGCCTTGCGCATCGCGACCAACCACTACGGCGATCCGCTCACCCGCCCCTGCGGCGCGCTGCTGAAGTGGGGCCGGTAGGACAGGCCTCCGGCCTGTCCTGCCGCGCGCGTCCACGGCCCAACCAGCGGGGCGACCAACCACTACGGCGATCCGCTCACCCGCCCCTGCGGCGCGCTGCTGGGTAGGACAGGCCTCCGGCCTGTCGCCGGCAGGCGGAACCGCCTGCCCCACGTTACAATGAGAGCCATGGCGCTTCAAGCACGGCGCGCCACCGCGGTCGCCGATGTCGGAGGGGTTCAGATCGGCTCGGGGCATCCGGTGGTGGTGCAGTCCATGACCAACACCGATACGGCGGACGTCAACGCGACCGTCGGGCAGATCGTCCGGCTGGCGCGCGCCGGCTCCGAACTGGTGCGCGTGACGGTGAACACCGAAGAGGCCGCCCGCGCGGTGCCGGAGATCGTCGAGCGGACGCCGGTTCCCATCATCGGCGATTTTCACTACAATGGCCATATTCTTCTGGAGAAGTACCCCGAGTGCGCCCGCGCATTGGCGAAGTACCGCATCAACCCCGGCAACGTCAACATCGGGCGGAAGCACGACGAGAACTTCCGCACCATGATCGAGGCCGCCATCGAGTACGGCCGCCCGGTCCGCATCGGCGTCAATTGGGGGTCGCTCGACCAGACTCTGCTGGCCCGCAAGATGGACGAGAACGCGCGCTCCGCCCAGCCGAAGGACGTGCGCGGCGTCATGATCGAGACCATCGTGGCGAGCGCCGTGGAATCGGCCGCCGCCGCCGAGAGCTACGGCCTCGCCCACAACCGCATCGTTCTCAGCGCCAAGGTGAGCGGCGTCCAGGACCTCATCGAGGTCTACCGGGCGCTGGCCGCGCAGTGCGATTATCCGCTGCACCTGGGCCTGACGGAGGCGGGCCTGGGAGCGAAGGGCATTGTGGGGACTACCGCCGCGCTCTCGGTTCTGCTCCAGGAAGGGATCGGCGATACCATCCGCGCGTCGCTCACGCCGGCGCCGAATGGAGACCGCACCGAAGAAGTGTCGGTCTCGCAGCAGATTCTGCAATCGCTCGGAATCCGCAGCTTCACGCCGCAGGTGACGGCCTGCCCCGGTTGCGGGCGGACCACCAGCACGTTTTTCCAGGAGATGGCGGACCAGATCCAGACTTACCTGCGGGAACGGATGCCGGTGTGGAAGACCAGGCATCGCGGGGTCGAGGAACTGCGCGTGGCGGTGATGGGCTGCATCGTGAACGGGCCGGGCGAATCCAAGCACGCCGATATCGGCATCTCCCTGCCCGGCACCGCCGAAGACCCGAAAGCGCCGGTGTACGCCGGCGGCCGGCTCATCGCGACGCTCAAGGGAGAGCGCATCGTCCCGGAGTTCATCGCCATCCTGGAGGATTACGTCGCCCGCAACTTCGGCGGCCGGAGCGTCTAGCCCATGCCTCGCTACTTCACTCTCCCCGAAGCGCAGGCGCTGGTGCCGCAGGTGGAAGGGTATCTCCGGCAAGCGGTTTCCTCGAAGACATCGCTGGCCGGGGCCGTGAGCGAGTTGCAGGGCGAATCCGAAAGGATCCGGCTCACCGGCGGCGCGCAGGTGGACCAGGGCAAACTGCTCGAGACGATATCCCGCCGCGACGCCGCCGCGGTCCAGCTTCGGGACGCCCTGGCCGCCATCCAGGAACACGGTTGCGTGGTGAAGGACCTCGACATGGGCCTGCTGGACTTCCCGGCCCTGTACCGCGGCGAGGAAGTGTGCCTCTGCTGGAAGCTGGGCGAGCCCGAAATCCGGTTCTGGCACAGACCCGAAGAGGGCTACCGCGGCCGCAAGCCGATCGGCCAGGAGTTCCTCGACAACATTCGCGGCAGCGCCTGAACCGCCGCGGCAGCGCCGCAACGCCCGAAAGCCCGCCTATAGTAAACTAACCTAGAGTCCATGGTTGTCGAAAGCGCCGTGCCGCGCGAGAAGGAGTGTCGCGGGCGCGCCGCTGGTTCCGCCTCATGCTACTAGCCAGAGAATTCGTCGCTTACCTGTCTCGCGAATTGGTCAAGAAACTGACGCCCTCGATGATCGAAACGGTCGAGCCGCAAGTGGTCGGGGAGCTTCTGAACGCCATCGTCACCGAGGAGCTTCAGGTGGAGGATCGCCTGAACGACGAGGTGCGCGAAATCCTGAGTCAGTATGACGACTACATGCGGCAGAACGACGTCAGCTACCAGGAGATGTTTCGCCGCATCAAGAACACCTTGATCACGCAGCGCAAGGTCATCCGCGCAGCAGGCCGCGACACCGGCGACAGCATGAAGCTGTCGCGCGACAAGGTGATCGAAATCTCGCACAAGATCGTTTCCGAGCTGCGGAAGGCCCGCCAGGTGCGGCTCAAGAAGCCGCCCAACGAGGTGCGCCTGGAGATCGTCCGGCAGATCACCGAGCTGCTCCAGATCGAGGACAAGGTGGACCGCGCCGCCCGCCAGAAGATCCGCTCGCAGAAGCGCGAGATCCCCGAAGGCAGCGAGGAGTGGGACCTGCTCCTGCGCCGCTATTACCAGGAAGAACTCAAGAAGCTGGGCATCGACCTGAGCAGGTGAGGGCGCGAGCCATCCGGTGAGAGCGAGAGGGTGCGTCAGGCCCGTGGCGCAGGCTTCAGCCTGCGATGCCCGCGCCGGAGCCATCCGGTGAGAGCGAACAGGTGCGCCCGGCGCCGCAGAGCGGATTGCCTCCGTCGAAGCGCCGTACCGGGACGAAGTGTGCGAACATCTCGCGGCTTTGCCGCCGGAGCGGAGTGTCGGTCACATGGGTATCGCTATGAGTACCGGCGTCGATAAGCCCGCCATCGTCGTCGCCGGCAGTCTGAACATGGACTTCGTGGTGCGGGTGGAGCGCCTGCCGGCCGCGGGCCAGACGGTGCTGGGCGCCGATTTCCGCATGACTCCCGGCGGCAAGGGCGCCAACCAGGCGTACGCGGCGGCGCGGCTCGGCGCTCCGCGCATCGCGGTCCGCATGGCCGGGCGCGCCGGTTACGACCTGTTTGCCGATCATCTGAAGGCCAGCCTCGCCGCCGCGGGCGTGGATACGAGCGCCGTGTTCGCCACCCAGGCCGCGCCCACCTGCGTCGCTCTCATCTGGGTGGACGCCGAAGGCCAGAACTCCATCGTGGTGGCCCCGGGCGCAAACCAGGCTTTCGCCGAACCGGACGTGGCGGGCCTGCGCCGCACGATCCGCGGCGCGGCATTTCTCCTGACGCAGCTCGAAACTCCGCTCGCGACTGTCGGCGCGCTCCTGGCGCTGGCTCACGAAGAAGGAGCGCGGACCATGCTCGATCCGGCGCCCGCGCAGCCGCTCTCCCGCTCCCTGCTTTCCACCGTGGACATCCTGACTCCCAACGAGAGCGAGGCGCTGCTGTTGCTCGGGCGGCCGCCGGCGCGCGTCGCCGCCTCGGAAGCGCCTGCGCTCGCCCGCGCGTTGCGCGAGCTGGGGGCAAAGGCGGTGGTGCTGAAACTCGGCGACCAGGGCTGTTTCTTCGACGACGGAGAGCAGCGGTTGTATCAGCCGGCGTTTCCGGTCAAGGTGGCGGATTCGACCGCGGCCGGCGACGCCTTCAACGGCGCCCTGGCCGTCGCTCTGGCCGAAGGCAGGCCCATGCAGGAGGCGCTCCGTTTCGCCAGCGCTGCCGCGGCGATCTCGGTGACGCGTCCCGGCGCGCAGGCCGCCATGCCCGCGCGGGCGGAGGTGGAGGCCTTCCTCAGAACGTCAAGCCCGGCATGACATCGGCGGGTGTCCCCGCTTTGGGTCCCTCCCGGATCACTGCTGCGGCGTCTTGGCGAGTTGCTGCTTCGCCCAGACGCGTCCGGGATTCAGCGCCAACGATTTCGCGATGGAACGATATGCCTCGGCGTTCCGATGCAGCTTGCGCAGCGTGATGCCGCGCCAGAGATAAGCGTCCGCCAGATTGGGATCGATCTGGATGGCTTTGTCGAAATCGCGCAGCGCGAGATCGAAGCCGCCTCCCATCCCCGATGGCAGATAGTAGTTTCCCACGCCCCGGCTCAGGTAAGCCTTCGCGGACCTGCCATCGAGCTGGATGGCACGCGTGATTTCGTCGCGCGCGCAGCCGCCGTACCGGACGGCGAGCCACAACTTGGCGGGAATCACCTGGCCGCACAGCGTGCCCAGAATCCGGTGATACTCGGCCACGCGAGGCTGCAGGTCCACGGCGCGCTGCGCCGCGGCGATCCCATCTTCAGCCGCGGTCTTTGCGACATCCTTGTCATGCACCTCCAGGGCGACTTCGGCGCGGAGCGACTCAGCCTGCGCCAGGCGGTACTGCGCGCCGGCGTCCTTCGGATTCTTCTTGGCGGCAGCCTCCGCTTGAGTCGCCACCCAACGGATGTAGCCGCGATCCTGCCGGTTGCGCGCGTCGTCGATCTGATCGGCCCGCACGACGACCGCCGCCACGGCGAGCGCGAGAAGAAACCTGGAAGAGAGCATAAACTTCAATTTTAGAACAGCCGCCGGGGATCGACCATCGGGGCTGGCAAGCGTCTTCAGTACACCCCGAAGCAGAACACCGAGTTCGAGCCTTCCGGACTCAGCGAATACTCGCCGTTCTCGAGGCCCAGGCCTTCGTTCACCTCGAGGCGATACAGCCGGTCGCCGAGAGGCTTGACCGTCACCCGCAGCGGGTGGTTTCTCTTTCTCGCCATTACCACCTCGCGATTGCCGTTCTTCACTTCGAAGCGGAACAGTTGCAAGGACTCGGCCGGGATCTTGTCGGACTCGAACAGAAAGATGGGCTCGGCCAGCGGCGTGCGCGCCGGCGACGCCGCTCCGGGAACGCTGTAGGACGACTCGCTCTTGCCGTGCCGGTCCTCGCGCGCCTGGCCCGCTTCGGTCGCGATCAGGTTGTCGGCGTGCAGCAGATAGGGCACATCCGGTTTGGGCGGCCGCGGACCCGAGTACTTCTCTGCGGCCAGGCCCGATCCCAAAAACGCGATCCCGAGCGCGGCGAGCGGTAGGAGCCGTATCATAGCCATCTATCCGTATTCTACGCAGGAGAACGGCGCAACGGTGCCGCCGGCTGCGCCGGCCCGGCTTCTGGTCGGACCGTCACCCGGGAAGCGGAACGCTGCCGCCGGGTGCCTCGGCCCGGCTTCGAGGTTGTCCAGGGAGTTCGAGGCGGTGGATTCGGAGCACACGATGAACGCGGCTCGCAATGTCCTGGCCTCCATGAGCGGCACCGCATGACCCCCCGCCGAAACCAGCCCGGTCCGCGCGCCCCGGAGCCGTTCCCGCATGTTGCCGGCGCCTGCGGCGCGGAGGACTCGTTCATGCGTTAATGAGGACTATGACCTGGAATCGCGCGTCTCTCGCCGGCTTCGTCACGGCGGCTTTGTGTGTTGTCTGGCTGGTCCTCAAGGGGGCGATCCTCGGCAACGGGCGGGTCACGATCGCCATCCAGGCGGCGGCTGTGGCTCTCATGGTCTGGGCGCGTATGACTTTCGGAGGGCGGAGTTTTCACGCCACCGCCAATCCTACGGCGGGCGGGCTGGTCACGACCGGCCCGTATCGATACCTCCGCCACCCGATCTACTCGGCGCTGCTGTACATCATTTGGGCCGGCATCGCCGCTCACCTGTCACTGGCGCATGCGATCGCCGCCATCCTCGCCACGGCTGGGCTCGCGGTTCGGATGCTCGCCGAAGAAACCCTCCTCGCCGGCAAGTACCCGGAATACACCGCCTACGCCCGCCGCACGCGGCGTGTGGTGCCGTTCCTGTTCTAGCCGGACCCGGCGATCGCGTGGGCCGCTCCCCTTACTGCCGGTGATAGTTCGGATACGCCGGCCGCTTGATCTCGGGAGCCGGGTTCTTCTCCAGTTCCTCCATCACCACCGCAACGGCTTTCTCCAGTTGAGGATCGTGCCCCTCGCGCACCGCCTTGGGGTCCTGCTGGACCACGATGTCCGGCTCGATCCCCCGATTTTCGACGTCGTACGTCCCCTCCGGATTCCAGATGGCAATGTTCGGCGCTGTCACGTTGCCGCCGTCCATCAGGCCGGGAGTTCCCCCAATGCCCACCAGGCCGCCCCAGGTGCGCGTGCCAATCAGCTTGCCCACGCCGAAGCGGCGGAAGTACCACGGCATCGCGTCGCCGCCGGAGCCCGCGAATTCGTTGGTGATCATCACCTTGGGCCCGAAGATCGCGCCCTGCGGCTGCGCCACGTCCGCCCCGTCGCGGGACGTCGCCATGCTCATCAGCGGCCGCCTGAGGTACTCGATGATGTCCGTCGCCAGCTCGCCGCCATGGTTGAACCGCTCGTCGATGATCGCCGCCTCCTTGCCCACCTGCGCGAAGAAGTAGCGGTTGAAGCTGGTGAAGCCGCCGAAAGCCGTGTCCGGCATGTGGACGTACGCCACGCGGCCTTTGGTCATCCGGTCCACCAGCCGCCGATTCCCTTCGATCCATGCCAGGTGACGCAACTGGTGTTCGTTCGGAACCGGGACCACCGTCACCTCCCGCGCCTTATCCCCGGAAGGATCGGGCCCCACCTTGAGAACGACGGACTTGCCCGCCGTGCCCTCGAAGAAACTGTAGACCTCGTCCGCAGCGTGCAGTTCGCGGCCATTCACCGCCAGCAGGTACTCGCCCGCCACCACGTTGACGCCGGGCTGGGTCAGCGGAGCCTTCAGATCCGGGTTCCAGTTCTCGCCGTCGAAGACCCGCGCGAAACGGTAGCGGCCGTTCTCGATCTTGTAGTCCGCGCCCAGCAGGCCCGTGGGAACGCGCTTCACCCCCGGCGAATCCCCGCCCCGAATGAACATGTGCCCCACCGTGATCTCGCCCAGCATATCCTCGAACAGATAATTCAGGTCCCGCCGCGAGGCGATGTGATCCAGGTACGGTTCGTATTCCTTCTCCGTGGCCGCCAGATCGAGGCCGTGATAGCCGGGATCGTAGAAGAAATCGCGCTCGATGCGCCACACCTCGTGGTACATCTGCCGCCACTCCGCCTGCGGATCGGCGCGCACTTCGATATCGTCCGTCTTCAGCGTCCCTTTCGACGCGTCCGGCGGGGGCGTCGGAGCGCCTTCCCCATCCGGCATCGGCGGCGGCGCCGCGATCACCCACTTGTCGCCCTGCCGGTACAGCATTTTCTCCCCGCTGAAGGAAACCTGGAAGTCCCGCACGCCCCCGATCGCCACGTCGGACTTCCGCTTGCTCAGGTCGAAGCGATGGACTGTGTAGGCGGGCTCGCCGGGCGCCGGCGGCGAGGCTTCGAGTGCGTACAGCACGCCCGCCTTGCCTGCCTGCAAATCTTCGTACCGCAGCGCAGGCATGGGAAGCGCGAGAATGCGCTGGCCGATGTTGTCGAAATCGATCTTCACATCGGCATGTTCGGGCGTCTTCGGCTTGTCCTTGGCGTCCTTGTCGTCCTTCTTGTCCTCGTCTTTCTTCTTGTCCTTGTCGTCCTTCTTGTCCGCGGCCGGCTTCTCGTCGTCGCTCTCCGGCGCCAGCGGCGAAGGCACGTCCTTCGCCAGCACGACCAGGTAGATGCTCCTTGTCACCGGCCGGCTGAAGGCCGTGAGATCGAACTCCATGGATGCGCCCGAATCCGTGCTGGCGTCGAAGTAGAGGTACTTTCCGTCCTTGTCGAACACCGGATCTTTCGCCTCGCTCATCCCGTCCGTGACTTGGGTGCTTTTCGCCTCCGCGATCGAGTAAATGTAGATCGCGCTCATGTGGCTCTTCAGTTGTTTCCGGTATGCCAGCCACTTACTGTCCGGAGACCAGACCGGCGCCAGTTCCTCATGCGAAGTGTAGGTGTCCTTGTCCACACGCACCGGCTTCTTCTGTTCAAGATCGATGTACCAGATGGTGCTGTGGTTGTCGACGTACGAGATCTTCTTACTGTCCGGCGACCAGCGGGGAGCGTAGTAGAACGCCGGCTTGTCCCCCAAACCGAACTTGCGCACTTCGCCCATCCCGCTCTGGTCCCTCAGGTGCAGCGCGTATTCGCCCGATTCATCCGAGAAGTACGCGATGGTCTTGCCGTCCGGCGACCATGCCGGGCTGCGCTCGTTCGCCCCGGGCGTGTTGGTCAGGTTTCGCGGATCGCCCTTCTCGGCCGGGACGGTGATGATCTCGCCCCGCGCCGCAAAGACCGCCCGCGCGCCGTTCGGCGAGATATCGCCATTGCGCAGCCGCTTGCCAACGTTCACGAAATGCGGCCGCACCTCCGGCAGATCGCCCTCCAGCCGCACCTCCACCCGCGCTGTCTTCCCGGACCTCAGGTCGTAGAGGTTCAGCGATCCGAACTGCTCGTAGACGATCGCCCCCGGTCCGGCCGACGCCGTCTTGAAATCGAGGCCGTGGTTCTCCACCACCCGCTTAACCTGCCGGCTGCGCGTGTCGTAACAGAACAGCGTCACCGGGCCGCTGCGGTCGGAAAGGAAGTAGATCTTGTCGCCCACCCACATCGGGTTGAAGTCGTTCGAGTTCTGGCGGGGGATCTCGATCACACTCGAATCGGCCAGATCCGCGATCCAGATCTTGCTGGTCTGCCCGCCCCTGTACCGTTTCCACGCTTCCTGCCACTGAAACAGCGGCACGTAGGCGATGTGCGAGCCGTCGGGAGAGTACGCTCCCTCGGTGGCGATGGGCAGCGGCAGTTCCTCCGGGAAACCGCCCTCGACCGGCACCGTGTAAAGCCTCGAGCCATCCGCGGCCACGGCGCGATCCGACGCGAACAGAACCCGCTTGCCGTCCGGCGTCCACCCGGCAGCCCCGTCGAAGCCGGGATGATACGTCAGCCGCTTCGGCGTGCCGCCCGATGCGGGCATGACGAACACATCCACGCTGCCGTCGTACTCTCCGGTGAAAGCGATCGTCGAGCCATCCGGCGAGAAGAACGGACTCCTTTCGTCGCCCGGCGAAGCGGTCAGGCGTTTCGCCTCGCCGCCCGCGCGCGGAACGCTCCACAAATCCCCTGCGTAGGAGAAGACGATCTGGGTGGAACTGAGGGCCGGCTGCCGCAGCAGATAACCGGTTTCCGCCGGCAGGGCCGAGGACGCAAGAACAACGAGCAAACCCAATAGGAAGCGACGCAACATGACTCCATGCTATCGGAGACCCGCGCCGAGTGGGATAGGCCTCTCCACCGGCCGCACCGGCCGTGTGCAACTCCGCTCACGCTCGGGCCCGCGCCCCCGCCGATGCACCCCCGCGCTTGCCTCACCTCACGCATTGCGCCACACTGAAACTGACGTGTCCGAATACTGCACCTGCGGAGCCGAACTCCCGCCCGACGCGCGCTTCTGCCACAAATGCGGCAAGCCGCAGCGCGACGAGCCGTTGCTGGTGGAAGAACCGCCCGCCGCGCCACCCCCGCCCCCTCCGGTCGCGGTCCCGCTTCAAATCGGCTTCCGCAATCCGCTTGCGTTCCGGATCGGGTTCCTCTCGGCCCTGCTGGCGTTCCTGCTCACTCTCCTGGTCTCCCCGGCCTGTCCGGTCTGGCTGGCCGCGGCCGGTTTCCTGGGAGTGTATTTGTATCGCCGCCGCAGTGGCGAGTCTCTCTCGGCGCGCAGCGCCGCCAAAATGGGTTGGATCACCGGCGTGCTGACGTTTCTCGTCTTCAGCCTGCCAGCCGTGTTCGCCTACCTGGATGAAATCGCAAGCCCGGATTACATCGCCCACATGCGTCAGCAACTGAACTCCTGGGCATTCCCCGTCCAGGTTCAGAACCAGATGATCGCCTCGATGCAGACGCCCGCCGGGATGGCCGCCCAGGTTGTGACCCTGCTGGTGATGCTCTTCGCCCTGGCCACTCTCCTGCCGCTGCTGGGAAGCCTGGTCGCCGGCAAAGTGCTCGGCCGCAAGTAACCCTACGGGCGGAGATCCGGGAGCCGGAGGATGTCAGGCGCGTCCGCCGCGAGGTTCCGCAGCCTGGTGCAGAGGTCGTTCAGGGCGTCCGCGATGGGTTGGACCGAGAGCCGGCGTATCCCGAGCGTCGCGTCGCAGAAGGCCCCCGGCCGCGCTACGACGGTCTGCCTGCCGATGCCAAGCATTACCGCCAACACCACCAACGCGATCGCATCCGGATTCCACCGGAAAGCCTGGAGCAGCTTCGTCATCGCGACCTCCTCTCTTCCTATAACGTTGAGCCGGCCGTTTTATAACGCACTTTCTTCGGGTCGATGTAGGGCACGCCCACTGCCAACCTGAACGCTCGGGGAATCAAAGGTTTAGCAAACAGAGGGGCGCGGGCGCGCCCCCCACTGTCCGCTTGTGGAACGGACCTGTGCGGAACCGGACAGGCGCCCCGACGTGGGGCAGGCGGTTCCGCCTGCCTGTCCGGGCAGGCCAAACGGCCTGCCCCACGAAACCCGGATCGCCCGCTCGTCGCCGCCGCCCTACTGCCCCGCCCCGGTCTTCGCGCCCGGTGTCACGCTGAGCGTGATCCACTTCTTGTTCCGCACCACCGTCACGGGCACGGGCTTGCCCGCCTCGGCCTCGCGCATCAGCTTCGAGATCGTCCCAACCCGGTCAACGTCGCCATTACCGATCTTCACAATCACGTCCCCGGCCTTGATGCCCGCCTTCTCCGCGGCCGAGCCTTCCGCCACCGACCGCACCAGCACCCCCTGCTTGACCCCGAAGAACTCCGCCAGTTGCGGACCCACCGGTTCGGCCTCGACGCCCAGCCGCGCCCCCCTCCCCGGCCCTTCCGGCAAGTCCGGCATGTGCATCTCCCAGTGCATCTTCTCCATGTCGTCCCGCAGCTTCTGCATATCGCGCTGGAAGTCCGAGTCCGGCCCGAACTGGTGTCGCATATCCTGCTGGAACGTCGAGTCAGGCCCGAACTGGTGCTGCATGTCCTGCTGGAACGGCGAGCCCGGTCCGAACTGATGCTGCATGTCCTCGCCCATCTTTTGCAGCTTCTGCACGTACTTCGGATCCATGTACGGGCCGTACTCCTTGCGGTCGCCAACCGTTGCCGTGACGGTCTGGCTGGCGCCATCGCGGCTGATGCCCAGCTTGACCTCGCGGCCCGGAGGCGTTTCCCGGACCAGGCGGACAAACTGCTCCGATCCTTCCACCCGTTGCCCGTTGAACTCGAGCACGACGTCGCCTTCCTTGATCCCGGCTTTGGCCGCCGGGCTCTCCTTGGTGACCGTCGTAACCTCGACGCCGTGCGGTTCCGAGAGCTTGAGCTGCTTCGCTCGCTCGGCGCCGATCTCCTGGACGCCGATCCCCAGGTAACTGCCCTTCCCAGCCGCATACCAGTGGACGGGCGGGGGCGGAGGCGGTGCCATCGCGGGTGGCGCCGCGGGCGGAGGAGGTGCAGCCTGAGCATACATCGCAGGCGGCGCAGGCCTCGCCGGAGGCGCCATCATCCCCGGTTGTCCTCCGGGCGGCGCGGCGGGCTGTACGCCCTCTTCGGCCACCGGCACCGGCGGCGCCGGAGCGGCCTCCACACCCGCGGGCGCGGGCGGCGCTGGAGGCGCGGCCGGCGCGGGAGCTTGAGCTGCTGCCATCCCCGTCAGGGTGACGGCCAGCAGGATTGAAACAAAAAAGTATCTCATTGTAGTTGGCTCCGTTTCTATTTCTGGCGACGCAGGTAAATCGTTCCGCCCGAAGCGGTGAGCTGCAACAGAGGTCCGCCTCCATTGAGCGCGCCCTCGGCCGCCGATCCCATGTTCCCCCGCTCCAGCCGCGGGCGAATCGCCGGAAAATCCGAAACGATCCGCTGGCTCCCGGAGCTGGCATTGATGGCTTCCACCGTCACCCGAAGGTTAGACGGAATCAGAACCGTTATGTCACCCGCGGCCGTCGCCAGCGCGGAGCTCCGGAGTCGCAGGGAGCCCGTAAGATCCGCCAGAATGCTCCCCGCCGTGGTGATGGCGCGCAGGCTGCCCGAGGCCGACTGCAGTTGGA
>Ga0182021_10001513_pt1 | contig 26804 bp, 29 predicted proteins | sample 612E3MmetaG_FD_120493 | JGI IMG/M metagenome (GOLD analysis project Ga0182021, IMG submission 120493) | Permafrost microbial communities from Stordalen Mire, Sweden - 612E3M metaG (Illumina Assembly) | ecosystem: Environmental > Terrestrial > Soil > Wetlands > Permafrost | place: Sweden...
CAAGTTCTATAAGTTCAACATAATCGAGTCCGATCCACTCGGAAAACTCTTTAACTTCTTTAAGATAAGACCCTTGAGTTTTGGGATTTTTCATTGATTTGGAAAACTTGGTGAAAGGGTCTTGGTTGCTGTGTTCTCTGATCAGGTCTTCGACCTTGCTTGTCATGCTTTAACCATACTGAATAGGCTATTTAACTATTGGGACAACGATATTTTATATTTGCGTCCATGAAATCGCTGTCGTAGCTGAAGCCGAACTGCTTTATCCTCTCAATGGTGCGGTCGCTGATGAGCCAGTAGGGGGCTCGGAAGCCCTCGGGTTTTACGCCGAGCTTCTTGAGGGCGGCTAGGCTCCTCTCGAAGACGCTCTCCTCTATCTCCCAGCTGAGTTCCCCTAGGCGCTCATGAGTGTAGCCGTGGGCGCCAATCTCGTGGCCATGCTTTATGATGTCCTTCACAGAGTCGGGGTACCTGTCCGCGGTCCAGCCGGGGACGAAGAAGGTCGCCTTGAGTTCGTGGCGGTCGAGCATCTCCAGTATCCGAGGGATCGCAACGTTTGGGGCAAAACGGCCCCGACTCTGGTTGACTATGTCGAGGGGGGTGCGCCAGATAGTGGCGCTGTCCGAGTCGTAGTCGAAGCTGAGATTCACACAGCACTTGTATTCCTTTGGCCAGAATCCCATTCAATCCACCGCTGAAGAAGGAGAACAATTATCGGTATAAGAGATGCGCTCCTTAAAGGAATCCAGCAGGCTTCTTGGGAACAGAAAAAGAACTAGAGCATTATCAGTGCCCGTATCTAATGCGAATCATTTTTTATTGTCGCCGTCAGGCGACTACTACTTTTGCGCCATGGATTGAGGCCACCCTTTCGGCGACCTGCCTGATTGTCATAGTCTCGCCCTTCATCTGTATGATGCCTGTGTCATTCTTCATGTAACTGAGGAGGTTCCGAGCGCATTGTCCCACTTCCACGAGGGTCACGGGCGTGTCCTCTGGGGGGCGGATGCGGACGACGCCGGTCTCCCTCGCCGCTTTGTTGAGCCGTGGGAAGAGGCGGCTATCGTTAGGGTCCCTTCCCTCTAGGTCGTAGATGTTTGGGAGTCTAATTGTAACAGCATCTGGGAGAACCTCGACGAGTTTCTCGGCCTCCCTCTTCGCCGCAGCGTAGGGGGACTGGAGCTGGCCGCAGCAAGAACACCGGAAATTGTCAGCGGTGAGTTGCGTGCTAGTGAATATGAGGCGCTTACCATGTTTTCTACACGAGTTGGCGACGTTTGCAGTGCCACTGACTATGTGGTCCCAATACTTCCAAGGGTCCTTGATACTCTCCCCCACTATGCAGGGGGAGGCGAGATGGTATACCACATCGGAGGCTGCGACAGCGGCGTCGATACGCTTGGCGTCCCTTATGTCGTCCCTCGGGTCGTGTGCGATATCAAAGCTAGTTGTGGTATGCCCTGCTAATTTCAATGTTTTAACAAATTCAGAGCCGATGTAGCCACTCCCACCCGTAACCAGGACCTTCATAACCATACTGTGAGAGTACTGTCTCTTATCTTATTTCCCAGAGGTCTACGATACCTTTGAGCCGTTGGGGACTTGGCGTTCTGTTGTCAGGAGGGCGAGTTTGCCGTCCTTCTCAGCGGTGAGGAGCATGCCGTTGCTGTCGTTCCCAAATATCTTCGCGGGCTTTAGGTTACAGATGACGCATATGACCTTGCCCTTGATCTCGTCGGCTTTGTAGTACTCGACGAGGCCGGTGATTATCTGGCGCGTGTGGTCCCCCATGTCGACCTGTAGTTTGTAGAGTTTGTCGCTCCCTACGATCTGCTCTATCTCCTTCACTGTGCCGGTGCGGATGTCGAGGCGTTTGAACTCGCGTATGCTGATTATCTCTGACTCGGACATGGCTCAGGATTTGCTATTTCTTGTATTAAGCCTTGACTGGGATGATGTATAGGTAGACGTTGGCGTCGGGGTGTTTCTTCGTCGGTTCCCAGCCTTCGAAGGTGAAGCTGAAGGAGACGATTCGTGAACCAGGCTTGAGCTCAGCCTCGAACTTCTCCCTGAGACGGTTGTTTATAGACTCACCCTGGTAGACTGTGACGACGGTTGCCTCGGCGACGCTGTTCTTGAAGAAGTCACCCCAGACGAAGCGTATCCGGTCGTGGGCTTGGTTTCTACGCGCCCTAAGGCGAGACCAGATGACTCTTATAGCATCCGCCTCCACGCCGACACCTCGAGCACCGCGCTCAGCAGCTCCAATCACGATCCTGCCATCCCCGGAGCCGAGGTCGTAGAGCACGTCGCCCTCCCCCACCTCGGCGATTGAGAGCATCTTCTCGACTACAACTGGCGGCGTCGGGAGGAAGATTGCGCCTATGAATATGGGCCAGACAAGCCAGAGTAGGAAGCCGAGGACGAGGAAGTAGGCGACGGGGAGTAGGATGGAGAGGTCCACAAACATCCAAGCTTGACTCTGGCTAGTTAACTGTTCCCGGAGAGGTAGCGGTCGGCGATCAAGGCGTACATTCTGCTGATGGGTGGGAGCCACTCGAGCTTAACATACTCGTTCGCACCGTGCGCCTCACCGCGCTGGGGGCCTATATGGACGCAGGGTATCCCCTCCTCACCCTGGAAAATGTTCGCATTCGTTATCCCGTAGGCGTACTCGTAGAGTGGCGGCCGACCCATCACGTCGGTATAGACGCCGTCGAGCGTCCTCATGATGAGCTCATCTTTTGAGCACGTGTATGGCTCATACTTCGGGGGCTTGATAACTATCTCGACATCCGACTTGAGGTTGAGGGATTTGACTAGTCGCCTCATGTCGTCGAGGGCGTACTGGATCGTCTCCCCTGGGACGAGAAGTCTGTTGACCTCGAATCGAGCGGATGCTGGAACGACTACGGAGTAGATCTGGTACCCACCCTCGAACTTGAGTGTACAGTAGGTCCCCTTACGGAACGCGGGGTGGGGCTTGAGGTTGAGCCTGTCTAGGTTGGCGACGATCTTGGCAGCGTCTTCAACTGCGTTTACGCCTAGTTGGGGGCGGAAACCGTGCGCTGCCTTACTCCTCACCCTGACATTGTAGAGGACTTTCCCCGTTAAGCCGAGGGGTATCGGCTTCGTCTCGTCCCCGCAGTAGCTGTAAGTGAGAACGATGGCGTCTAGTCTCCTCCACCTCTCACCCTTCATCATCGCCCACGCGCCGATGTCAGTGGCTTCCTGGTCGACGACTAGACTGAAGCTTAGCTCCCCTGGAAACTGGTGACCGCTATCGGCAATTGCGCGGAAGGCGTCAAGAGTGCAGGCGATGCCGCTCTTCATGTCGCAGGCGCCGCGCCCGTAGAACTTCCCGTCTTTGATCACTGCGTTAAAGGGGTCAGTGTTCCATCCTTCGCCAGCGGGGACGGTGTCGCTGTGCGCGTTGTAGTTGAGTCTCTTCCCAGGTTTAGCGCCTCTGAGGGTGGCGTAGAGGTTCGGCCTCTTCGCCTCGACGTATTGAAGCTCGGTATCGAAGCCATATGACTCCAGCTTCTCCTTCACGTAGAGGCTGAGAGCCTCCTCGTCGCCGGTGACGCTGGGGATGCCGATCATCTCCTCGATGAGCCTGATGGTATAGGAGGGATCGAGCTGCTTGAGAACGTCCTCGATCATTTCGAGGAGAGAAGTAAGGGGGTGGGAAGATAAGTTAGCCTATGCGAGGTACTTCGCGGCAAGGAGTGTATTTGCCTTGCTGATCTTGGGTAACCAGTCGAGTTCGACTGACTCATTCTTCTGGTGTGTCCCGTATGGCTTTGGGCCAAGGTGGATACAGGGTATGCCCCCCTCGCCGGTGATGGTGTTCGCATCCGTGATGCTCTTATCGTAGCCATATTCTGGTGCCCTGCCAAAAACCTCGCTGTAAGCCTCATCGAAGACCTTGACGAGTGGTTCGGATCTCTTGATCTCATAGCTCGCGTAAAGGGGAGCCTTCGTCTTGACCTGCACTGTGCTCTTTAGCTTGAGACTCTTTACCAGGCGCTCCATGTCCTTCACCGCGTACTCCGCGGTTTCACCAGTGACGAGTAGCCTGTTTACCTCGAATCGGCAGGTTGCGGGGACGACGACGCTGTAGACGGTGTAGCCGCCCTCAATCTTTAGGGTGCTATAATTGCCCTGCCCGAAACGTGGATGCTTCTTAAACTTGAGGTTGGGAAGGTTAGCGAGGATGATCCCTGCTTCCTCGATAGCGTTCACTCCCTCCTCGGGACTGAAGCCGTGTGCCGCTGTCCCGTTTACATATATGTCGTATAGGACTTTGCCCGTTATACCGAGCGGGGTCCCGGCTCCCGGCTCCGCTGTGGTCGGCTCGCCTAGGACGACGGCGTCAACCTTGCCGTATTCTGTTTTGAGCATCGCCTTAGCCCCCTCGCCGAAGGCCTCCTCGTCTATTACCCCGGCGAAGCTGAGCTCCCCGATGAATGGGTGACCGGACTCGGAGAAGGCGCGTAACATGTTCAGAGTGCATGCGATGCCTCCCTTCATGTCGTTCGAGCCGAGGCCGTAGAGCCTGCCCCCCTTCTTCACGGGTTTGAATGGGTCGGTGTCCCAACCGACGACCACGGGGACGGTGTCCATGTGGCCGCAGAAGTTGAGGCGTTTGCCCTTCGCCTTGCCTTTGAGCTTCGCGTAGACGTTTGGGCGACCCGGCTCGACCTCGTCGAGTTCCGTCTTGTACCCGAGCTTATCTAGTTCGTTCTGCAGGTAGTGGGCGAGCTCCTTCTCGTCCTTGACTACGGAGGGAATTGAGACCATCTCCTCCAGCTTCTTGACAGCGTAAGCGTCGTCGAGTCTTTTCAATAGGTCCTCGTACATGGGTGTCTCTGCATGGATCACCGCTTCCGGTTAAATGGTTTGCCAAAAGAAGCGTTTGAAAAGTGGTCAGTTGTTGAGGAAGGAGTCGGCGATTTTGACGTACATCCTGCTAACCTTCGGCAGCCATGTCACGTCGACATACTCGTTCTTCTCATGTGTTCCTCCACCCTTCTTTGGATCGGATATGCCTCGGGTCGGGCCTAGGTGGAGACAAGGTATCTTGCCAACGCCGGCGAATGTGTTGGCGTCCGTGATCCCGTAGGCGTACTGGTAAACCGGTGCCTTCCCCATGACCTCCCGGTAGACCGGGTCGAAAGCATTGATGATTGGATCATCTTTCGCCATGACGTATGCCTCGTACTTCGGGGGCTTGATCTTCACCTCAACGCTGCTCTTCAGGTTGAGGCTCGCAACGAGGTGCTCCATATCGGCGATGGCGGTCTCTGGAGTCTCCCCGGGGACGAGGAGGCGGTTGACCTCGAATCTCGCCGAGGCGGGGACGACGACGCTGTAGATGAGGTACCCTCCCTCGAACTTGAGGGTTGAGTAGTTGCCCTTGTGGAAGTCTGGGTGATCGAGGAATGTTAGTTTGTCTAGGTTAGCGACTATCTTGGCGGCGTCCTCTACTGCATTGACGCCGTACTGTGGGCGGAAGCCGTGGGCGGCTTTCCCGTGTACGTGTACGTCGTAGAGTATCTTGCCGGTGATGCCGAGCGGCATGGGCTTGGACTCGTCACATGGGTAGGGCTCAGCGAGGACGATGGCGTTGACCTTCCCGAAGTCGGTCTTCAGCATCGCTTTTGCGCCTTCTCCCATAGCCTCTTCATCGATCACTGCGCTGAAGGACAGCTCTCCTTTGAGCTTGTGTCCCGAGTCCTGGATAGCCTTAAGCATCGTGAGGATCGAGGCGAATCCCGCCTTCATGTCACAACTGCCCAATCCGACGAGGTCATTCCCCCTATGGACCGGATTGAAGGGGTCGGTCTCCCACCCCTCGACTACGGGGATGGTGTCGAGGTGGCCGTTATAGTTCAGTCTCCCCCCAGGTTTGTCCCCTTTGAGGCGGGCGTAGACGTTCGGTCTCCCAGGTTCCACCATCTGGGTTTCGGTTTTGAGGCCGAGGGACTCTAACTCGGTTTTGATGTATTCGGCGAGTTCCCCCTCCTTTTCCACTACGGAGTTAATTCTTATCATCTCTTCAAGCTTGCGGAGGGTGTAGGAGTCGTCTATGCGCTTCATGGCGTCGTCGATCATGGTTGTCGGAGGGTGATACAGCCGGGTACCTGTATAAGACTTTAGAACTTATGAAACACTCAGTTAATTGAAGATAATTGTCGAATAGTTGCCCGCTGGGTTGATTACCTTGATTCGAGTGATGTTGCTAATCCAGATGTTTCCGTTTGTTTCGGGGGTCACTTAGCGCGTCACCTCGGAGAGCGCGCTGCCGTTGAGATCATAGGCAATTATCACGTCCTCTCGGGTCGCTGTGGTGTAGGCTATGTGTGTAGAGTAGCCGTCGCTGGCGTACAACTCTAATGTCTCCGCTTGCTGAGTCACCCCGGCCCGCTCAAGCAGGTAACCCAGCTGTACCCCGGTCCAGTTGCCACTCGCGACGAAGGTGCCGATGCAGTCGAGTTCGGCGTAAACAGTTGTTTTAGGCATCCCGGTAATATCGGGGTAGCTAAAGTCAATTCGTGACTGCTCAATGCCAGGGTTAGTGTTCTTTGTCTGGCCGTAGGTGCCATACATAAAGATCGATGCTAATACTGCGATGGCGAGGATAACCCTCATTGCTATCGTGGTTTTCCTCAACCCGTATCATTTCCCGGTTTAAGACTGGGGATACGGCGTCGGGAATCAACCATTACATGGAAAAGAGGTACTACGAGGCCTTCTTCTAGTCATCGGATAGCGACTAAGTATCATATACTGGGTCTTGCTGAGTTCTGGGGGATCCGACTTGAAGCTTGTCACTTTTAAGGTACATACCGAGCGAAGGCTCGGCGCAGTCGTGAAGGAGGGCATCGTCGACCTCAACTCAGCGTACACCGCCTATCTGAATGAGGGAGGAGAGGTTTTCCCCAAGCGTGTGGCCTCGGCGCTTATCCCGCCGGATATGGTGGGCTTCCTCGAGGGTGGGGAGAAGGCGAAGAAGGAGGCTGAGAAGGTCCTCAAGTGGGTTGCGAAGAAGAAGGACATCATAGGCGTAGAGGGTGAGAAACTTGTCTTAGGTGATGAGGCGCGTATACAGGCGCCTATTCAGTATCCGGGTAAGATCTATTGCACCGCCGTTAATTATTACGACCACGCCACTGAGAGAATGGCGAAGGATCCGGAGGCGAGGAAGAAGGAGATCGCTCGGATGAAGGGACTCAACCTCAAGGTTGCAGACTGCTTCCAAAAGCAGCCTAGTCTCATTATTGGTACAGATGCGCCAATTATCAAGCCGAAGGTCTCCAATCAACTCGATTATGAGAATGAGCTCGCCCTCGTAATTGGTAAGAAGTGCAAGGATGTGAAGCCCGAGGATGCTTACTCGTGTATCGCGGGTTACACTATTCTCATCGATGTGAGTTTCCGGGACCAAGGCTTCCCTCAGGACGTTGACTTCCGTCTCTACAAGGGTGACATAAACTGGACGAAGGGCAAGGGGATGGATAACGCCGCCCCTATGGGCCCTGCTATAGTCACTGCTGACGAGATACCCGACCCATACAAGGTGCCGCTGAAGCTTGTGACGCGCGTTAACGGAAAGACGCGCCAGGACGGAACGGTTGAGAACATGATCATAAAGATCCCCGACCTCGTCAGTTACATGAGCAGGGGAACCACTCTCAACCCCGGCGACATCATTGCAACGGGCACCTGTGCGGGAGTCGCGGCGAGTTGGGGCCCCGAGGGCTTCCTGAACGTTGGTGACGTGTTGGAGTGCGAGATCCAGCCCATTGGCGTGATGAGGCACACGGTCGTCGAGGACAAGGGTCCCATCTAAAAATTCTGACCACCGATTTTTGGGCTTTAAGATCAGTTTAGGTATATGCCTTTGACTATGTAGTCGGAGGCATCGAATTTGAAGCCGTTTCTGGCGAGCTCCTTACCGATCTTCGTGGCCGTCGCTTCGTGGTAGCAGCTTAGCTTTGGGACGCCTCTCTCCGCTGCCTTCCAGTGTGCGAAGCGCAGGCAGGTGTCAGGGTCACCACCCCAGACCCCCACGTGCATCGCCTGCTCCGGCATGAATCGGGCGCCGAGGGCCACAACGCTGCCAGTCTTTTCGTCCCTGTAGACCATCCCACGCTTCGCCATATCTGCGCATAGGGCGGGGCTGAGTCTATAGAAAGTGCGATTCATCACGAGCCAGCCCAACCAGTCACCCGTCAGAGGCATGAGGAGGTCAGCAGCCTCCTTAGGGTCGGGGACCGGCACGAACCCGCCCCTCTCACCCGAACCAGCGTGAACGGGGAGTGTCGCCCCCTTGAATGTGCCCTGCAGAGTGAGGCCGTATCTCTCCGCGAGTCCGCTGCTAACGACATTGTCGATGCCTGTGTACATCCTCATCGCCTTCACGCCCTGTGTGCGGGTAAGCTCGAACCAGTGTTCGTAGAGGGCCTTGCCGAGTCCGAGCCCCTGTTTCTCGGGGATGACACGAAGCGTCTCGAGCCATGCGGTTCCATCCGGTACAATCGTATACTTCCCACACGCCGCGATCTCGCCGTCGAGCTCCACGACGCTGAACTCACCTACCCTGTCGTCCACGAACATGTCAAAGACAAACGGCAGATACCTGAGGTTTGGCGTAGACTTGGACTCTACCCAAAGCGCCTTCTCCCTGTCCTCCGGCCTGGCCATGCGAACCACGATTTTCATTGAGTCACCAGTTGAGATGAGTCGATACAAGAACATGTGTAAAACGCTTCCGATCGGGATGAAAAAAATCGTTATCTATATTGCTGAAGTTGGCTAGCCTTCGTCCGTCTTCTCGATCTGCTTAAGTTGGGACCGATACATATCGAGGAGCTCGGGGACTGTTGTTGCCTCCTCGGCGGACTTGTCCTCGCGCCACCTCTGGAAGCGGGGGAATCTCACTGCGAGACCCGCGCCCTTCCGGATAGCATCGAATGCCGCGGTGTGTATAGGGCTCAGAGTCAGTTCATCACCGAGTACCTCCATTACCCTCTCGGGGGTGAACCAGATGTCCGCCTTGAGGAGGCTATCAACGAGGGGGTGCTTACCGTCGTGGCGCAGGTGCTCGAGGTCCTTCGGTAGCTTTCCCAGCACCTCATCTGTGAAGCCGGAGCCGACCTTGCATACTGTTCTGTACATGTCGGTCTCCTTGTCGTAGGCTGCCCCGAGGAGCGCGCCGTAGCTCCCCGCCCTCCTACCCATGCCGTGGAACGCGCCTACCACGACGAGGTCGACGGGGTCGGACATCTTGCTCTGGTAGCTTCTCTTGAGTTTCACCCAGAGCCAGCTCCGGGCCCCCGCCCTGTAGACTGATTCGTCCGCGAGGCTCTTGCACACGAGCCCCTCGGTTCCATCCGCTATCGCTTGCTCGAAGAATCTCTCGATCTCCTTCGGATCATTCGTCTCGATCGACTCCACCCTGTGGAAGTTTTCTGTCTCTTCGATTATCTCCTCTAGCTTCTTCTTTCGTACTGGGTAGGGATCGAGGGTGTAGTCTTTGTTGTCGGCGTAGAGGCAATCGAATAGGAAGATGGTTACGGGGAGCTTCTCCATCATCTCCTCGATCTTGTACTTGCGGCGACGCTGCATGAGGGTCTGGAAGGGGTGCATCTCCCCGGTGTTCGGATCGGTGGCGACGACCTCACCCTCGACGATGGCGGTCTTCGCTTTGATGTGATCCTTCGCCATTTTCACCGCGTCCGGGTACATGTGGGTGATGTTCTCCAGCCTCCGGCTGAAGAGTTGAACCTTTTCCCCTTCCTTGTGGATCTGTAATCTCTCCCCGTCGAGCTTGTACTCAGCAGATAGCTTTCCAAGCTTCTCCACAATCTCCTCGGCGGAGCCAAGACGCTGGGCCGCCATCGCCATGATGGGCTTACCCACCGTGATTTGGAAGTGCTCGATACCCTCCATTCCCTTCCCTGCGAGGGTCTCCGCTACGTCCCCTAGGTCGCTGCTCAGGTAGTAGGCTCTCTCTAGCACCTCCCGAGCGTCCTTTGATCCCGTCCTCGCGATAGCTAGGGCGTCGAGTATCGTCATATCGCCTATCCCAAGGCGGAGTGCACCGACGACGGTTCTGGCGAGGTATCTTGCCGCTATAGGGCTCACGTTGACCATGAGTTTGACGAGGCGGTCCACCTTCCTACCTGAGCTCCCCTGCCCCGACTCGTTCGCTATTGCGTCGAGTGTATTATAGACCTCGGAGGCGGTGGGCTGCTTCCCCCCGAAGCTCTTCACCTTCTTGCCCCTCAGCGCCGCCTCAGATGCGTGGCCGATATCTCCCATCTCTGCAATAAGTTGCTCTACCTTCGCCTTCGGGAGCCCAGTCGCTTTCACAATGGCATCGACGACGCTCTTCTCCGCCATCCCGATCTCTGGCTCACCCGTCCAGTCGGGGTGAATCTTCCCCTGAGTGAGGTAGATAACCTCCGCCATCTCATCTGGCTCAGCCTTCTTGAGAAGTTCCGCGAGGATTGCGGTCATCTCGAGCCGCTTCGTCGTGGCTTCAAGCTTGACGTAGGTCTCCACGAGTGTGTCGTAGAGCATTGGTATCGGTGAATTGATTGGGGGAGGCGATTAAAACTCTGTGCCTTTAGACGGTGTAGGTCAGGGCGCTGCGTTTCCCGATTGCCTCGTATTCCTCGAAGGCGTCGATGAGGCAGTAGCTCCCTGCCTTTTTGTTGAAGAGGGAGAAAACGTAATTAGTTCCCTTCTCCGCTTCGATCATAGTCAACAGATTCGGGGGGAAGAAGTTGATTGACAGCTTGTCCCAGATCATGTTGAGCTTCGGCGCTTCCGCGTATCGCAGGGCCACGAAACTCCTGAAGTGGGTAACCATGTCCACGTAGTGGGTCGCGTTCAGATTGGCGAGCTCGGCTACCGTCTTTATGCAGTCGGTCCCATCCTTGTCCTTAATGAAGGCCAACGCCTTCACAAGCTTGTCACTGTGCTCCCTGAGCATGTGGTCCCGCGTCAGCCTCTGGAGCTTGTCCCCACCCACCCAGTCGTCCGCGTGGAGCACCTCGTGCACCGCTGTGTAGAGGGAGAGGGTTGACACAAGTTCGGGTATATCCATCGGCTTGTCGCTGAAGGGGAGGTCCCTATCAAGTATTATTGTGGAGGGGGGAGAAAAACAGCCATAGTCCATCCCGTACTGGGACCCCCTGATAGTCTCCAGTGAGTCGGAGAGGCAGTCTCCTTCAATGAGACGGTTACGTGTCTCCGCGATATGTGGACCGAGGGGGAGATTGAGTTCGAGCTGGGACTCCCGAATTAACTCGACGGAGCCCGTGACGAGTCTTCGCACGTCCTCGTGCGTTAATCGTCTACGCTCGAGATACATCTTCTGAAGACACTCAGCCTCCTTTAAAAGCACGTTGGTGTAATTACTGTATACTTACAGTTCATCTATCGCATCTGAAATAGTTCGATGATTCCGGTCCTAGACAATTTAGAAGTGTGCCCGCATCCCGTGCACATATGTCGTCCTCGAGTCATTTTACTATAGTCACATTAAGAGGGGAGAGGATAGATAGTCGAGGAGGAGTTCTGACGTCCGGTCTTTACGAAAAGGGATGGGAGTACTTCAAGGAGGGAACGAAGTCAAGGGAAAAGGCGAAGCTCCTCCTGAATAACGCTGACTATGCCGGAAGCGTACGCGCCTCCCAGAGCGCCGTAGATCTCTACATTAAAAGCGCGTATCTTCTACATGGGAGGGAGCCGCCTAGAAACCTCTCCCCAAGCTCTGACTTCAAGGAGATTGTGAAGATGATCAAGGAGGCTCCGACACAGGATCTCAACCTCTCTAAGGAGGTGACAGCTGTGACGAAGAGGTTTCAGGGGATACACGCGAAGAACATGTATGGGGCGGTGGGGAAGAAGACCTCGCAGCTCTTCGATAAGGGTGACACCTTCGAATATTATCATCTCGCAAACGACTTGGGGTTGCTGATTGTCGCGATCGACTCGGTGTATCGCGGCCGCCACAATCAGTCACCAAGATAGGTTTCATCGACTAGGTTTAAGAGAAGGTATCTTGCACGACCCCATGGCTTCGACTAGCCTCCGTTTAGGCGAAGCCCTTAGGGATGACCCCCTCATCCCTAAGTTTTCCTCACTCATCTTCGAGTCAGGTATATAATCAATCATTCAGTTTGATCAATTAGAGAAAGTATGGAAACTAATATTTTGCTCGCGTTCGATGGCTCGGAGCAGTCGCTGAAGGCGCTTGACGAGGGGATCAGGGTAGCCAAGGGGCTTAAGGCGAAGCTGATTGTGCTCCATGTCTACTGGGAGGAGGGAGCTGATGCGTACATAGACCTAAAGAGGATCACAACTGAGGACGTCGACATCGATGCCCAGAAGATGTATGGGAAGTTGGAGGAGAAGTTCAAGAAAGAGGGGGTAACTTACGAGTTCAAGTCGGTGAGGAGTACTGACGTCCCGCTCACAATCATTGAGACCGCCGAGAAGATAAATAGCGAGATGATCGTCATCGGCAACAGAGGTGTTGGGAGGGTGAGGGGTTTCCTCCTCGGCTCCGTCGCGGAGAAGGTTGTCGCTTCCTCGAAGTGCAGCGTCCTCTTAGTCAAGTAGACCTGAAGACTCATGAGTCGCGGAGTCACCATCATCGGTGATGTCCCTAGAGGTTTATCTGGAGGAGAACGGTGTCTGGCACAGGTTCGTCGAGAAGCAGGAGACGGTTCACACCGCCGACGCCTCCCAGGCCACGGGTATAGATCTTCACAGGATCACGAAAAACCTTGTCTCCGTGACGGATACGGGGGAGCATGTGGTTTTAATCGTGCCAGGGGATAAGAGGGTCAACCTCAAGGAGGCGGCGAAGGTGCTCGGTGTGAGGAATGTTCGCCTTATGCCCTTCGACCAGTCCGAGCCAATAAGTGGCTACCCGCCGGGTGGGACGCCGAGTCTCGGCTATAAGACCAAGATGAGGGTGGTTCTTGACAAGGAGCTTGAGGGCTTCCCCACTTTTTATTGCGGGGGCGGGAGTAGGGATAAGCTGTTAGAGGTTAAGCCTGCCGACGTCGTAAGATTGAACGGTGCTATCGTGGCACAGATAGATTTCTAGAGGTGGAAACCACCCGGAGCAGGCTTGCCATCAAGGTATATGATGTTGTTGTCGAAGGCGAAACGGCCCTCGGCGATCATCTCAACGGTCAATGGATAGATCACCCAGTCCCCCTCCCGTTTGAGGCGACCTTGGTGCTCCTCAACGACGGACTTTAACAGCTCCATGTCGACCCTGAGCTTGTCTAATGTGATTCCCTCGGGGAGTTTGATATGGACGGATTTTGAGACGACTAGAATCTCGCCGTTGTCCACTTTCTCCCTCACAACGTGAGTCGTCGAGCGTATCGCCTGTTCCCCCGCTAGAATTGCGTCCCTCACAGTGTGTACACCTACGTATCTACGCTCCCCGTTCTGAGTCACTGTCAGGTCAGCTGGGTGGACGTTTATTATCCGCCCGTCGTAACGGTCGAGGAGGGGTCTCGTGGTTATGCTCATGTATCCTGCGAGAGCGATGAGGTCGATCTTGTGGTTTTCGATGGCTGCAACGACCATCTTATCGAAGTCGGGGCGTAAGCTGAGGTCCTTCTTCGATGAATGGCCGCGGGAAGCGTAGTAGTCCATTATGTCGACGCACTCGTAGGCTATTCCTTGCTCCTTCGCGATGTCGAGAGCACTGCATGCTTTCTTCCCTTCCTTGTCCAGGGTCTCGTCCTTGACGTCCGTGAAGATTAATTCTACGCGATATCCCGCCTTGTATTGTTGGCTCCTCTCTATGATTCTCCGGGCGTTGGTACCGGAGCCGGACATGAAGCAGGCGACCCTCATGTGCATTCCCATTGTGGGGGTGTAGATGGGTGTGAGAGCCATGCTGTATGGTTTCCGGGTGGGAAAATAAATGTGCTTGCTCACTTTCGGCGGTCTCTCTCCTCGCGGATGCTGCGGCTCGCTTTTAACCGATGAGGGAGGTTTGAGGCCTGGGATAAGTTTGGCTCAAGATATTGTGTTAGAAATCCGCGATGGCGAAGAGTACTGTGATGACTCACCGTTAGTGGTGTGTAAGGGCTGCGGGAAGCTCGTGCCTCGGACGAACCTGTGCCTATACTGTGGCTCACCCATACTTTACGGGAAGCACCCTTCCGCGCGCGCAAGTAGCGGAAGTGGTAGTGTGATTCCACCGATCGAGAAGTAGACAACCGCTTTTTTACAGCGATAACACCATCTTATATCCTCCCCTCACTCAAGCTAATAATCCGCGACCCACTGAAATGAGTCATATCATCGACCACGATCAAGCTAGGCATTGTGGAACCCGGGGAGTAAATCGGTAGGCTTCCCAGATACACGAGATACAGCTCGGTTCCATCGGGGCTGAAGACCATGTCACTGGCGCCCTCATACTCTTGATCACCTCTCTCAAACGAGATGAAGTAACGCTTCTCGAGTCGAGGCTAAATATAATCATCTTATCACTCTGCCACTTACGCAGATCCTCTTTCCATAGGGTAACACGAAAAATCCTCTCAGGATGTGTTGTCCTCGTGCTCCGTCAAATTCTAATAATGTTCAGAGGAGGTCTATTCTGAAGGGCTTTAGTGGTTCGCTTAAATATTAAAAGGTCTTGAGATGAGATTAATGAAAATGTTAATATGCATTGAAAAATCATGCGTTATCTACTAATAAACTGAATACCCCTGCTCATCTGAAGATGAATACGTGGTAAGTTGAATGAAAAAAAATGAAATACTTACATGATTATATACATTAGCAAATCAACATTTTGATACCCATATTATGGGGATATATGTGTACTAGGTTTTTTCTATGAGTTTCGCCAAGAGGTGGAAAAAGAAGGACGCCCCCTCTAGCCTAGATAAATTAGTGGAAACCGTAAAACCTTTGGACCCTCTTAAAGCCAAGCTCGAATCATCAATTAGAAGGATCGAGATAGGGTGTCAACGTCTCGACCGGGCATATGATGGACTTCAGAAACGAGATAAGATATTGTTTGATAAAGCCGTTGAATGCTACAAGGAGCACAATGAGAAACGAGCCAATGTCTACGCCACCGAAATAGCTGAGAACCGAAAACTACAGAAGATTGTTCTCCGGTCGAAACTTGCCCTCGAGGTTGTCGCGTTGCGTGGGAGAACCTCGACTGAGCTCGGTGATGTCGCCGTCTCCCTTCTGCCTGTGGTGGATACTGTGAATAGCATTAAGGAGGGCATCGCTACGATAGCGCCTCAGACAGAGAAGGGTATGGGTGAACTGGATGGCTTGTTAAATGGGGTGGTTATAGACGCGGGAGTTGTGATGACTGACAAGTATAGCTATGAAGTTATGAATGAGGACGCATCGAAAATACTGGATGAGGCTCGGACTATGGCCGAGTCAAAGATCAACAATAGTTTCCCAGAGCTGTCCAACAAACTGTTTGGTCAAACCATTAAGGAAGATGATTCTTCACGTTAAGGCAGGAGAATAATATTACTTGAATATAGGTCGCACTCTGCCGGTTACTTCGGAATCCCTTAGCGAGCTAAAGCACCAGAGCCTTAAGTTTGAGCAATCATGCAGAAGTCTAGATGTTCGCGAGAATGAACTCTTCTCCATGATTAAGGGTGCCCTTCGTAGAAAGGATAACCTGCGGGCTGGTATGTATGCAAACGAGTTGGCAGGGGTACGTCGCATGAAGCGCGTCTTTACTCAGAGCCAGTTAGCCATCGAATGTATGTCGATACGTATGGAGAGTTTGCTTGACCTCTACAACGCCATCCAGCTAGACCCCATCTCCGAGGCCATCAAGGAAGTCATTAGTGACATCCGGGGAATCTCCCCAGAATTAAGGGAGGGATTTGAGCAATTGACAAAGCTCGCGGGAGAGACTCTTTCACAGGCTAGCATCGGTTTCAAAGAGTCTGCACTCGAGGGGGCTTTCAGCACCACCAGCCCCGAGAGTGTCGCTATTTTGAAGGAGGTGTCTAAGACCATCGAAGACAGCCTCACTGAGGCGTTCCCTGAGCCGCCTATCACCGATGCGCCTATAGTTTCGCTGCAGCAGGCTGAGGCTGTAGCCTACGGATTCGAGCCAACATTTTCATTAAGTAAAACAGAAGTCACCCCTAAAATCACCAACGTTCTCTCAAGCGATTTCTTGAGAATGCTTGAGATTTTTGAATCTAAGAGTCGAGACAAATATTTGATTGAGGGTAAGACCCCGGTTTAAGTCATTCAGTGTAGATTTAGGATAATGTGGATAAATGGTGCCATTTCTAGGCAGAACAAGTTGCGCGCGCATGGTGAGAATCAGATAAGCCGCCAAAACCATTAAGAGGGCGAGCGTTAAACATTTGAATCTTTTTTTCTGTGGAAGTTGAGGCGAAACTCTTATCGTTTCATCTTCCACTTTGCGCGTGCGGCTTGGATTAAAACTTGTACGCACATCGTGAAAGTTGAGTTTGGAATAAAATTAGCCACCTGTGTGGGTATTACTGAAATCATGGAACACCCCATCTCGCACCTGTGCAACATAGTCGCCATCATCTATGACCCAGAGAATCCTGTGACCATCCTTAGCTAGCTTTCCCCATACTGAGTTCTTCTCAGGGTTCTGCTCAATGAATGTAAAGCCCTCCAATTCGACAAACCTGACACCGAGCTTCGAAGTCCTCCTTATTTTATGGCTCTTGCCCTCAACCTCAAAGTTCTCCCGATCACTAAAGATTTCTTCATAGACCTTCTTTGAGACACTTTCAAGGCTCGACACGAGAGATGGAAAAACACTCACGTTCATAAAGTTGGAGAATATTTGGTCAAAAGCCTCGTACCCACTTTTCAGCGGAAACTTTTTCTTATCCCGCTGGAATAGATAGAAGACAAGAAATACCGATCCAATTATCGCAGAGGGGATAACGAACACATCATGAGTGCCAGCGACCACTACTAAAAAGCAAACCATGAAAATTGATAAAAACAATCCATACCAACCTGAAATAAGATAGTCCTTAGCCTTAGCAAATAACAACTTACGAGAGTATTTTCCATCAACCACATCTTTCCTGAAGCGAATAATTCTTTTTGATAACCAATAGGCAATTACAGATATCATGATTATAGTAATTCCTATCGATTGTAATGGGTACAATGAATAGTAAACATCTACTAATACGAATCCTATGATAAAGTAGCTGAAGAAAAGGTAGTATCTCGAAAGGGACCGAAGCAGTCTCGCCTCCTTTTCTCCAAGCATGTCATCTGATACACCTAGAACCATGAAGAAGGCGTAGAGTGACCATAGAATAATGGTTAAATCAAATAATGATGTGAGATCAACTATTCGTTCATTAATTGAGATCGTCATTAGCTTATCGAGATACTGGATTCGAATGGACGTAACCACAGCTAGGAGACCTAGTGTGAATAGACCTCGTATTTCCTCTCTGCCAAAGTAGGCGGTTGAGGGCTTTTCCAATATGTCCTCTAGCTCTGACATGGTGCCTCTCAAGCTCTGATGATCCGATACTTATTTCTTCGTTTGCTCATGATTCTTAATCACCTTAACAAAATCGGTTTCAATATAGGCTCACGCTCGGATATCTTAGATCAGATTAATCAAAAGATAAATTGAGCTTAATCGGAAAATAATTGGAGATGGCTGACGATGAATCTCGTTCTTACTGCCTATATTGTTACAATCAATAGTTAATTGAAATGAGGTTTGCCCACTTTCTGGCATATTCCAATTCTAATGTATCAGGGTGGCCGAGCTTCGAATGCTAGCTCTTCGCCGTAGTATTCAAAATAACTGTCCAGCATCCTTTGGCCCTTAGCTTCCAAAGTCTCCCTAATCAAGTCAATCACGTTTTTGTCGCGCGCGTGTGGTTCTACTTAGATAATAATAAAATCTCCGTGGGCGCGCGCGCAATGGAGATAAGATCACGTGGTTAATATGAAAGACTGAGCGCCTGCGCATTTTTCTGGATTTTCACCAACTCTTCCGCGCGCGCTACGTGATCGAAAAAATATATTAATTCCTAATGCGACCGTGTAAAAACCAGATGAACTCACGTCTTTTCACTGATTAAATAAATATCATGGGCTCTTTACGGACAGCAAACAACTTCTCGATCCTCTCAAGCCTCTCATGAGAACCCGGACTATCATCAATGTAAACCCCCAATACCCCCGGACATGCACGGATACACGCGGTACAACGAATACAGAGCCCATCATCAACCTCCCTGGAATCCAGCTTCACGGCGCCAGTCGGACAAACCTCCGCGCACCTCCCACAGTCCGTGCACTCTGACCCCTTCGTGAACTCTACCTTGATCAGCCCCCTCACGTTCCCCAGGACCTTCCAATGATAGTCTTCGGGTAAATTCTCAACCTTGTCCTTGCTGAAGTGATTATTCACAAGCCCCGAGATCTGGATCTCAGATGGATCCGAGGATAGCTTCTTCCCTACCTGCTCACCGAACCCCTTCGCAATCTCCCAGTCATGTTCATCAGGCCTTCCGAAGCCCCATGGGCGACTCTTAGTCGCGAGGGAGTGCACAGCCACGAAAGACGCGGCCGCTGGCACCTTGAATCCTCTTTTTCTAAGGATCTTAACCATCTCATCCACACACGTCTCAGGGGATCGGTTACCATAGACGGCAACCGGCACCGCATATCTTCCCTCTCCTTCGATTCGGCTGAGTGGCCCCATCACAGGCCATGGTATCGAGCCCTCCTACACTGGCGACCCAACTAGGAGGAGGTCCCCCTGAACCTTTCCGTTAAATGACTCTCTCTGGTGGGGAAGTGTTACATCGATTAAGGTAGCTTGGTGCATGCCTATGGACCTTTCAATGGCGAAAAGGATGTTACGTGTTGTTCCGGTTGGGGAGAAACAGAGACTTTGCACAATTTTCACATTAGACAATACAATCAAGAATGTTGACTAACATAAAATCAGGATAAGGGTTTCGGCCGATATCATTCGCACATGCAGTTGCGCACGCATCAAAAAACGGGTGCAAAAGGCTAAGATAGATTCAATAGCCAACGCGCGCGGGCCTGTAAGTATACGGAGAACGCTGACTTGAATACTGCCTGTAATATTCGTTGGAGGGCTGAGGTCAACCAGCCTATTGCGGTATGCCCGTAGGTGCTGGAACTTGAACCGCAGTCCCACCACTTTAGTGGTGGGTAGTTGACAGTTCTTTAACCACCCTCGCCTTCTCCTCATCATGCCTCCCCTTGATCACGGGACAATTGAAATACCATCACCGCCAAAAGGAGGCAGAATTGAGAAATATCTAAACAAGTTCCAGAAAATTGACACGCCCAACCAATTAGTGACCTTCATGGGATCAGTATTCACCGATGCTCTGGAATACTTGGAAAAAGAACAGAAATTCATATTCCCAGAAATAAAACTTACCTACTATTATCGCCAAGATGAGTACGATGATCTGATTAGAAGACTGGGCGAAAATTTCGGGAAGAAACCCTATAGAAGAGCTATGGTTGTACGAGCCAACGAGGAAATCAATGTTTACATCAACGTCATGGACCACTGGAGCGATACATCCGTAGATTTCCTCATAAACCTATGCAGCTCGTTCATCGAAGAACTTGTTCACGTAACATATCCAACTAGATCTGAGACCCAGATTCAGGATATTGTGAGTTCGATGCTTGAGGGTTTTATCGAGGTTAAATTACCTGATGAAGTGAAAGAGGCTCGTCTAAAAAATTCGAAGAAATATGATGAATCAAATTAGTATTCATTTCAACTTTCCACGCAGTTGTACTGAACATCAGTACTGCCAATCAGTGCGCATAACATTCGAGGAAATTGAGGGCGAGACGGCTAAAGTTTCTAAGCACCCATCAGAATAATCACCCATGCAAACACTCGCCTCCCAAATACTCAACTGCAGACGATGCAGAGGCGGCGAACTAGGAGAATTCGTCTACTATTCACCCGTCTACTCATTCGGAAACCCTAAAGGAAAGAAGATCATAGTGGTGGCCCACAACCCCTCCACGAGGGAGTTCGAGGACAGCGGCAAGGGAGAACCAAGACCCTACCTAATTAACGAGGGGACCGTTGAGGAGCGTCTGAATGATCAGTTGACATACTTCGACAGACCCTACTACGAGAACTTCTTCAAGAAACTCGAGACCCTCTTCGAAGGGGAAAACCAGAATCTACTCGGATGGGACATAAGCTGCTGGGAAACGGTGGGGTTTCTGGACTTCACAAAGTGCTCAACAAGGACAGAGAAGGGCCAGTGGAGAACCCTCAAACCCCGCTTCAGAGAGCAGATGATCAGAAACTGCGAAGGATACCTCCTCAGCCAACTCGAAGTGTATAAACCTAAGGCAATTCTGGCATATGGCGCATTCGTCTGTGAATGGTTCGGAGATAAATTCGGGACACCCTATTCTAATCCCTCAGCCTCAACGATAAAAACAGATTACTCGAACTCGGTGAAGCTCATCTTTCTCTATCAGAGGCAGGGAAGACAACCTCATTCATCCAAAGAAGTGACCTTCGTTAGGAGCGAGTTGGCGAAGGCCATAAAATGAACATTCGATTTGTGGACGCGTGCGCAGATGAGCGCGCGCATGACAGCCACGTTCAGACACGGGTGTCTCAATATCAGGTGAGCCTAGACAGGAGGCCTAAGATATAGCGAGGGCTTTGGTTTCTGCGAAGATTGAGAGCCAGAATGTTATCTTACTTAAATATTGGTTGGAGCCTCACATCGGTGATGCGCGCGCGCAAACTCAAGGCACAAGTACGTACAATTAGTCCTAAACATAGTTACTTAGGTGTTTAAATCAACACTTTATACACATGTTATTAATGGTCAACTTTCATCAATGAAGCTAGTAGAAATCCAATTAAAAAAGAGGATATTACAATCGTAGTTCCAACCCTAAACGAAGAGGAGGCAATCGAACTTGTCTTAAATGATGTACTCCTCGAGGGATACCCAAAAACATTAGTGATCGACGGAAACTCAATCGATGACACCGTCAACATAGCCAAAAAAATGCAGGTGCCCGTATACCTTCAGAGCGGCAGGGGCAAGACCGGCGCCATAAAGACTGCGCTCAACTACATCGAGACACCATACCTCGGGGTCATTGACGGTGACTGCACCTATTCCGCTAAGGACATCGAAGTACTGCTTGAAAAGGCTCCATACTATAATCAGGTCATAGGTGCAAGACGCGACAGGGCCAACATTAAGGCACTTAACCGATTCGGTAACAGCGCGATTAACTTGTTATTCAATTTTTCCTTCGGCACCAAGCTCTCTGACGTCTGCTCAGGGTTGTACGTTCTCGACACCTCCTTCGCCAAGAAACTGGTTCTGGAAACCGGTGGCTTCGATGTAGAGGTGGAGATCGCGGCTCAGGCCGCTGCTTCTAATAGAATTACTGAAGTCCCTATATCGTATGGTAATCGCGTAGGCGTGCAGAAGCTTAACCCATTTAGAGACGGGCTACTGATAGCATATAGCATTGTCAAGCTGAGCAGAAGGCATAACCCTCTGATGTTTTACTCATACCTATCTGGGTTCATCTTAGCCGCAGCCTGGTTCGGACTCACAATTTTGGATATTATTACCCCGTTTAACTATCCATCGATAATGAGTCTCCTCAGTATACTACTTATTGGGTTTAGCATTCCGTTATTAATCCTGGCAGTGCTTTTATCACAGCTAAAATATCGCAAGCGCGAACAAAGATACAATTCGTGAACTACCACCCTACAAGTAGGGTGTCTTCCTGATTCATCGAGCTCGCATGTTAGTTTAATTAATTCATAGCACCTAGCTTTACTAGAATGGGTCAAACCTGGTACCAAGCGACTGGCTCAAAGTGGGCGGAGTTCTGGACCATTCTACACCTACCCTACACGCTAATGAGCCTCAGCTTCCTAGCCATAGGCTTCGGGTTAGGAGGCGTGACAAGGTGGGATGCTTTGCTAGGCATCGCAGCAGCATACTTCCTAGGCCTAGGTTTAGCGGCTCACTCATTCGATCAACTCCCCGGTAGGGGGAGCATCTACGTCAAACAACTAACCCCAAGAACACTCACCATCGTAGGTACCTCCGCACTTGTCGGCGGAATCCTCCTAGGTATCTATTGGATGCTACAGCTCAGGGCCTGGCACCTCATCTGGATGATCCCGCTGCAATCATTCTTCACCTACTCCTACCCCAATGGCAAGTTCCTGAATGGCTTCTTCCACACCGATTTTTGGTTCTCAATATCCTTCGGCTTCATCCCCGTAATGGTAGGCGCATACGTCAACACCCTCACAATTGGGTTAACCTTCATACCATGGGCCCTTCTCGCCGCCTTATTATCCGCAATCGAGATCACCCTATCAAGACATTCAAGACAAATTAGGAAACAATTCCAGGAGCAACCTTCGATGAAGCTACTCGCGATGAAGCCCGAGCGAGCACTGCAGCTCCTTTGCCTCGCAAGTTATCTCCTAGCATTACTGGCACTTGCCGGGTTACTGAAATATGCAGGTGTATGAAGATGAGAATCGCGATAGCCGGGCTGGGAATAGCAGGATCTTATCTATATAGACTGCTCAGCAAAGAGGGCTACCACGCTGACGTTTATGAGATAAGGAAGAATACACACTGCGGTCTTCACCCATGTGCCTGGGGAACCTCGCAAGAGTTTACCGACCTGGTCAGGGAAGCCGGACTCGATCCGGATCAGTACATTCTAGCAAGATTTGAGACGTTAAAGTTAGATGAAGTCAGTGTACCCGCGGACATAATGACTTTCAACAAGCCACAACTTGTGAAGGATCTATCCGAGTCGGCTGACATCTTGTACACGCCTCTAAACCCGAAGGAGTATGATAGGATAATTGACGCCACAGGGGTTGCGAGGGCTTACCTCACCCCAATCAAACCTGATGTGATAATCAACTGTAAACAGATGAGACTAGTATCGAGGACTCCACCCGAGTTGTTGATGAGACCCGGCGGAGGAGGCTACGCCTGGAGCTTTCCCCTAGGCGGGAATGAAGTTCACGTTGGTTGCGGATGCCTACACGGGGATCCTGAGAAGATTCTTAATCATTTTGAATTACCCGGAGACCGCTTCGAGGATATTATATGTGGATGCAGTGGCCAGGTACGTCTCACGGGGCCCAGAGGTTCGAGACCATTTTTCGTGAGGGGAACACCAGATGTCTGGGGAGTGGGTGAAGCCATCGGATGCGTCGCCCCCCTAGCCGGGGATGGCGTACTATCCGGGATGGCTAGCACGAAAATACTCCTGAACAATTGGGAGAATCCTGAAGGCTACACTAGAGCGATATTGAAAGAATTCAAATGGATGGAGAGTGAGCGTCGTGTAGTCGACAAGATCGTGGCTAGAAAGTCACTCGGCCTCGGCGACGCCCGCGTCATATTGGAGAACTCCGGGCGTATGGGCATCAGGATAGGCATGATCGATGCCCTGATACTTGCCAGGGCCCTACTCTGAATTGTTTAAACACCGGTATTTCATCTCACAATGAGGTTGACTAATGGTCTCTAGCAGGGAAGGGCTGGTCAGATCATTCTTCTCAGACACTGGCAAGAGTTACGACAAAGTCGTTCAAACCTTCACACTCGGCCTAGATTCCTACTGGAAGGAGGAGATCTTGAAACTTGTGCCTCAATCGAGTCGGATACTTGACCTCGGCTGCGGCACTGGAATACTCACAGAATATCTTGCAAGGCAAAACCCCTCCGCGGAGATCATCGGGGTTGACATAACGGAGGACTACCTCGCAATTTACAGAGAACGCCTGAAAAACTATCCATGGATCCACGCTCAACCCATCCTGAGTAACGCAGAGACAGTACTGTTAGAGGGTAAGTTCGACGCAGTTGTCTCTTCCTATCTTGCAAAATATGTTGAGCCCGAGCTTCTGCTCCATAACGTAGCTCCCCATCTCCGCATCGGCGGAGTCTTCATCGCCCACGACTTCACCCTGCCAATCAATCCCGTCTACCAAAACGTATGGGCCATCTACACATGGGCTATAAACCACCTTGGGTCGATCTGGTATCCCGAGTGGCACACCGTCTTCGACGAAGGCCTGAGTAGATTGATCAGGGAGACTCGTTGGATGGACAAATTCCAAGAGGCACTAAGGGAGCAAGGATTCGAAGATGTCAAGAGCAGGCAGCTCAGTTTCCAGACCGCGGGAATTATCTGGGGGAAGAAGGCTTAAACGGGTTAACATTGAGGGTTTTTCGCTTGATCCAAAATAAAATCCGCGAGTGACTCGAGTGTTCTGCAAGGCATACCTTCTGGTAAGCCGAGTAACGACTTCTTACATGATGAGGCGTAGAGCTCAGCTTCCCCTAAGGCAGCATCAATTGCACCAGATTTCCTCAGCTTCTCGACGAAGATGGATAATTGGGAATCAGACAAGTCTCCGGAGGGGGGAATCGGATCTTCATGTTGAATTTCTTGGTAGAGAATGGTCGGTAACGTGAATGTACCTCTTCTGAGGTCCTGCCTTAGGGTCTTACCAAGAACCGCTTCATCGCCGATGAAGTCAAGGACGTCATCTACCAACTGGTATAAAGTTCCGATCTCTAACCCATACTCCCTCAAATTAGCACGCGTCTCTGAGTCAGTACCCGAGAGCACCGCCGCCATCTCGGCTGCCCCCGCGAACAGTGACGCTGTCTTTTTCTCAATGATATCAAAGTAGGTCTGTCTACTAACTGATTTCCCTGAGAGATACCACTGTTGATATTCTCCTCCACAAACCGCTAGGAGAATGTTTGAATGGATCTTCATCAGTGAGGGGTCTTCGAGGCTCGCCAACTCAGATGTTGACTGGGCGAGAAGATAGTCACCAACAAGTAGGGACACGGGAAACGTGTGCGAACTACTTGTTGCATGATTTCTCCTAATGGAACCTCCATCTACTAGGTCGTCGTGAGCGAGGGTCGCGCTGTGCAGCATTTCTATTGAGGAAGACAGGCGATGGAAAGGCTCCATCTCAACGTTGAACATTTTACCTATGAGGAGAACTATCGCTGCCCTCAGGTGTTTGCCTCCGATTATGTATCTCGCTAAATCGGAATCGGAAATGAACCCATTAACTTTTATTAATCTGGTAATTCTTTTCTCAACACAAATAATTTCTGCACTAATCGGCAACAATAATTGAGTCAATGAATTCCTAGCCGACAATTCTCTCAAAAGATCATCACAGTTGTTTGATATAAATCAATAAATACGCTTATACTGATAGAAAAAAGCGCCACATGGAATCTTCTCAAACCTTCCGAGATGCTTCCTCAAGGTCTTTCATCAATAATCAAGACTGCGGAGAATGTTCCGCTTGATTAAGGAGATCAGATCCAATGCGAGGTGAGGTGAAATAAAATGTACTCGAGCACACATTATGAGAACGCACTGGAAACAGATAGTCTCCTGGCACCACTCATTGTTTACCCTAAAGATCTGCTTCTGTACTCCTTCGCATTAACTCGGATTCAACCTCTTGTCGAACAATTCGCATCATCACCTCAAAAACATTCATGCTTTCCACCGCACCAGTTAGCGCCTCTGAGCTTTTACCTTTGAGGGATTCATCCACGAGTTGTTTTAACATAACTACGTGACCTTCAAATCGCTTCTGATCCCCCTCACTTAATCTACTAAATGACAAAGCATCCCGGTTAAAAATCTAGAGACTTAATATAAAAAAATAATGATAACTAATCGCACTTTGACCATGATGCGCATACATCGTCACATGATAGCGTAGACTTTGAAAGTACACTCACCCGTTGCCATGTTAAAAGAGATTCGAACCATCCCTTGATCGCGTTGAGGTACTCAAGGGTCTGGGATGGGGCCTGGAAAGTCAGTTTCCCTCGATCTTTCTAATTGGGGTGGGGTCTACGATTTTCCCGTCGGCTTTTCCGCGCGCTCAATTCAAAGGATTACCTCTAGCCAGATTGTAAGTAGATGTGAATACCTACATATCCATTAATTTTAAACAAAGGTTCAAGAATTATCATCCATGGCCTTCGATATGAAACGAGGATTAACCGCAGCAATGCGCGCGCGCACTAATGATCACTCGCGCCTGGGGTATTGGTTAGATAATAATTACAGAATCAAGTCAAATCGGACTAATGCGCGCGCATCACAAAGAGGTATTAAGAAGTATACCTTAATGGAAAACGGTGAGACAAATGACATCTGTTAAAGATTACATGAGAAAAGACATCATAACAATCAGTACAGAGGCATCAGCTACTGAAGCCTCGAAGACCATGTCAACCAACAAAGTGGGCTACATAATCGTACTAGAGAAAGGTCAACCCGTTGGTATAGTGACTGAGAGAGACCTAGTTCTGAAGGTCATGGCCGAAGAAAAGAACCCAAAAGAAGCCAAGGTTTCGGATTGTATGTCCTCACCTCTCGTAACGATCGAGCCTGATAAGAGCGTCGAAGAAGCCGTTGAAACTATGAAGGAGCATGGGTTCAGGAGGCTTCCGGTAGTAAAAAATAACATAATCTACGGTATCTTCACCGCAAAGGATCTTGTGGATCATTTTGAGGAGTTTGAGGATAAGCTGACGAGGGACCTTGTAAGATTTATGCCTTGGTAGCCCCGCTGCGCGCGCGAATCTAATAAAATTTGAAAGATTTCTGCTATACTAATAATATATTAA